>Ga0209780_1005297_pt1 | contig 10154 bp, 9 predicted proteins | sample WorMetexBAHAMAS2_FD_187384 | JGI IMG/M metagenome (GOLD analysis project Ga0209780, IMG submission 187384) | Marine gutless worms symbiont microbial communities from Max Planck institute for Marine Microbiology, Germany - Inanidrilus exumae... | ecosystem: Host-associated > Annelida > Digestive... | reverse complement strand
GTCTGAGACCATAGATGTAAAAAATGTTCAAATAAAAATAAAAACCGTTAAAAAACTAAAAAACGTGACAAAAATAAAAAACGTTTGTAAACGTTGAATAAAAAAACGTTACCTATATACCAGCCCGTGTTTAACCGTCAATGTCTAAGGCCTAACAGAACTGCATCGAATTACACAACAAAAGTTTGCAACTTTTTTCTTTTTTGTCATCAGTCACAAAACCAAAAATGTCTGTTGAATGCAGTACTTCGACTCTTGAAAAATGTATTATATTATTAAACTGCATTATTTCGTTGCCGTTCTTTCGCTTACTTACACGCCTATTTTGCCAACTTTTTTTAAAATATAGAACGTTGACAAAATTAAAAAAACGTCAAAAACGTTACATCTGTGTCTGAGACCGTGCTACCGGGAAGATACAAGAGTTCTGCAAGCTAGGAATAGCCGACCGTGGCACGCCCACTAACCTAACTAGTAACTGCACCCACTGCCCCACTTCCAGGAATGCGTATTAAAACGACGGCACTACCGAGAATAAACATAAACATAAATACAATCGTCTTAACCCACCTTAGTTCAGTGTTCCCAAAATAGCTACACTATAATTCAGGTATTCGACGCCAGACTGGCTAACCGACCATTTTTAGTTTTTGACTTTCGGGCACTTTGGCGCTCAACCCTGAGCGCCAGAGTGTTCGAAAGTCAAAAATTAAAAATGGTCGGGTTAGTCAGCCTTGCGTCGAATTCTTTAGTCACTGTCCCCAATTTGGAACTCTGGACAAAATGGGTTAATCATATCCACATCGCTTTACGAAACAAGAAACATTAATTTAGTCAGCGTCGGTTGGAATTTTCGCTTCTTTTTGGGGCGGGGCGGTCTCTTCCGTGAACAATTCGGATTACCAACTGGTACAAAGTAGCTCTCCTCTTTCGCCAGTCTCATAGCAAAATTCTACTTAGTCCGTTTAGAACAGTACACCATCGTTACAGACACACATACATACAACCCATACGATAAACCGAACCGTGATAACTCGGCTAACAAGACACTTGTATTGTATATGGCTAATCTTGAAGATATCTATACTGTTAATTTGCCAATCTGCTGTAACGCTGTGCAGTGCTTACGATGGAGGCGGAGCGTCTCCTGTTGGACTACAGGGTCACAGTGGGCGGTAGGCTTGCAGCTTGCGGCGGCGTAGGCTGTTCTGCTGAAGGCATAGGTCACAGTTAGCTGGCGCCGGTCGTGCATTTTCAGTCCACTCATACTCCCAGCCTGCCCACACTATCAAACATTATGATGTGTTATTTATCTTATTGGTAAACATCAGTGCCCACTAGACCGGCAGTATTTCGACGTGCAGCATGGTTGCCAGTTCCGCGGTTTTCCCGCCTAATTGGGCTCGTTTTCGGAGGCCGTTGGGCGGGAATTTCCACGCCGACCTGGCAACCCTGACGTGCAGCAAGGACGATAATGTGTGTGCAGCGAGGACGGTCGACGTGGAAAGCTGCCCGGAGAACGTGACGTCGACGGTGACGTCACTACGACGGACCAGTCACGTGACGTGGCCGGCTCCCGTGTTTGTCGGCGCCGGCGGTCGTCGGCTATCGCACGTCTGCAGCGTCGACAGCGGCTCCGAGTTCGTCGCCGGGACGCACCACGTGGTCTGTTACCCTCCCGACTACCCGGCAGTCGCGTGCCAGTTCATCGTCGACGTCGTCGGTAGGTGGCGCCTTCGTCAGCCAGCGCCGGATTTAGGAGTAAGTAAGTAAGTAAGTAAGTAAGTAAATAAGTAGAATTTAATAGTGTTCAGACTGTTCGGCCGAACATGTTCTCCACAGATTTAGGGTCCTCACATAATGAAAAGCACTTTTCTGATTCTTATAGCCATCTTTCATTCATTACTCTCCGTCGCTACACACATAGAGGATATCGCTAAACAGCAAAAAGGAAAGAAAGAGGAAGTAAATGCCACGGACCCGGCTCCACAGTTTATTTGTGTCAAACAAAGCCCCCACATTATTAAATCAGGCGTTGTCGTCAGCACTGCATTGCGGTGCTCTGTCACTTGTTTGAGGCTGTTGAAGTCTCAGTTATCATCAGCAGCATGTTTAGCGGGGAAGCTATTGGGCCGAGTAGGCTGCGGGCCCGTCCATTTTTTGGCCACCGTATGCCGCAGCTGTGTCTGTCCCGCTCAGTTTGGACTTTGGGGCTCCATAATAGCCCGTTAAAACATCAAAATTATTGGGCCTGCACTATTGTAGTGGTTGCCTAGCTGAAAACTTTCTATTGTAGAAGATCTGTTGCATATCATAGTCTGTAATAAACTTTATTCGCACAAGTATGCAGCAAACAATATACAAGAAGAGAAACGCAACATAATACAACAGAAATAGTCAACTGCTTAGTAACAGAGGCACATGGGTGTGAACAACTTGCCTAACGTCGTCATTCGACAGTGAGGCGGTCTGGAATCGAACTCACGACCGTCGAGTCGCAAGTTTAGCGCCCTAACCATGACTATCGAGCCACCTTATATAGGGTGATCCGATAAAAAAGACAGTCCCGGCATACAGCGGCATGCAGCTATGTTTCCTGGACGGCGAAGCAGGCCTAATCCTTCTATCTCACTTACCCAGGCAGCGCCGCGATGTTCTCTCATTACCGATGTTTTCTCTGATCCGCCAACTTTTTAGATGTGTTCGTTGTGTAAGTTTGCTGCATTTTGAACAGAACAACGCTTTTGGCGGTAAAAGATTACTGGAGCCTCTGGTTCAGATGGCGCATCTTGCCAGTTACGTGCTGGATACCGCCTGGGGGAGACGACGCCTGATCTCTTAATGAAGCTAGCGAGTCTGACAGCAGGCCGGACCAGGATCGTCTGACCCCTGGATGTGTTGATGTTAAGTAAAGTAATGCAAAGTAAACGTCGCTTTGTATAGCGCATCGTCGTAACCACCTCTAATGCGCTCGGGAATGGCACGTGTTAGAAATATCAAACAGTTTTACCTGTCACCCACACGTTTATCCACGAGTGGAATGAACCATCCTGCTTTTACTCCGTAAGCATTCACCAGATGGCGCCACCCGAGAGAGGTAAAGAAGCAAAATATCCAATTACAGCTCACTACTCATTTATCGACCTCGAAAGGATGAAAGGCTGAGTTGGCCTAGTTGGCTGACTTTGTAGCGGACGGTTTACCCACATAAGTAGTCACTCATCAGCCGTAGATCGAGCGTAGGACAGGGAAAGTTCGCCGGCCACAGATCGACGTTCTACCATGTTGTGCCACGCAACCAACTCTAGTAGTGATGTGTTGGTTGCTGGTAGATCCTCCTTGTCCGTTGCCGTCGACTGATCATCCTCCAGCGAACGGCGCGCTCGTCTGCGGTGCGGTGAGCCACTACTACCCGCGAGCCTGCCGCGTCCACTGTCGCCGAGGCTACGAACTGAGACGTCACGCCGCCAACCACAAGTTTGTCTGTCAGTGGGATGGCACGTGGACCATCGACGGACCGTGGCCCGACTGCTACTGTACGTATTATTGGTTCACTTCGCAACAAGTAGCCGCCAGGGACGTCGCCAGGTCTAGAAAGTGGCGTGGAGAATAGACGGAATGAATCGGGTCCGACCGTGGGTGTTAGGAGGGTGCCCGCTCCCCATTAATGGTGTGATTTTCGTGCCTCTGAGCTAGGCTTATCGCCTCTTACCACAATAAACTGATCGGATCTGTAATCATTCTTAAGAACGCCATTTGACAAAAGTGGCTAAGACCACCCCAATACACCACATTTCGACGTCCACGCAGTCCGATGCGATTGTGACTGCTCTAATGCTTGCATGTCTGAATGGATTTCGATGTACGTTGTTGGTAATACTGGCACTCACTCGGCTTTTGTTGTGCATGGCTAAAACGTAGCCGAAATCCATCGCCGGAGTTTGTTATAATCATTGTTATCACTTGTTGACATGGACATCCTGTTCGTTGAAGCTAGTGCCGTGTTCCATGTAAGGATTGACGAGGTATCATAGCGGTAACGGCGGTAATACCGCGTCAACTGCCGTAATACCGGTGGAGTGTAGGTACATACTTCATCGCAATTCAGCGGCAATAGGTACTTAAAATATTTGGAATACCACAGGAGCAGGATTCTGTTTTGCGGTATCGACGCAATAACGGCTTTGAGACGTAGAGTTGGCAAACCATTAATGATTTTTTGAAGGCATACTCTTTTTCAGGTGAGTGCATGCCGGCTAGACGGTCGTGTGTGTTCTTATGTCGCCTCTCTATTTTAGGTGTTTCATTCTCGTTCGAAAAGTAGTCACATATGCGGTCTTTAGTAAACAGGTTTGAATAAATGAATGAATCAGTGAATGAGCACAACCATAGAGTTAAAGGTAACCATAAAGGTAGCTCCAGTGCTTTCATTAGCACTGCAGCGCCGCTCCGGCGCTACCTCGCGCTTTGCGCTCGCATTGTCTCCGCCCGATGGTGAGCTACGCTCGTCGTAAACTGTGCTCAGCGTTACAACAGTTAGCAAATTAATAGTACTGGTTCGATAAAGTATCACCGAGACGGCTACATTTCTGCGGTATGGGAATGAGAATGAACCAACGTGGGGATATGGTGAGACGGAAAGCAGTCAGATGGAATGTGGTTCGGATGGAAACAAGTATGTTGGTCCTCCTTATTGTTGGGTTGAAATGTACGCTGGCCGCGTCGCATGCTGACCCTGGTGAGGCATGGTGTGTATACCGACGGGACAAACAGACGGACGGACGCCAGACGGTAAGGGATCAGTATCCAGGAGCCCAGGGGGTCAGTGGGCGCAACCGAGCGATAATTTTTTGAACCTCATATTTGTCAGTAACAGGGTAGTTAGAGACGGAGATGTGACTGTCGACCGTGGAGGGGCCCGGAAGAACTAACTGTCACGGGGCCCGTGTTAGTTCCCAGTGGTTCTGTCGACAGACGCGGCCAACATAAAAAGCGTTTCGGAGATGGGGCGGGAATGGGGATGATTTCTAATACGGTGTCAGACTGGCTACGTGTTTCTGTTGGCAGTCAGTCGTCGGGCGTCTAAAGCGCTGACCGAGAACCAGCTTCACGTCCGCTACAGCGGATCGTGCGTGGATGCGCGAGCTGCGATCAGCGAGTCTTTCTCGTCGACAATCAAACGTCTGCTCAACGACGAACACGGTCCCTGTCCACCTGATCAACGCTGTTCAGTCGAACACATCCAGGTACAACGGATGCGCGACGGAAATGTTTCTTGTTCGAAATTTTCATAACTGTCATAAATTCTTTCGAATTTTTTTTGTAAAATATTGACACCACAGTATGTTTCATTTACAGTTTGAAACAAGGCAATCGTAGATATCAGACTGCCCCGCACTATGCAATCGCACCATTAAGTCTATATATGCTTCCTTAACGTAAGTCCCATTAACGCTAAATTAACCTCGCTTTCCTACGTCCATGCGTCAAATGATCAAAGTATATTTGTTTCTCCGCAGACGTTCATCGTTACCATGATAACAATAGCTACGCCGAAGTGCGTTTCGGTAATTCTTCCATCAATCGTCCAATTTCTCTGTTGCTCTTTTGCTTCAGTTTGCGAGTAATTTCGAAATAGTCAAAATTATACCCTTTAGTAACAGGAAATTGAATTCTGTCCGACTTTGGTGTAAATAAGTAAATGTAAGCGAAATCGGTCCTGAGCAGGAGGACCGAGCCACGGCCAAAGGCAACATGCACATAAATTGGTAAAGATTGCGCGTGTGGTTTCGGAGATTTCCTTGCGGACAGACAGACACACAGACACACACACAAACACATACACGTACTCATCACAATACTTCCCTATAAGCAAAGTCATTATTTATCATTTGATATATTATGGTTGAAAATATAAATAACCAACAGAAATAAAAGCAGTTATCGTGACATGTATATTTAGAATTTTAGCGCTGATAGAGAACGTAAATTTCTAAAATGCAAATGTCGCAGTTCCCTTCATTTATGTCCATTGCACGTGATTTTAGAATATGAATTTATCAATAGTATAACAATGAATATTAATTTATCGATATCTCAGTTAATGATACTGAGTATTTTTCACGGCAGCACAGCACCGTGGCCCCTTAAAGTACGCCGCTGATTACAGAGTCATAAGCGTACACGATACATATGTTGCAATCATATTTCATGTCATTAATCATTACTCCTATTGGATAAGGACTAAAATTTAGAAGAATTTGCGTACAATAATTTTCGTTGAAATTTTCATCGAAATCTTCGCGTCGAGAAAGACGCTGAACACTGGGCGGAGATTGCGAGACGACGGTGGCGGAGCTTCTCTTGCAGTATGCCTCAGGTTGTAGCAGCGGCGGCGGCGTAGGCTATTCATGCTGAATGCAGATGTCGCAGCATATTGTGCTCAGTTGGCTAGCGCCGTTCCATGGTATGTGTTTGTCGAAACCGAAAACTCTCGGTGACAGAAGAGCAGGAGAGCGCACGAGCGCGATACCTCGCAGTGTGCGGTCTAGTGTTCATGGCATTCTACGTGCGTACATGCAGGTGCTCTGCGGAGGCGGGAGGTCTCGACGACGTCGGTCGACGTCGGCGCTGACGGACGTGAACGTGCGGCTGACGCTTAGTGCCCGGCTGGAGGACCTCGACGACGAGCCGGTCACCGCCGGGCGTCAGTCGCGGCTGCTCGACACACTCGACAACGTGGTCGACGTGATCCAGACGGCCGCCGTCGATCACCGTCTGCTGCCGGTCAGCGGCGGCGACGTGACTGACGTGCGCGAGGTGGCGCGGACGTGGGAGCCGGTCATGTGCCGCGACGGCGAAGTACGCGACGACGACGACCTCAGCGCTTGCTGTCAGTTGTAGAATATTATTAACTAACAAATAGCAAGCGCCCAGTCGAGTTCACGCGGTCCCAATGACCATGCTCGCTACAGTTTTAGCCGACCGTGAATTATCAACTGTCTTTTACTTATCATAGGTTCAAACAGCCTATATTGCTATCACTGTGGCAGGACGCGTAAGGGTTTTTCGGCTGCAACGCCCCCAAACTTGAGCCAATTTGGGCAAAACTCGGAATATAAGTGAGGAACGACAGTAGGGTAGCATACTGAGGGAAATCGTCCCAGGGGTTCCACTACACGGAGTAAAATGTGTTTTTTAAGGGCAGGGTTAAGAATGCAACACGGCCTTTTGGCCACTTATCCCCCATCCACGGAATTCGACCGTTATTGAAACAACAGACGTGCATCGGTGTGTAGTCTCCAAATTTCCGCACAGGCAGTTTTGCAAGCCCCCAAAATACATTTTTGGTGAGGGGATTGGGTGGGGTGCTTTTGCGGAGCATACAGCTCAAACGCCACAATTACGGGACTATAGCCTACATCCTACGGATATGCATTTTGTACTTGAGTTTTTGATGGGGTACGTACGGTTTGGGCACTCTGAACCCCTGAAAACAGCGGAATTTTTGACGATGTCAGTTGACCAAGTTGACGTTGCTTAGCATCACTTGCGACAGGGCAGCAGCTGCAACACATACTGCACATACTAGTTAAGTATTCGACCAGGGATTCAGGAGTTTAAACGTTTAATCGTTTAAACGATAGCTATTGTTTAAACGTTTTAGCAGCGTTTGCAGTAATGAAACATGAGATAACTTGAATTACTACAAGACAGAACATGTTTTACAGAATTCATACCAATTTTATCATGCGCCCTTTGAGCCTATGTTGCAGTGAATCCCCAGATCCACTGCAATGCGTCTAGTTTACAGTTTTCAATCTGTTTTCTATCACTTATCAGCTGACATCATCAGCTGTTGTCAGCGTTTACCGCATCATAGCAGCATAACATAAAGCTGCTCATCGACCGACGGCATTCACGCCTTGTTCTTATTACACAATCATCTGTCATTAGCTGGACAGTGATCACTACATGTATCAGTATCAAGGCAGTGAATGAAAACACGATGAGTTGGTGTTGGTTGTTGTAGATGCGTGTCCACCAGGTACATACAGTACGGGCGCTGAGTGCGTTGAGTGTCCCGTTGATACCTACCAGCACGTCGACGGCGCTACAGCGTGCCAACCTTGTCCTCATGGGACATACACCCGTCGCTCGGCCGCTCGTAGCGTCAAGGAATGCAAAGGTTCAAGTTCAATGCTATACATTGTCACGATACGTCCATGCATGATTAGTCGTATCAATTGCGTGTGTCTTTCTTTCTTTCTTTGTATTTTGTCTTTTTTGACGAATGAACGACGCTTTATTTGACCCAGTCTCCATTGTTCCCCCAAATGGCGTTAACTGAACAGTAAAGTGATTTCGGGCCTTATTAAGAGAACATTTTTGAATATTAAGTTTTGCATGATTTGACTCCCGAGATAACGTATTAATAGCGTATATACTGACAGTTCTAACTCAGTCACGAGATCTATAGCCAGATGACTGAGTTTATACACTATAACATTTCCTCTATCCTGCGGGTTGGATACTGTAGAGCGCTGTGGACCTGGCCACTGGTCGTCGTCTGGACTGGCGCCGTGTCACGCATGCGCACCGGGCAGTTTTCAGAGCGAGTCCGGCGCGACGACGTGTGTGGCGTGTCCTGCTCACAGACCACACACGATGCCGGACCTCGCTGCCGTCGCTGCTGTCGACTGCTTCCGTCAGTACTCGTTACTCAGTAGTCACAGTGGTTATTAAAATAGAGGAAACGCAGGGATCGCCGTTCATGGGCCTAAAAACTGAGTGTGTTTTGAAACAAAAATGTAAAGGGTGCCATACTCCTTATAATTTTGTCGCGCAACTTTGTCGCGCGACAAAAACGCGCTCTATTCTGTGCAACTTCGTCGCGAATATGCGGTGAACGCTGATTGGTCAAATCTCGTTTATGCGACAAAGTTGCAGTGTGCGACACTTGCGATTTTGTCGCGCGATAAAGTTTCGCGACAAAATCGCGCGATAAAATTGCAGGTGTGACATCGGTCTAACAGTATAGGCGGTGTGCTCATCTCCCTTCCTTAGGCCATTGAGCCCGTAGGTGTAGGTGGATGTACCACAGAGTCTTTGACGCATGGCCGGTATGACGCCAAACCTACGGTTACTTCCCCAGCCTTGGCCGGTATTTATTTGCCGGTAGGGTAGGAGACTGAGTTGGCCTGAGTAGTTATTACACACCAAGACACCCGATGGCGGCGTGCCATAGTGGTAACGTCGTTGGTCTCGATCAACGAGGTTAACCTACGCTGAGCCCGGTTAGTACTGGGATGGATGACCGTGTTCGGGTTCGACTCCCGGAGGCGGCACTTTATTTCGGGATGTAACAAACCACCCAGGTCGACGTAGCCTTCTACCCTCCGAGGGACAGTAAACTGAGTACCAGCCAAGGGCGGTGACGCTCTGCGGCTGGGGAGTAAAGGCAGGCATGGTGTAAATTGCAGGTAAAACTTGTGATTCATGTGTGAGCGCATGTCTGATACGCTATACACATCGACGTATACTTTAGTTTTACTTTTGCTTTAGCCGTGAACGGTCACTCGTCTTAGCACTAACCGGCTCCACGTAGAATAACTTCGTTCATGTGACCAACACCGTTACCTCTGCCCAAGCCCACACTGCCAAATTTCCGGCGGGGTGAAGGCACATTCTGGCGAGTGCCGTTATAATTTCATTTCTGTCAATGTGGCCCATGGCCTACTAACTGTTCACTTTGAAGGTGATGGTCCCGGATTACAGTGGGCTCCACATTTTTACAGTTTCTGATCGGATACTTGCACAATTTTCTACTGTGTAGGCTCGGGTCACATTTTGTTGAATTTTCACCGTTTCAATTCGCGTTTAATTCAGTCAAAAGATTATCATCGTCATCGTCTTGCTTGTTTCACTTGCGGTCTGAATTGCCGGTATAGATTTCATCCTAGCGAGAGAAAAAAAACTACCAACCGGAAAATAGGCCCGTGCTCTGCCTTAGTTTGCAAGTTTTAACTATGGAGATTACACTTTTTATTGGTGATTTTATTGTTACTGCCGTATCCGTCATTTCCCAGCGATACTTCATAACTTCATAATCCATACAAATCAAAAACCCACTAATTTTCAGCTGTTATTATGCC
>Ga0209780_1005296_pt1 | contig 10154 bp, 9 predicted proteins | sample WorMetexBAHAMAS2_FD_187384 | JGI IMG/M metagenome (GOLD analysis project Ga0209780, IMG submission 187384) | Marine gutless worms symbiont microbial communities from Max Planck institute for Marine Microbiology, Germany - Inanidrilus exumae... | ecosystem: Host-associated > Annelida > Digestive... | reverse complement strand
CCCTGCCGTGCCGGCGTGAGTTGAAGCAAATAGACTTGGCTGGCCGCTGGTTGGCATAATACACAGCGCCAGTCAGGGCTAAGCCAGACAGTAGGCCACATCTAGTAGGGGCGCACTATAGAAATACCCGACAAGCTGCTCACTTTTACTCAATCCCTCCTTCACCCTACACATCGCTAACACACACCGCATACACCTACCAATTCCCTTCCTCTCCCTGGGCAAGCGCACTGGACCGCTATATGGTCTCAGCGCTGGGGTTCGGAGTAGGCTGGACCCCTGCCCACAAAGAACGAACGAACGACCCACTGATTCAAAAATGCCGATTTTTGACAGATTTTGCTTGATAGTGCTTCAGCCGTGAAATGCTAGCGAAAAACATTCACTTATAACTAATAGGAAGTCGACAATGCGCTTTCCATTGAGCCATAGATGAACCCATGCGTTACCCCTAAGTCCCCAGAAGGCGGCTCAAAACGAGAATTTTGCATTTTGCGTTGCCTTTCGTATCTTTGTTGCAGGTAATCGTAGACACTTCAAATTTGCTCTGCAGATGGATTATAGCGTGTCCCAGCCTAAGGGTGACAAACTTCCCGAAATAATCGAGATTACATCACGTGATCCACTTTAAATTGCAAGGCCCATACCTCAGTAATAGCTGAAGCTAGAATCGTCATTACATTTAGGCTATATCTAGTGTTACCAAAAGGACGACATAAATGGGCATGGTTATGGTCACGTGACGGTTTTAAAATCTTGCCGTTTGCCGTGATGCGGAGCATCGCACGGGTTAGTCAGCGACAGCTGAGCTACTTGTTATAACTCGACTGATAAACAATTTTTTGATATTAGTTACTAGCTACCAGCTAAAGAAGTTTGTGCGGTCTTAACGGCTTTAGCGGTGATACCAAACACCGCAAGATTCTCAGAATTCCGAAACACCAGTAAAAATTTTGCTGTACTTTAGTCACTAGTTAGACAGGTTCTAGGCAAATCAAGATGTGAAATACGATATCACAGCCGACCTAACCGGAATTGGAGATAGATCTGAGTATGAAATATGTAAAACATAGTTTTTTATACATGGTAGTGTCACATAGATACAGACATTGAGGTGTTTACACCTACATCCATTGAAGCTTGTTGAGGTGAGTTGAGTTGAGTTGAATATATATGTTGCACAAGATTATGGTATCAGTACTCCCCGAAATACAACGTAATTGACAGAAATGCTACAAAAATGTTGAAAACGGCATCTCAAACAACAATAAGGAGAATTATAAAATTATAAAAACGTTTATTTTGTGGCTGGAAATGTGTACTTACTCCATGTTTTGTTTGAAGTGAAATTCCTTATTTTGTGTAAAATTCTTATCAAAATTGTATTGTTGTGATGCCATTTGATGTTGACAGTTGTGTTACAACTGTATCTAAGTAAGTGCATGTAATAGTATGCGACAAAGACTATGTAAGTAAGTACCTAGATGACCTCGACTCAGCAAGGTCCATGCGTGCCTAGACAACTTGTTCTTCACGAGGCCTATGCATCAGTTTGCCTGGTCAGTTAGTGTCCAGGGATGGCTGTCATGTTTGACCGCTCTCCAGGTAAGTAAACAAGCTGAGGTCAGTAGCAGATCCTCTTGGCAACGTGCCAGCTGGTAAGATGCCAAACTAAGGATGCACTGTTCTCTGGAAAAATGTTCATGGTGCCAACCCACAGATACATCAAAGTCCCTGACAGTGTATGTTTCTTTGTTCTCTGTATGCACAGCCACAGTTTTGAAATGATCTGCAGTTTGGCACGAAATGTGACGTGTTGCATTTTTATACCCTTCAGACGAGGGCTGCAAATCAGTGGCCGATGGTGGACATCTGACTAGTGGGCACAAAACAAACTGTCAGAAATTTAGAACTAACGGACCGCAAGCGCAACAGATCGCAAGGTGTGACCGGAGTGCTAGTTATTCATATTTCCACAACACTGCTATACCATACCATACCATACCATACCATTGTTTTATTTCAGGCAACAAGGCTCATATCAACAATACAATCAAACGAGAAGACAAGAAGACAGAAAATCAGTAAACCTACAGAGAAAAAACGTTAAAACACAGAGAACACACAACACACAGTAAAACAATCAAGACAGAAAATGAACATATATACACAACTACACCACTAAAAGCGACTTCACCAAAACATTACTATTCACATTTCAACGTGCCGCGTTGGATTTCCTAGCATTAATCATAAGAGTATCAAAACTTGGCAAACCAGTCAAAAGCAGTATATTAGTGACACTATAATATTTAGTAAATATAAATATTAGTGACACTATAATATTTAGTAAATCCATAGTTGTAGCTATAGTTGTATCTAGTCTTATTTTTCATTCGTGTTCACAAAGTCACTGTAACAATGTATGCAGTAGTGTTGTTACGACCACCGAACTTTCACCACTACCGCGGTGGTTAGCTACCACCGAACCAACACCGCCATCGCGGTGTTTTACAGTGTGCTGAGCGATCTTTCTGGCCGCTATTTCTTGAAAACTGCCCCTCACTTCGACTTCGGCAGTGTCATTTGATCCCTGCATGGACGTGAACGCACGGCGAGATCAGTGGGCAGCGAAAACAGCCTGCCTTTTCCCCCGCACGTCCGCTTCCCCACTCGTAAACGACAGGATTACCCCGACAGCAGCGACAGTCTAGGCACTGTACTTAGTGAGACCGGTTGTGTATATGCATAAGTATATGTATGTCTGCAGATTCTAATGACTGCATGTTCGGGCAACGTCTCAAAGAGGTTCAAATCAGTGATGAAGATAGGAACACACAGTGGTGGATTTCACTGCGATGAACTTCTTGCTTGTTTTATGCTGACCCGATTACCTCAGTACAAGGATGCTGAGATTATCAGGTTGATAGCATCATCATCATCATCATACCCAATAATATTTGTGCAATACACACCGCACTCTTAGTCATAAAGGTGACAAATATTTTACAAGGTAGTGCAGTGACACGTTTGAATTGTGTTTACTTTCTTAAAAATTTACTGCTGAGTCTAATGATGACTTAAGAGCAAGTGTATAGTGGCACCATTTTTGACTGCAACTGGCCACTAGTTTACTTTTTTGTGTCTGATTGGATGTAAAACCTTAACTCAGACAACTTTTGAGCTATCCTGTACATTACCAATTTTGTATTGAACATGGGGCCTAGTCGTGTGACTTGACCGGTGTGAACCGTGTGATGTACATTAATAGTAACTTTAACTGAAATTCAGTAATAACTGAAAAATAAACCTCATTTATTTGTAACTGTTTATATAAATGTACAATAACTGTAATTGTGATAGGACTTAAAAACTGTAACTGGATGATGAAATAAATTCAATTCACACGTCGTGGTCTCGCCGTTAACATATGTAGAATGTGAGTTGGACCTTTGCTACATTGTAGCTTTATCTCTGCATGCTTCAGCCGTGAATAACAATGAGCCAGTGCTGTAAGTCGACCATAACAGTCGCCTTATTTCAGTACCTGGCAGATTGGCAGACTTATTAGTTATTATTGTGCACCCCATCTTTGAATGCTGTAATAATGGTTGAAATTGTGTGTATTATAGTCTTGTTTACTGCTGTGTGTAGGACACGTGACAGTGGTGAATTGGCCAAATGTGACATTGTTGTGGATGTTGGCGGTGTTTACAATCCTCAGAACCATCGCTATGATCACCACCAAAGGTAACAGCATGCAGTGTAGGTCAACTGAAGATTAATTGTTACTAGGAGATTGAGTGTAACTGTGGAGCCATGTCAGTGATGGCTGCAGATTTTCTGTCATATTTCTGCTGCCTTTGGCGTATTTTACCTAATTGTGTTAAAAATCCATGCATTGTCATGTTGGTAAAGGATGCTTAGGAACATGAAGTTAGCATGTGATCTGTCCAGTTATATCATTTCTAGTGACCTTGAATAATCCCTAACCATTTTTGGTGTAATTTTGGAGGCACATTCCTATCTTTGATAAGGGTATAGCTAGCTAGCTAGCACTTTTAAGTTGGTACACAAACTGAGCCAGTACTGGTGAACTGATGGCCAGTTATACCAAGGGGGCTTGGTCAGGATCATGTTACCTCTTTTTAAATTTTGGGACCTCTCCGAGTTTTTGGAATAGGTGAAGCTTGTCATTTTAGCATCGCGTGAACGGTTGCAATGACAAGCCATTGTGACAATGCACTTGGATCATTTGATGAATGAAGACTGTGTGCCAGGTGGCCACCAACCCTTGGACCAAGTCAACCAACTTGGGCTGGCAGGTTGCTACTGTCCACATCCACCATCGTTAGTTATTATTACTCATCCCGAAAACTGATAGTCATTTTACCATCCCACGGAGGGTGGAAGGCTGAGTCGGTCTAGGCAGTGCGGTAAGTGTGTGCAGCCCATGTCCAAAACTGTATATCACACTGGCTGTCATGATAAACACAACTGCTCGTGGTCTGATTTGAACCTGGGTCCTCTCACACCGCACTCATGCATGTGTTAGTTTGGTTCATTGTGACCTCCAGTGTTTGTGAAAAATGAAAGTGGGAGATATTTGTGGTGTTTTCTAAATGTACAGAGATTTTAACGAAACAGTGAAGAGCCTTTGTCCGAGCAAGAAATGGACTACAAAGCTGAGTAGCGCAGGACTTGTGTATTTTCATTTCGGTCACAATGTGATCGCTGAAGTCATTGGCAGATCGGCCGATGATTCTGTTGTTAAAACGCTTTTTGACAAAGTTTATGAGAATTTCGTCGAAGAGGTCGACGGCATTGACAACGGAATTGATCCGTATCCCGATAAACCGAGGTGAAGATGGTGGTGTTGCTTCGTACTGTTCATCATGTGTCTGCATTGTGCAACACTGCTTTGTATAAATCAGTGTTGTCTCTGATATAGCCATATTTGTGCTGAAAGGGGACGTTAAACTCGAACTAACTAACTTGTATAAATCAGTGGTTGTTATTCAGCTGTTGTTAAGTACTATGAGTTGACAGTGTTTTGTACTTTTATGAATGCTCTTCTCCGGGTGTGACTAGTTAACGCATTGGACTATCAGTGACTATTGGATGTGGCCAATAGCTACAATGGGCCCTAACCCTATATCTAATATTTTCACACTTTTCACCAACAATTTGTCATCATTATAAACTGGAAGCGAAAGTCGGTGTACAGTTAATGGTTAAAAATTTTAAGGATGCAACACATTGTGTATACTGATAGCATTGATAGGTCGATTTGTTAAGCATTAACTAGTAACACTGCTGTTCTCTGTGTAAATTTAGATAGGCCTACTTTTATAACAGGCTGATCTGTTTCCTTAATTTAATAAAAGAAATCTTCTCTTGCTCTTATATCTCCATGTAATTTTCATTGCATCAGCCATATTGGTATTGTCATAGTCCCCGTTTGTGACTAAAATCTTTTTGTCAATCTGTTCATCGCCTGGAAGGTCGTGGATGAATTTTCTTGTAGTCTTAGGACTGGATGTACCATGGTGCACAGAAGGGTATCGTGGTGCAAAGTGGGTTGGACTTCAGACTTGCAATCAGGAGGTGGCAGGTTAAGCGCCCTGTTGAGCAGTGGCTGTGTAACAACTAGGGCATGTTGTTCATACTCTTGTGCCTCTGTCGCCAAGCAGTATAATATCGATACAGATCAGTGGGTGGTGACACTGCCAGTCTGTCAATGTGTGGCTGGTTGCCTGTGTGGGCTCGGGCAATCCCACCTTCCCCCTTATCCCTTCACTTCCCCACCTTCTACTCTATATTATAATATCTTTTACTTTTCCGTGTTCCCTTTCTTACTCGTTAACCCGGTTTCACCTTGAAACGGCTGTTAATATGGCACCTGGTAGTTAGGTATAATTTGTTCGAATGAGACATTGGTAGTTTAAAGGTTAAAATGTGAGCTTTCAGTCTCGTTTACAAAGGTAGTCGTAGTCGATGGCCAGAGTAGAACTAGGTTCGTTGTGTGCACTGCACAGGTATCTGATTACAACCAATCTCAGCTGTCGGGTTCGTCACTTTTACCCAGCTTGGAACGAGCCTGACAAGAACACCAATGAATATTTCGACGTTAGTCACCTGTTTTTTGTTGTAACAGAATGATTGGTTTTATTGGCTGACATTGAGAGCGACTGAGTTGAAGTGTGAAAAAGCTGTGCCATGAAAACTGTGTTTTGTGTGAATCTATATGTACCTGCCTTTGTGGCACTTTGGCTTACTGGTAACATCGTTGGGTGCATCAACGAAGTTACTCTACACAAGCTTGTTTTGTACTGGGATGGGTGGCAGTCTTTGGAGGGTTGAGGGAACAGGTCTGGTACCATGAGTTGGAGGTGCCCCGGATCCTTCTTTTGAGTGTTACCTAAGAGAAGCATTACAAAGCCAGACCAACACAGAAAAGATTTTGTACAAGAACAGTCGTTAGGCGCTGATATGCTACAGGAACTGAAGAACAGCAAATACACAAGATATCACATTGAACTGATAAATAGGTTTTGTGGTGGTTGGTTAGTTTCCACCCAGTCATAGGCACTATGTAATAACTTAAATGAGCTTCACCTATCCTTTCCATTTTGGGTCGTCACTGAAAAAAGGCGAGGTTGGGAGGATACTGTATTGTTGGCCGTCCTTAACCTAGCAGAACGGCCATCTTTAACCTGGCAGAACTAAATCTCCACCAAAGATCTTGTCTCCGATATTGTCTTTTTTGTGCTGAAAGGGGACGTTAATCTCCCAATGAACCAACCGACCATTATCGGGCAGACATACCATCTCAGTATGTGACCAGCACACCTGGGCCATCTCAGCCTCATACCTGCAGCGGGATGTGAAATGACTACCGGCCAATGAGTCGTGATACTCTGTGGCTGGGGAGTAAGGGCAGGCTAAACCTGTGGGTGGCAAGTAAAACTGATGTGATCCCTCATTAACACAGTCATACCTGAGTGCTTATAGAGACGAGTATCGCACTCATTATAAGGCGCTATACAAATGTCCTTTTAACTTTACTTTTAATAATCATTTTCAGGTGAGTCTGTTAGCCAAGTCCCTTGGTTTTCTCCTTCCGCTTATTCTGGAAGAGTGCCTTTGGAAATTTTGTACGTTAGCAAAATTGTCAAAGATGATGCTGATTAATGTTCCCGTTAACTATTTAATAATTAAATAGTCAACGGGAAAATTAATCTTTAATATCTGCAGTCCTGTAAAATTGTCTAACTTTTCTGTACTGTTTTGAGACTTCAGCGCGGCCCACCACATTCCCTGTCACGGCCCACTTTTTGTCCACGGCCAATGGGTTAAGAACCGCTGCACTACTGGACTGTTGACAGAAGTGGCATTGATCCATGTACACCGGCTCATTGTGTTAATGTATGCCATGATGAACTTTGCTGTGACAGAAACAGTTCACGTTGGCACTGGAATACGTTGGTGCTGAGTTCTTAGACAGAGTCCGCTATTACAGCGACGTGTGGTGGCCAGCAAGGGAACTCGTTCAGAAAGCACACACCGACCGCTATCAGGTTTGTTTCACGCTTTCTGCTGTTTATTAGGTCGACTCCTTGACAGAGTCATAACAAAGCCAAATGTCTGTCCGTTTGTATGTACGTGCATACGTCCGTCTGTCCAAAAAAAGTTTCTTCGATTTTAATGAAATTTGCCATGTGGCTAGAGGTCGATGAGTGATGCGCGTTGGTATGCAGTACGACCGAACCAAGGTCAAGGTCACGAGCTCTTTAAATTTGGAAATCTGGCCATTTTCAAAAGCTATCTCCGCCATTTACAATGGGAGCTGACAACTGACAATGGATTCTTAAACTAGGGCACAATATCTGCATTTGTTCAGGCCGGATTTTTTATATTTGGCTTAGTTTTGGTGTCACGTGATTTTGAAGTTGACAGAAACATCAGTTCTGAAGAGTCGACCATCAGTCCCGTATGGGGCTAATTTATTATTTTGTCTTTCTTTGAATGAGTGTTCAAAGTCTGTCATGTTTGTGATGCAAAACGATCCAGTTTAGTTTGAAATGCATAAAGACAGTGCGTAATTTATCTTTTAAACTTATGTTGGGAAGTAAAATTTTAAACTGAAGGCTAAGCTAGACCCGAAAGTCTCGTTTTAAACCAATGCTCAGATTAACTGAGGTTTTACCACACAATGCTATGCTAGCACAGTATATGCTACGGTCATATGTCTGTATTAGTGTGTGTATGTGATGCTGTGCACAGGTTGATGCAAGTGGTGAGATAATGCTTCTCTCGGGCTCCGGTTGTCCATGGAAAGATCATTTGTTGGACGTGGAGGATGAACAGCAGTCTAGTCCGCTGGTGAAATACGTGCTCTTCACTGACAGCAGTGAATCGTGGCGGGTGATGTGTGTACCGGCGTCCGGCAGCTCTTTTGAAAACAGGTTTCAGCATGTCACAGCGGATGTTAATCCCACTACTATCACTGCTCTGCAAGCACCTGCTGCTTGCCACTTTGCCAGTAGTGACACTGTGCCAGTTTTAATTTGGCACAGTGTACATAGGTGGCACGGTGGTGCAACGGTTAGAGCGTTTGACTTGCGATCAACAGGTCGTGGGTTCAAATCCTACTCGGGGCAAAGCTGCGTAGCAACCTTGGGCAAGTTGTTCACACCTATGTGTCTCTGTCACCAAGCAGTATAACTTGGTACCGGCCAAGGGGTGGTGATGCTCTGCGGATGGGAAGGTAACCAAAGGCCTGGCGGAAAGTAATGGCAGCCTACCGCCGGGTGGATGACTTACAGTCACGTGCGGGCTGACTGCCTGTACACCGGAATCAACTCCGGGTTCAACACTCAGTAACGAGTACGGGAAACCTGTACCTTTTTACATAGGCAATGTGTTGAGTTATGCTTTACCACCTGATAGTGTCGGAGAAGGCAGTATGTTTTCGGGCTGTTCGTCCGCTGCGTTCGTTAGTCCAGACATATCTCATGAACAGCTCGAGCAGTCTCAATAAAACCTAAAGGGTATATTCATTAGTCCAAACTGATGACCTGATTACATTCTAGAGGTCAAAGGTCAAGGTCGCAGTAGGCCATCGAGGTGGCGAAGAAATGTACGTCGATGCTGTGGTAACAAAGTCCATCTTCTAGTTTGGTACAGCACTGATTGTCATGACATTGAAAATGTTTTTAAGAACGTCTCTGCTGTTGATGTTGTCAGACTTTCGCTGCCTGAGTGCTGGCGTGGCCTTCGAGATGATGACCTCTGCTGCAAGTCTGGGATTGAAGGCTGCATCTTTGTCCACGCGTCAGGGTTCATTGCTGGCAACAGGACGTACGACGGTGCTTTACTGATGGCTCAACGTGCCCTCCAGTTATAGACAGTAGACCAACACCTTCAGTATTTGTTTAAGCAGCCTTTATTACTCACCCGCCTACCTATAGTGTAGGGGTGCCAGACTAGTAATGGTCGCAGGCGTATATCGTCGTTGTCTGTAACACTGCATGGGCCTGCAGGCGGCGGCCAGGCGATGACGTCATGCGGCCTCCAGTCTAATTATAGCTTCACTGCTGCACGGCGGGCCAGTCATGTTACGTCGAGTTAGGGCGATACCTTGTTGTTTAAGCATTTATCCATTCTGGAGTTACTCAGATTGGACTGAGCCCCTTAGAAGACAACTTTTGGAGGAGGATTTTGGCAAGCTGGACACACCTCGTGTCACCGAAACGGCAGTCTCGGAGCGCTGAGAGGATGATGTAAACTCTGTACCAGAACCTGAACCTCTGGTTAACAACGGCACAACGCCTTGACTATCTAGATGCGTGGCAAAGCTCAGCATGAGCCCGCTAGCACCTACCAAATTCTTGGTATCTTCACCAGCTATAGACGCCATCTGGCGAATATGATTAAACGAAACAGTAAAAAAGTGCCCTTTTCTGCCGCTCATTTGTTTTGGGGGTATTTTCAGGGAATCAGCATAGCAGATTTCCTATTGTGACTAAATGAACACCGTGTGGGAACGTTTGGTGAAGATCGGTCTAGTACATTTGGAGATAATTGGTTTCCAAAGGGACCATTGAAAACAATGAAAGAAATTAACAAAACAGCATTTCAGAATGCTATGC
>Ga0209780_1005295_pt1 | contig 10155 bp, 10 predicted proteins | sample WorMetexBAHAMAS2_FD_187384 | JGI IMG/M metagenome (GOLD analysis project Ga0209780, IMG submission 187384) | Marine gutless worms symbiont microbial communities from Max Planck institute for Marine Microbiology, Germany - Inanidrilus exumae... | ecosystem: Host-associated > Annelida > Digestive... | reverse complement strand
ATCGTGGCGGATGGACACAATTTTTTTTGCGGCAAGGCGATTGCCCAGCTCTGCGTAGCGCACAGATCCACAGCTCTGCCAAGGCGGGCTTTATCGTTGAGTTATATAGACCTTTGTCTTTGTCGGTCATGTTATGCCGACCAGTCCGGAACCCCGTAAGGTCAAAGAACGGATTCAGATAGGACAGATGGAAGAGAGAAGGCAATGCCGGATCGCCGGAGAGGAGGAGGGAGCACCTGCAGGATTCTTCGTCCACTTTGATGATTGAATTTTATCGTCAGCAGACCGCGCGTCCGTCACTGAATCATAGATGGTAAGCGAATTACATTCATAATTGAATCACAGGCTACTTCTTTATAGCACATTGCTGCCCGTTATCTGTGGTCATCCTCACACCAACAAGAAGCACAGCTCTCGCGGAGGGACCGCGCGACGTGATACGTCAGTTGCAACCACGCCAAAAGGCACATACTTGCGCAGAACCGCGTCTTTTAGCGTATTTTACGTCAAAATCTGCGCGGGCGTCTTGGGTGTAGACGATCTGAAGTACAAAAAAAACGAAAAATAGCCAAGTAAACATTAGATGCGCGAAACGAAACCCCTTACCCGATCTGGATAAAATTTTGCAGGATAGTAGACGTCGACGACTTAATCACCTGTGTAAGTTTTGGTGACGATCGGTTAAGGGGCTTTAGGGCGGCGGAGCCAAATTTTGCCCTTTCCCGTTGACTTTGGTCGTCGTCCTTACAACACTCGGACTACCGTGCGAGTGTGTGATGTTCTGTCGTCACAACGTCTGTCTGACAGTAGTAATGGATGAGAGCAAGTGAAGGTTCGGATGTTCTGTGTGCATCCCGTTTCTCGGTTGTCCCAATATTGGAATGCCTGCTGGACTGATCGAACGCCACCTGCAGCTGTCCGAGTGCAGTCGAGAATGATATACGGCGCGAATCACTTAGAGACATGACCGCCGGTCGTTACTTCTCAATGTATCACGGTGTTTCCAGCACGAAAATATCGGCGCCAACTCACAGTGGTGCAGCGGAGGGACGTTTGCGATACGATACGATACGGTATGCGCTCGAAAGCTGACGAGATGGGCAGCTCAGAACTCGCGGTAGACGACTTTTAGAATCGTGGTGCTCGGTAACAACGCTGAGTGTGACGCTTAGGCCCTGTGCTTCTGTCGATCTGCTATGTAGGCCTACTATAAATCTTTATTTGCGAACTAGTGGTAGCACGATACATACAGAACATTTACGTAAATAACAAAGTGTTGCCCTAATGGGACGTAACACTACTGGCCCGCCGTGGAGTGTCGGCCGCCCGACCGCCGGCAGTGTTACATACAACGAAAGACGAAAGACGACGACAGATGTCAGCAAGCAAAACAATACTGGCCCATAATGCGGGCCAGTAATAATACCACTACGTCGCTCGCCCTTATTGTCGGGCCGAAATTGACCGCGTCGCATGCTGCACCCTGGTGAGTCACGGTGAGTATGCCGACGGCACAGACAGACAGACAGACAGACGTCAGACCGTTACATTAGGCTTTCCGTTAGACGCGGCCAACGTAACAAGCTCAGCTGTCGCAGAGGAACCGCGCGACGTGCTATGTCAGTTGAAATCTTCTGCACAACTGTACGAATAATATTATTCGACAAGGCTTACAATGAGAGAATGACCTTGAAGGCCACTCAATGTCATCGAAATTGCCGCTATTAGACAGGCCACATATCACTTTGTGTTAGTGGCCTGCAGCAATAACGACCCCCATCTCGTACCGTTTCCGATATATTACCACATTTACAGTGCACGTGACTGTCTGTGACCGTGAGAAGTCCTTCAGTTTCGATAACGTAGTTAAACTTACAAGCTACATGCGCTCTCAGTACCGGCGCCTGAACAAGTAGGGGGACCAAAGAGAGTTTTAGGGGGCACATAGCGAGTGATACATTAGGAAAAACCCTGGCCACAGCCCCGCCCAGGGGGCAATTTTTCTTGTGAGGGCAGGCCCCCCTACCCCCTCGCTGGCGCCGGCGCTGTGCGCTTTACGATTCATATGTAAATGTACTGTAATTAACGCATGCTACATTTCCTGAGGTATGCGAATTAGAAAGGCTTAGACAGCAAAAGTGAGCTTCAAGGTCACTGAAGGTCACATGCCTTAGCGCCATTCAATGGGCGTCTTACGTCGATATAAACAGACCGGAATTGCTCTCGGCGTTCTTTAACGCCGGGCAGATTAATCTCGTCCAAGTGTGTTCTCGTCTCTGACTGGAATAACCCATTCTGGCGAAAGAAAAAGCCAATTGTGTCTGCCGATTGACTGTACAGAGAAAGAAATAAAGGGTATCGGTAACATTTGACGAGGCCCACGTGCGGCGTTGTATGTGGTGAACAGTTATACACATATCGAGTATTCTACCACACACCGACATTTCTCAGTCACACGAAGCCTTGACGCCAGAGTTCGAATCATTGAAAAGTACACATAAGGTGACAGTGACGTAATTTCTTCATTCCTATCTATGCCGGTTGTTCTGGCCGCCATAATGTACACTGTAGGTCAAGGAAATGTCAACATTTTGCAGCACTCACAATCAGATCGGCGATCTTGCGCCAGTATACTAACCTACTGATTCATTTTCATTTAAATAGCGTGTCAATCTTCCACAGTTAAGTTCGCACAGTAGACTTCTTGCCCTACAACATGGAGATCGTATATATATCGCGACCGCAGACTACTGTGACTCACTTCACCATATGTCCTTGGTTGGAACCGAGTTTTCGGATCACGGGTCACTGGGTCAGCTGTTTTGGGTCAGGTCAGCGGGTCATATCCGTAGTTGGGCCCGGTATTTGAGTTGCAATGTGCGACCGGGTTTGGTAACGTTATGCTCAAACTGCATTACATCAATTTCTCGTGGATCAACAGATAGTAAAACAAGAAGAAACAACGTTTAATGAGCATGAACATACAGCATGAACATAATCACTGGACATAAAGGGCATGTAGCCACTTATATATGCTTAACAAAATAATACCAATAAACAATCATTACTGTCCCGTCGATATACTCACCAGGGGCAGCATGCGACGCGGCCAGCGTACATTTCGGTCCGAAATGTACGCTGGCCGCGTCGGATGCTGCCCCTGGTGAGTCACGGTAGTATATCGATGGGACAGACAGACGGACGGACGCCAGACCGTTACATTACGCTTTCCGCTAGACGCGGCCAGCGTTATAAATGGACGTAATGAAGTTTGATGATTACCGTCTCAAATGTTCTTTTTCTGTCTGACGTTCGTATCCCTCCGCGGCCTCCCCAACATGACGCGGGTGAAAGAGGTCAATATCACGTCGAAAAAACAAGGTCTGAGTTCGGGGTCACGTGACACTCTGCGACTTAATAAAAACTCAGCAGCTGGATCAGTGCCATCACCTCTGCCGGCCTTCGTCAGCATCACGTGTCAATCAAGCGGCAAACGACGTGACAGTTTGGGATATTTCTGTGATCCTCGGGTTGTTACAGCTTGTGAGAATGAAAGAAACAACGGTGGCCTGAGGAAGACGGACATACGTGTAACCCACTACCTTACCCATTTTAGCTCAGTGTTCCCAAAACAGCCACACTAATTCAGGGATTTAGATCTAATGCCAGACTCGCAAACCGACCACTTTTAGTTTTTTGGACTTTCGGGCGCTCTGGCGCTCAGGGTTGAGCGCCAGAGCGCCCGAAAGTCAATAACTAAAATGGTCGGTTAGCCAGCCTGGCATCGAATCCCTTAGTTACTGTTTGCATTTTGGAACTCTGGACGAAATGGGTTAATGCTGCGACTGAGGCACGCCGTCAGCACCAATCGTCGATGACATCGTCCGAAGTGTTATCGAGAATTGTAGCAGAGAGAATCCACGGTGATCATGCGATGGAAAATGTCGCACATTTCAAACGAAATCAACCTTGCGAGCGATATTCACCGAAGAGTCGTCAAGTCCTGTCACCGCTCGACGTATTGTCGTGGGTTTGTTGCCACGTACGGTGTACGGCTGGCCCGCAAAAATCCATATTGTCGACAAGCAGGGTGTGGTGACGTTGACGTCAGCTCATCGACGTGCGACCGTGTCAGCCAACGCGCGTTCTCCAGCACTTCTAGGTCGCATCGCATGCATAGCAGACAAATTATCATACGTAGCGTGGTCTGCATGTCTGTGTTTTGATCACCCCTGGCGACACCCGTGAAGTGAATGCGACTACCCGATCTGGTGCTGCGGCGACAGGTTCTTTCACCAGAGTCGTCTTCGTTGAACGGTGTCCGATGTCGCGTGCTGGTCTGCGCGGTAGCGCTGCCCCATGTTAAAGGTGACAGGACTTGTTAATGGGAAAATGGCGAAACGTTTACTCCAGAATCGACACCTGCCAACCGATCGCCAGAAATTTATCACACGTGATTATGTCGGCAACGACCTCCATGTCAAATCTGGTGCAAATCCGTCCACGAGGCCCTATGTGTAAATGGGAAATATAACGATTGTTTTATTTATACATTATTTTGGAAGCATCTCTACAAGTCAGATACGCTTACGGATTTTCGCAAGAGATTTCTCAAACGACGCGATATTAAGCAAGGAGGTGCCTTTTGAAGGTCGTATTGATACTGCTCCCCATTTAGGGGATAAAATCCCCAAAACACGTACCTGGGGCATGAATAGGCATTTTCAATTTCAAGCCAAATCTAACGGTGAAAGTGTCACCTGTAAACGACCCTCAATCGGTCAGGTCGGCTGTAAAATCAAAAGGTCAAAGTTCAAGGCCACAAGGTCACGTAATGTGTTAGTAGCAAAACGCTATGATTCGCTGATGGATGATCATATTAACTTCAAACTTGGTGGAAATTATCGTCGTGTGGCAAAATGTGCGACACACTTTCTAGATCATAAAGCCAAAATAAACCGGAAATAGAAATACGGCGCAATACTGATAGAAGATTTTGTACCGGAAATGGAAATGTTGCCATTTCTGCGTATTGTAATAATACAATGGTTAAAAACACTAGAAAACGTGTCGATAAAATATCTAACCGTTTCTGCGCACGTACAGTAAAAATGCAACAAAATCATTCCATATGTTCCCAAATCACCCAAATTTTATTCCCCGGAACTGAAAAATAACAACGTAGCCTACTCGAGTCTGGTAATAAAACAGCAAACATTCACAAAAACTGCAGTTTATACATAATGCTAAGGACGACAGTTCAAAGACTGCAAAAAATCGTAAAACGGTGATATTACTCAGCATCAAAAAATTGGCATTCAGGCTATGTCATGTAATATCACCTTTTTACAATTTTTGCAGCTTTTGATCTGTCGCCCTTGACATTGCGTATAAACCGCAGTGTTTCTACATTTATACACATTTTCATGCTGAAAATAACGGCTTTCATAAAACCGGAGAAGTGAAACGCTAATTATCAGCTAACAATGGACGCGCGGCTCCAGCACATGGCCACGGGACGAGAATCTACGACTGCGATTACCGAATGATGGTTTGGCAAGTGCGCGCCGCCGTCATTGCATTACCGCCTCTCCACCACGCCGACGCCGGGCAACTGGGTAGATTCCGGTATTTAGCGAGTCCTACTTCATTGCTGAATGGCGCCACAGAGACTGCGCTTGCAACGAATTGCGAATTTGCGACACAGAGATTGGGAGTGGGACAAAGTAGTAACTGTAGTGAGGAACTATAACTTATTTCGTTAAACTTTTAAATCATATACTCTATCTCGCTGCGGATAAACATTTAAGCGTTCGGTGGCCTGTCAGTACGACAAAATTACGCAAGTTATCCATAATAATAACTACCCACGTCGACGAGAGTCGCAGCGGTTGCGTTTTACCTCCGTTTGCCTGTGTGTCTGTTTTTCCGCAAGATATCTCAGAAATCGATTTAGATTTAGCTAGGATCACCAAACCTGACATAGAAAAGAAATGTTCCAAGATAACTGCTGGAACCCCACGTATTTTGGGTTCTAAAGGTCAAACGTCAAGGTCACAAGTCACAGAAAAACATTGCCGTCAATTCCTGCACTGTTGTGAGTGCTGGTGTGGTTTCTTTTACTTATTATTATTATTATTTTTATTCTTAAAACGTACTGATTAGAGTGACGTTGTCACGCGAAAACGCTGTAGGTGCATTTTACTTACTCATAATGCCAAACTCGGTGATCTCTTATTGTCTACAAAGCAATGAAATGTCGGCCTTTGAGAGACGAAAATATCGCATTGTCCCTCACGCGGCATTCATGGCAGGACAATATATCGTTCTTCAAACAGGCATAGGACTTCTCATGTATTGTATATCATGGCATTTAACTCTCGATTGAAAGTTCATTACATTACGCATTTGATGTACCTTTAACGCCAATATCTTAAAATGTCTGAATTTCTAAGAAAACATTTTAACATCGTTGCAGTTTTGAACCGCACTACCTACACCGGGTTATGAGAATCTTTATTTGCTGGAGTATTAAATACAGCCATAAACCAACCGTACCGCCGTAGATGGACGTACCGGTACGCTACGTTATTGATAGGTCTCGCGAGGTGAGTGATTGATGGCGGTGATTAACCCATTTTTGCCCAGAGTTCCAAAATGGGGACAGTGACCAAGGGATTTGATTCGAGGCTGGCTAACCGACCATTTTTAGTTTATGACCATCGGGCACTCTGACGCTCAACCCTGAGCGTCAGTGCCCGAAAGTCAAAAACTAAAAATGGCCGGTTAGCCAGCCTCGATTCAAATCCCTGAATTCCCTGAATTATTGTAGCTATTTTGGGAACACTGAGCTGAAATGGGTTAATGCGCCGTGATGATGGTCAATGTTGACTGACACTGACAAAGACTGATCATCGCGGCGAGGATGGCGAAGTGAATTAGAATTCAACCAGTTCGTTCCAGAGACGCGACGATGCGTAGCGAAATGACAGATCGGCGACTTCAAAGACGAACACGTCGATGATCAAACGCACGCGTTCTGTCTCTCTCATCATCCCACACCGTGCTGTCTAACTTTACTTCGGTATGAGATCGTCGTACACACAACACAATAAAAATTAAAAAAACAGCATAAACATCATACGCACAAGGACAATGCACAAGCGGCTACTAAGCAAAAAGCGAGAATGCGAATGCAGAATCGTGGGAGCGACATTATAACAATAACTAGATGGAAAGTACTCTGAGAGAGTACAAATCCCCGCGAAAGCGTTTTTGTCGCCAACACTTGCCACACCTACTTTTTTGCGGCCCGCTAGTGCCGAATTCCCGACGGAGCTAATTTGTAAACGATCGCCGGTTTACGGAGTTTTTTGATCGTTACTTCCACATCCCTCTACCGATCGCAACGAAACACGAACTTGGTCTTCCCTTTCCCCCTAGGAACCTTCCCATAAACTTTCACACAAATCCGCCCACAATCTTTTTAGTTATCGTGGTCGCAGACAGACGCACATACAGACATACACAAAATAACGCTGGTAAAAAATATTCCCTCGCTCTCGCGGGGATAAATATACATGCAAGGACAAATGCACAACCGGCTACTCAGTCAAACGCAAGAACGCCAAATGCAGAATTGTAAACGTGGGAGCGACATTATAATAATAACAAGTGGTCAAAGCAATTTGACCAAAGGCCGCATCGCCTTTGCGCACGAATCGTTCAATCATTTGCTAAACCAGCATGCCAAATATGTAAGATCATTTAGTTCAGAAGTTATTGTCCAGACTTCCGACACACAGACACACAAACACCACCGAACCAACTGCTCTACCGGAACCACTTAAGTGGTCGAGAAAAGATTACAAAAACAAGTTGTATTCCTGTGCCACTACATTATTTACGGTTTAACCCATTTTTGCCCAGAGTTCCAAAATGGGGACAGTGACCAACGGCTAACCGACCCTCTTTTTAGTTTTTGACTTTCGGGCACTCTGGCGCTCAACCCTCAGCGCCAGAGTGCCCGAAAGTCAAAAAGTAAAAGTGATCGGTTAGCCAGCATGGCATCGAATCCTGGAATCAGTGTAGCTATTTTGTAAACACTAAGGTAAAACGGGTTAAACGTTCTACCAGTCGGTAAAGTTTTTTTTCATTCCAGGCGACACATCTTGGAATATGTATAGGCCTATACACGCCGCAGTCGGTGGCGCCGCCTGTCGAACTGAAGCAGCAGCGCCGGCATCTGACGACCCACGTGTGCCGCTACGGCAACAACGTATCAGCCGACAATCAATAAAATCAGCCGCTGAATCAGACGTGACGACCCGTCCGTCCTTGTCGCCGGGTTTATGTAGTCACTGAATGCGTCTCGTGAGACTTACTCTGCAGTTACGCGTTACAGCTGGCCTTTTTATCGACACCAGACGGCAACAGGCTAGCACGTTTCCTCTGGTTCGTTCTTAAAGGCCTGTTCACACTGCCGCGACTGAACTTAACTAGTTCTGAACATGTTGAGAACTGCAAACTGCTAGCTCAGCCCAGTTCAGTTCAGTTTAGTTTATACTCAACTCGACAGGAAGTTACGGACGCAGGTGTCAGTCCGCATCAATACAAGGTGTCGCCCTAACGGAACGTAACACTACTGGCCCGCCATGCAGTGTTACCGTGGAGCTATAATTAGACTGGAGGCGGCATGACGTCATCGCCTGGCCTGCGCGGGTGAAGCCGCCTGCAGGCCCGCCGTGGAGTGTTACAGACGACGACAGATGACGACAGACGCCAGCGACCGTTACTAGTCTGGCCCCTACACTATGTGTAGGCGGGCCATTAATAATTGAACTAGTGTATCAATAACAATATCACTTTATGACTTCTTCTGATCGGTTTCCGGTTCCAGTCAGGTCGGTTGTAAAATCAAATTTAACTGCTTGGTGCGACCGAAGCGTGCTTTAAATGCATTAAAAGTGCCAGCTTCAACGACTGAATTAGTCAGGCTGTGCCAAATGTTATAGTTCTGCAGCGGCAATGTGATGGGGTCTTTAGGTCACAAAAACTGTACATGAAGTCCTATTAAATAAGTAAGTACATCTGTAAAGCGCACTATATCTCGGACAGTTTCAGAGTGGACTAAAGACAATACTGTTTCGTTTGGCCTACGGGGCATGACTAGGCGCTTTCGTGACTGTTTAGGCCGTTAGATTAGCGCCCTGTAAATTGTTTTGCTTACTTACTTATATCTAAAATAAGTCACTAGGCGCTGGGATCATCAGTAACCGGCGAAACTCAAGAAGTGATAGTTCAAAATCACGGAGATGAGGTGGTAGATTGTTCCACAGACGACAGAACCGTAAACAGTTATCTTAATGCCGTATGTGTCACAATAATTACAAATATTAAACGCAGAAAATCTGTTAGTTATATTTCGTGTAAAATTTAAGATTTTTAGCTTACTCACCCGTTCCAAAAATACTCAGTGGCAGGAGCCGGGTCCAAACTCAGGACCCCGGCCAGCTATATACGATCTTGAACTTATCAACAATCTATACAGCGTATACAGGGTGGGCCAAAAACGGAACCCCAATCTTGTTCACTTTTATGGTGTTAATAACAATAAATATGTGATATAACAGTGATTTTACTGTTATTTTAAGATAAATACGGAGAATAGAATATAATCAAATTGTTTTGCTGTTATAATATTAAATAGTGTACGGTACACTAACAGAAAGAAACCGTTATGACTCACTATCGCCTGTTACAACTTATAAAATGAAATGACTTTGCTTTAAAAATTATGACTATTATCACTGGCCCGCCTAATGAGCCAGTATTGTTTTGCTAGCTGGCTTCTGTCGTCTGTCGTCGTCTGTAACACTGCTGGCCGGCTGCCGGGCGCGCGGGCTGTCGGGTGGCCGACACCACGGCGGGCCAGTCGTGTTACGTCCCGTTAGGGCGACACCTTATTTATAAAGATGTTAAAGTTTACTCCTTCACCACTGTTACGCAGCAATTTCTTCAGCATTTTAGCACTCCAAGTGTTAAATTGGAATTTTATTATATTTACTGACTGCACTAGTGTCTCAGCTTGGCATCAAGTACGGCACCGTGCATAGAATATTTAACCGCTAGAATACGTAATGAATAATAATAGTC
>Ga0209780_1005294_pt1 | contig 10155 bp, 3 predicted proteins | sample WorMetexBAHAMAS2_FD_187384 | JGI IMG/M metagenome (GOLD analysis project Ga0209780, IMG submission 187384) | Marine gutless worms symbiont microbial communities from Max Planck institute for Marine Microbiology, Germany - Inanidrilus exumae... | ecosystem: Host-associated > Annelida > Digestive... | reverse complement strand
TGCTCGCAGAAAAATTAATGTAACGCATCTTTATCTATTTTAGAAAAACTTGCCAAGGTCTGAGACGGTCGCTTCATTACTCAGCTGCACGGCATTCCATAGACAGACACGCGTCGACGTCAGTCTCTATACTCTATACTGACTGATCGTCGTCGGAAAACTATTCGTTTTATTCAACTCGTCGATCAATGTTACCGCTTGCGATCGACGCGACTCCGATAGCCGTGAAATTGCCGACGCTGTGCGCGCTGCAAATGCAATTTCTGTCGTAGTTCTAAACGTCACCGAAAACAAATAGCTCAGGAATAAACGTCTGTCGTGTCCTCCACACTGCATGTTGAGTTGCAAAGTTATGTCGAATAAGACGTATAGCGCCGCGGAATAGTGTTTGTTTTGTCGCATATACGCGCCGTATCTTAATTGCAACGTGAACGTTAATCAAACTCGATCGGAAAACGACTCCAAAATGTCTGTTTGCATTAGTCCTAACCTTAACAGCCAATTTCACGTCGTCACCAGGTGGCCTACGGAAATTGTCAGAGAGGCATGAAGATTGCAGATATGAGGGTTTATGCTTGTCGCTGTGTACGCCGGTGTCTCATAGGTTTGTGTCGATTCAATCAGCGTTCGGAGAGAATCGATGCAGAAGATCGGTGTTAACCCATTTTAGCTCAGTGTTCCCAAAATAGCAACACTAATTCAGGGATTCGACGCCAGTCTGGCTAATGGACCATTTTTAGTTTTGACTTTCTGGCACTCAGGCACTCAACCTTGTGCCAGAAAGTCGAAACTAAAAACGGTCGGTTAGCCAGCCTGCATAGCATCGAATCGCTTTTGGAACTCTTGGCAAAATGAGTTAATTCAGCCAGCGTCACTGAAGCGCGCCGGTCAACAGACGGCAAATACGCTTTATCACTGCAGCACACAGTGCCGATCACCTTAACCGACCATAACTGCCCATAACCACCCACCCTATTTATAAATGTCGAGTCGCCCTTCCTTTTTTGAAATGGGTGAGGCTAGGCACTTCAGGTTGGGTATATAAGGCACAGACTCAGCCTGACGAGTACAGTTGCCTGCACAATGTAAATCACTGCGTGTTCAGGGTTATACAGATGTGACCTCATAAAATTTTCATACATGAGTGATAGACCTAATATCTTGAAAACGTTGAAGATAGAGACATAGTTACAATGGAAAACTAATGGGAAATCGTATGTGGCCTATCGAAGTACACAATTACCAATGGTCTCGAATGACCTTGAACGTAAAATACAATGCACAGCTACTATAATACAGCTACATTTGTTTACACACAGACCGGAAATCGTAGTGACCTATAATTTTAACTGTCTTAACCAAGCTGAAGGACTTGCAAGAAGGCTGTTCATCGTATAACGGTGAAAAGCTATAGTGATATAACTTAGCGGAAACAGTGCAAGACAGGGATGCATGGTTGCCACAGACCGTCGATAGGAAGTGATAATTATGTGAACTCTCTAATAGCGTTTTTTTCTGGTGATCATGGGTGACTTTCAAGGTCATTCACGTATCGCAAGCCTTTTCAGATGCCATTTATCGTAGAGTTTTTCAGCGGTTGGCCATTAAGTGGTGCACACGGATATGATATTCTAGCAGACTGTATCGTTATAAACAGTCACATAGCTTAACTTAACAAGATTCAGCTGGCACGGTGCGTCGCGCGGTCCCTCTGCGCGTGAGCTGAGCCTCTCGTCTGTAGTTGGTTAGAGTGATAAAGAACTGTGGACGCAGAAAAGCGCTAAAGTATGGCACAGCCAGTGGACAGAATTGAATGCTAAGGTTCAGCGTTTGCGAATGCGCGGATGACAGATCCTGCACTTGACCTGGTCAAGGTACTTTTCGAGTGTGTCGGCTACGCTCAGATGATTGCGAAGCGTGACTGACTGTGTCCAAACAACGAGCCTCGCCAGCATTGTGACCAGATCTATGGATCTGTGCCGACTATGCGGACCCATAGAGCTTTATATACCGCGCACGTTTTTACGTGCGTCGATTGTGTTGACTAATCCATGTCGTGCAAGCATGCACACGTCTCCGGTGTCAAGTGGATACTGTTAGTTATCACTCAGTCGCATGATATCTATTATACATTTTATGCGTTATCGTCTCTCGTCAAACGATCATTTTGTGACCCTTGGACAAGATGTTACCAGCTACACGCAAACACGTATGGTACAAAAATAACAAAACATAGGCCTAAATATACGATAATACGAAATCATATCACACTAAAGCACTTAAAAGCCCTACATAAAAGAAACATAAAATCAACGCAAAACGGCATACACGTATAAGGAACTGAGTCAGAGATGGAAACCGGTCGGGTCGACCGGCGCCGTTTACCGGTCGAGTCGGGTTGGTATTATCTCACCGGTAAGTGACCAGCCGGTCAGAACCGGTCAGAATAATGTACTAAAACAAAATGAAAATACTAATATACCTACAGAATAACTGCATCAAAGAGCAAAGAAACATAGCTTGTATCCATATACACCCATGCAGACACATATATGCGCCAACCAAGAAGTAGCCGAACATCGAAAGACGTTTGCTTTCATTAGGAACTATGAAAGTGTGTTTTACTGTGCTGCCTTACAAGGCGAAATAAAGACACTCATAAGACTTAGGCCTAAGAACACTGTTGCAAGTAACAAGCTTCGTTGTAGCTAATACTGAATTTTTTTGTTACATATAGCTTGCAGTTTTTTATTTCATTGAAATGTGGTAAAATGAAGACATTGTCGTAGACATTTATCAATATAATACAATTTGTACTCGGTACTGTTGTCTTTCCTGTTTGGCATCGCAATAACATATTTAAATATTGTAAATTTTGCCGGTCAACCGGCCGGTCACTGGCCGGTCGAACTGACAGGTTACCGGGTCGGGTCGGGTCACTAAAATCTCGACCGGTTCCATCTCTGAACTGAATGAAATCAACCTGATTAACGGGCTGCTTATCTGCGTGTGTTTTCACGGGGTGGATTTCTTACGAATCTTAAGCCTGTTTTGTGATAACTCTAGCGTTCACTGCTTTGTCGGTCAGCGAGCATGGTGGTCGTGAAACCGATCCTGTCTTCCGTGGTCTTTGTGTTCGTCTTGACAGTGGTGGTTTTGTTGCTATCACTGGCTCAAAGATGAAGAGTGAAAAGGTCGTTGTAAGTCGGTCAAATCTCAACCAGAGCGAACATGCGTTCTGTTTCAGCTTATTCACATGGGTGATAATAACATTGTCCATTTGGCAACGACGTAAATCGTGTCGATTACCGGAATGATTGCTGTACTTTGCCCGCATCCCACTGATTACCGGTACCCATCACTGCCGCTGCTGCGGTGCTGCTGTTGCAGCGTTTAATCTGCGTATACACTATACAGGGTAGACATATAGGCCTACTCTCATTGCTAATACTGCCTAAAGCCCCGTCCACACCAGCAACAATGTCGAAGCAACATTGTCGAATGGTACAACTCGAATGATTCTTTCGACGAAGTCGAATGTTGCTTCGACATTGTTGCTGGTGTGGACGGGGTTTAATGCAACACGAGGGTGCGGTCCCGTCAACCCTTACGTCATGGGCCCTCCCCGTACGCTGATAAACGACTAGAGCATAAAGACGATTATTTCTTCATGTAGTTTTTTGGTTAAAGAAAAGGCTGTTGGTTATTTATGTGATGAAGAATGTAGATCACTATGGAATGAAAATTTTACCAGACAGTTTTTAGCGAACGTTCACGTTCGCTATATGCTATCGCCGTTCCGTCTGTCTGTCGTCTGCCTGTCTGTAACGTTGGTGCACCCTACTCAGCCTATTGAAATTTTCGGCAATGTTTCTTCGCCATTTCGTACCTTGGCCATCCATTGACATCCACGGAAAATTTTACGGAGATCGACCCAGGGGAACCCCTCCGTCGGGGGATTTAAACGCAAGGAGGTAGTCAAATATAGCCATTTTTTCATCTTTGGAATGCTGTATCTCCGAAACGGTGCAAGATAGGAGGTAAGTTAGTATTAATCACTAATAGGAAGTCGTACATGGGCTTTCGATTGATACCAAAATGAGTTACCTTGAATGACCTTGAACGGCAAAATGGCCCTTATTATGCCTTATTTTGCCGAATTTGGTAGTTTCCGGGGCGAATTGCGTAAAAGTGGTTCACGTTTCGCTATCTCTCATCTGCTGATGAGCGCTTGTACTTTACTGTTTCGATCCGACATCTGACAGCCGATCTTTCGGGCGCATTTTATATTCCAATACGAATTTTTAGTAACGGTATAAAATGAAGAGGCGATTAAGAATAATCCCCTCCCGTCCAACAGACAACATTTTTTTACTTTTTTGTTGCTGAGCCTGTGGGATCTGCCCTTGACCTGGAAGACCATCATCCTTCAGTGCTATTACACTGTTGGTTGGGTCATCTGACCTGTAAAATCGTCTCCGAAATGACCTATAATGTGTCGAGTGGGACGTTAAACCCTACAATACCATAAGATTAAGAATAAAAACAGCAGAAAGGACCGTGTGTTTTGGCTGTGACTGTGACTGGTTTTCCAGTGCCAATGACTTCCATTACTCCGGATGTCCATATATATGTCGGTCCTGTTCATGTGCTGTCGTCTGTCATGTTTTTATGAAACTGTTTTATGAACAGATAAATAAATAATTGAGTGAGTGATATATGCTCGTCATTGCGTGCTGCTGTCGTCGGAGGCAGCTAGAATAATGCGTGAAATCGATGCGGTGGAGTCGGTCGGTCGGCCGAGCCTACAACTGCACGGGCCGGACTCGGGCCGGACCGGGTAGGACCGGCCCGGGCGTCTGACGGTTGACACCGGTCACTCGGCGGTCGTCCAGACGGTTCCGTGCTATTATGAACTGGAGCGGTCATTGATTATTGACGTCGAACGCCGGACACATCACTCACGCCGGTTATTACGTAGTGAAAGCGCCGCGGCCGCCTTCCACTACGGGCCCGATACCCCGGCGGCTTGTTTCTTTCACTGATAAGAGTAGACGCCGGCGCTGGCTGCATGGCAGCCGAGCAGTTGCATTCGCCCTGTAGATCCTCAGTCAGCACGCCGAGGTCTCGTCGTATTCAGCAGCGGGCTGCCTGTGTGGTCGTGCGTGCCATTGACAAGCACCACAGCGCGTCAGAGCCGTTCATTCATTCATTCATATCACGATGCGTGCGTTCATAATAATCATCATCATAACATGTAGACTTTCTATGGCGCCACTCCGCCAGTGCTCAGTGGCGCCTCACAATCTGAGCTAAAATAGTAGGCCTAAATACAAAATAAAAAGTTAAATAGACAGAATGCGGCCGACCGTCTACAGAAACAAAAATACAGCATCAGTAATAGGTGTAAAACTAGAATGTGACCTAATAATCAATAAGTAGTAACTATATTCTACTCAGCCGGTACCTATTGGATGCACTGTCAGACCTTTGTACGGATTTTTGCGTGCTCATCCGTTTAGTGATTTTTAAATCATGTGGCAGGGAAAGCTGTCTTCCCTTCATTTTTGAACACACTTTAAAACATTCGATCGAATTATAAAAATTGAACAAGATTTAGTCATAAGTATCTATCTTCTTGCACAAAACCATGCACGTGTACAAGTGTAAACGTTTGAGAATTTTTAATCCTGTTCGAGAGAGCTGTGCGAACTATACGGTGTGAGTAAAAAAACAACACACTTGACTTTTGATCATAACTTTGGCAAATGTAGACCGATTTATAAGATTCTTTCACTGTCAGATTCCTGAGGAAATGTTGTACACATACATCATATGGAATGAGAACTATGGGAGGTGACGGAGTAAGAGGAAATGAAAGAGGGTGAGTCTGAGATGGGGAGGAAAGGAACGAGGGCGGTAACGAACCCATTGAAGGAGTGGTCGTATCATCTTGTATACACATAGTCGCAACTCGCAACTAGAGATCACTCAGAGGAGCGAATACCTCCACCACACGACATTGAAATCGGCAGTGTCGTTACCGGATGCGTGCAAGTGAAGTATAGGCTACTATTGACCGTTGTACCAGTACAGCTGCAGACGTGTGCAGTGGCCTCATTTTACGCAAAGCCAATTAGTCACACTAGCTTCAATAGGGCCCTCAATAGGGCGGAACTTACGGTCAGTTAATTCTAGGATATGTTCCGGATCACTTCCAAAATTTAAACCACTGTTCTCTGATCCACAGTCTACCTATTCTCTAAATTTCACGAAAATTCACCCGTAACGTTTTGAGTTATTCACTTATTCTGGTAACAGACAGACGGACAGACCAACACGGGTCAACAACATTACCCCCGCCCACCTGTGGCGGAGTTGTGAGCCTGAAGGACATAGTTGCAATACGAGCTTACGAGGTATACGCGGTACAGAACATTAAATACTGAACAGCGACAGAGAGCAAACTGCATGCCCGCCGTAACCGAATGCACTTCGGTCCGTGTTTAACCCATTTTGCGAAACTGTTCCAAACTGTGGACAATGACTACGGGATTAGATGCCAGGCTGGCAAACCGACCATTTCTAGTTTTTGACTTTTGAGTATTCTGGCCTCAACCGTCAGCGCCAGAGCGGCCGAAAGTCAAAAACTACAAATGGTCGGTTAGCCAGCCTGGCATCAAATCTCCGAATTAGTGTAGCTATGTTGGAAACACTGAGCTAAATCGGTTAAGCATTCTCGCTGTGAACACATTATCAACAAGCCAGATACCTCTGACAGTGACAGGCCTATCATGGCATTTTTACGAGCAAACGCTGTCGTGATTGGAACATTACATTTTACATTAGGCCCGTGGCGATTTTGCGTAATTCTAGTCAAATTATTTCACAAAAGTCACGTGAAAGTTGACCTACGCGACGCGAAATTATCAAAATTTGTTTGCTACGTCCCGGCCCGCATAACAGATATTTTTGGAACCGTTTCTAGTATATCATGCTGATAATATTATATTTTGTTGCATTTTTACTGCACGGCATTGTATGAGCAGTGTATTCTGTTGTGACGTGTCTGTTTGTCCGTCCGTCTGTCTGTCACACGTGTATTGCGTCAAAACGGCTCGTCATACAGTTAACGCGAGATGGTATAGCCAAGATACTGCCGAAGGACGCTATCGCGTATCAAAGGGTTTAGTGAAATGGCGCCAAATACACGTGAGATAAAACTTTAATCAATATTTCCGTATAGGTCTCGGAAATGATACAAAGTTGTGGCAACGCTGGAAAAGAACTCACACATATACGGTCTGTCTATGTCGCATTGTTGTTGACCTGGAAGCCTGGAAGGTCATTTCAACCATTAGAAAGCATTGACTGGCTATCTCGAAAAAATACGTTACATATTGCACGCGTGAGCTACTGATTACTATGATATTCGACTGGAAGCAGGGGCGCAACCACGGCTGAAAAGTTGAGGGGGACCAATGTTTGGGTCCCAACACCGGGGCGCTTACGCCCCGTGCCCGGTCACAGGCCGTGCTTGGGGTGAATGAGGGAAGGGGTCGCCCCTCCCGCTGTGGGAGTCCGGGAGTATCACCCCCGGAAAATTTTTGAAAACTCAGATGCTAAATTCTGCATTCTGGTGACTACTACGCTCATTAATGGGCTCCCTAGGACGTGTATATACGAGCGAAACAACAAGTATGTCAACAGCTAGATCAGTTTTTAAAAATTCAACTTTTCGGCTGTGGTTGCGCCCCTGGTTGTTAGAACAAAGAACTGTCAAATAACAAAAGAAACTGTCAAATAGAAATTATGAAACAATACTTGCTGTGAAATTTCTTGCTTTTTGAAAACTATTGCCAAGAAGTTGGAGGGACCAATACTTTGTTGGTCCCCCAAACTAAAAGTTGGGGGACCAGTCTCCCCCGGTGCCTATACGGTTGTTGCGCCCATGACTGGAAGGATTGTTCAACGTCATTCGCGGTCACGTAAACTCTATTTCACGAATTTCTCGGAAACGGCAATACGTTAAATTTCACAAACTGTCGTTGTCACTTGTCAGCCGTCGTGATGTAGCACAGAATTGACTTATAATCGAATTTTCAAGTGAAGTCCAGTTCACATCGTCGATGTGAACGGCAACGAGTGCTGAGAAGGCTGTCTGCGACATGACGTCTGAAAAGCATGCGAAGCAGCCGCCCAGCATTATCAGCTTAACGTTCTCTACTTATGTTTGAATTTTTACCGACCGTGACCAATGACAGACACTTCGAAATAAGCATCACGTACCAACCAATCAGTTTGCTGGACAACGAAAGAACGGCTCATAAATTCGTTTGCGGTATACGGCGAACAGTTTCCTCCGTCCTTCGCTAAGCTTTTTCTCGCCGTCACTTGCTATAGAGGCTGCTGCTGCTGCAAATTGGAGAAGATGCCATGGCAACGCATTGATTTGACGGCGGCTCGCTGTGATCCGGTTGCGTCGACGGATGGACAGACGAGCGGATTATCACGACATTGGCGTCGGCGCGTGGAACGGCCTGAGTTGGATGTGTGCTCCCCGTGCTCGTAACCCCGGCAGACGTTGTTAGGTCTTTCCTCATACAGCTTGATTACAGTGTTCCGCAAACAGCTTCTACTGCACAACGATATTGCGGAGTGCGGTGAGAGTTCTATTCTACTGGATTCACGGACAACCATAGTACTCGGACAGGATCTTCTCCACTAATGTCCCAACGTGATGGGCCCCTAGCGTCGCACGTTACAGCTATCGCATGTCCATAAAAATGCATTCCTTTTGCATAAGCAAAACATTTGTAGAACGGGCGACCTAATAAACATTGAGCGATATACTATTGCGGCGAGGGAGATTTTCGAGAAGAATTCCCCGAGAGTCATGAAGAATGCTTTTCGAACAATGCACGATGTCATAGACAGTGACGTAATTTCTTCATTTTTATCTATGCCAGTTGTTTTGTAGGGCAAAGAAATGTAAACATTTTGCAGCACTTACAGTCAGATCGCCGGGATGGCGCTAGCACGCTAGAAACCTATCGATTCAGTTTTATTTAAATAACATGACAAATCTTCACCGTCAACAGTTGACTTCGCAAAGTACGACACCTTGCTGTAAAACGTAGATATCGTAGATTACTGTGAGGTCACTTCAGCCTGTCCTAAATCCATGTCAAGTTAGACTAATCAATCCGTTCCTTGCTGGTCACATGCCGATTAGAAACGACGCGAGCCCGAGTCTGATGTGTCTGGTTGTTGAATTCTGCAGCGTCGTTTGCTCAACGCCTCTGAACAAGTGATACGTTGTTGTCGTTTGCATACAAAACGTCGCTATAGAGCTGTTTGCTGAGTCCGGGTTTCCGTCTTCTCCTCGCCTTCTTGCACTAACTATTAACCAGCTCCGATAACTCCATCTGTTTTTTACATAAGCTGCGTCGTCTGACGTAGCACAATACAATGTACATGTCGGCCTACCGTTGTATCCTATACAGCATTGTGCGTTCTGTGACTGTGATCGATCATCTATCACAGAATGCGCTTTGTCAGTTGAAATCTTGTCAGATGCCGCACAACTGTACGAAAAGTCCCATTTGAAAAGGCTTGCACCGCAGTAGGTGAGTGACGTTGAAGGTCACTCAAGGTCATCGGAATTGCCGCTATTTGATGGGCTATATATTACTTCCTATTAGTGGTCTGTAGGAACAACGTCTCTATCTTGCACCGTTTCCGAGATATTACCACATGTACGACGCTATATGTAACAGTCTGTGATCTTGAGATGTCCTTCAGTTTTGAGAAGACATTTGAAATTACAAGACCTGTGCACTTTTCGATTCATGTGTAAACATATCGTAGGTAATACATGTCCCGTATGTTACCTATTGCAAACCCTTCATTATCATCCACATGTATGGTAATTGCTGTCCTGAAAATGGCGGTAATTACTACCATAGAAAGGCTGTTGCCGGCATTAACATCTACCCTGGATAAGTGAATAACCGCAGGTTACAAATAAAACACAAACAGTGGCTGAAATACACAGTCAGTGGCGGATCCAGGATTTGCAAACGGGGGGAGCCAAGGCCGAGCGCCGCAGGCGCGAGTATCGAAGGCGCCGAAGGGGTGGGGTTTGAGGAGGGG
>Ga0209780_1005292_pt1 | contig 10156 bp, 8 predicted proteins | sample WorMetexBAHAMAS2_FD_187384 | JGI IMG/M metagenome (GOLD analysis project Ga0209780, IMG submission 187384) | Marine gutless worms symbiont microbial communities from Max Planck institute for Marine Microbiology, Germany - Inanidrilus exumae... | ecosystem: Host-associated > Annelida > Digestive... | reverse complement strand
TCTGTCTACAGTACCAGTACTAGTGGAATATATTTATTTATTTAAAATCGGGCAACATAAAAAGTTGCACATAACACAGATACAACACACAAAACAGTGAAAAGACAGAGATGCAGACAGACATTAAAGAGAATACAAAATTAGCCCCGTACGGGGACTGACGGACTGACGGTCGACTCTTCGCAACTGACGTTTGTGCCAACTTCAAAGTCACGTGACACAAAAACTAGGCAGAAAATCAAAAAATCCAGCGCAATCAAATTTAGATATTGTGCCGTAGTTTAAGAATCCGTGGTCAGTTGCCAGCTGCCATTGTAAATGGCGGAGGAGATAGCTGTTTCCAACTTTGAAGGGCTCGTGACCAGGGCTTAAAGTAAGGGGGCTCGGAGGCCCCCCCCCAGCTCTTAGCTCAGCCCCCACATCAGGGGGGAGTGGGGTGGTAGACTGATGGAGGGGATAAGGGAGAGGGGTAAGAGGTGAGAGGGAGCCCCCAGCTTTTTCAAACTACTTTAAGCACTGCTCGTGACAGTGTCAGATTTACCAATATCCCTGGTAGCGCCCCCCTCAATAGGTGTTAAAATTAAACTTCTGTGGGCGCAAGTAAGTCATGCAAAAAAGGCAGCCAAACTTTAAAAGACAACAATCAGAAATCAGGATGCTCAAGGCTCAGTATTTTGGGGTCTAAATAAGGTTGTGTTGTTAATTCGTTAATGAACAAAAAAACTTCGTGAAATGATGACAAAAAACGTGACGGCGTTTGTGTTTGTCTGTACCCTATCAGGCCCAGCACTACTGAGTAGGCCTACTGATTTCTACTTCTGCCATGCACACGTCCAATCACTCTCAACACCTACTACCAACAACCTAACCTACTTTTCTCAACTACGTTTTTCAGTAATGACATCCTTCTTAGCTTTTCCAAAACATCTATATACACCGTGTTTCAGAAAAAAAACATCCACTCATATTATTCCTCAACTTATAGCCAATAATATGAGTGGATGTTTTTTTGAAACACGGTGTACAGTCCCATAATTATGTATAAGACACGAGCGACCGATGGCTGTGAATGCCGTATGAATAGATAAATAAACAGATGAATAGATTTGACAATAGGATAGCGTTGAGCTTTTGTCCTTGCTGATGACGGGGCGTTCACACTGTGTTCCTGTTACATTTTGGCCACCTCCAATGCCCAGATTCTGGATGCCCTAAAATTCTGCATGCACACGGACTATGCAGGATGGCAATACAGGCGGTTTTCCGTTCTGTAATTTTAGCCAGGCTTTTATACGCCTCGCCAGCATGGTGGGGCTTTGCTGCAGCCCAATACAGACAAAAGGTTTATAGTTTTCTTCGACGAAGCGCCCGGGTTGGTTTTTATTCGTCTGATTTAGCCATTTTTGACGACCTATGCATCCAAGCCGATGAAAATTTATTTAACAAAGTTTTACACAACCCAGACCATGTTCTGCATCGCCTCCTGCCGCCCGTCGCTCATACCTCACATAATTACAACCTTAGACCACGCGCACACGACAGATCACTACCCGAAAGACTAACGCATTTAACAGACTGTAATTTTATTATCCGTATGTTATTTTATCACGTTTACTGACTGTAATTAATGCATGCATGTTTTATTGTCTTATAGTTGCGTCCTGACAGTTGTCAAATACACGGATATGTTATGTTACGTTATGTTACACACAGATGGTGAATACTCTGCGCGAAGTTCTTCGGAGGAAGAAACCGGAGCCAGACACACTCGGTCTGATGCCGTCTCATCGCCTGCTTCTTTGTTTCCTGCTGCTCGATGACAGCATCCCATCGTGGAAGAATCTCGCAGAACACATCGGTAAACACCGACTCACAACACGCACTGACCCATTCAAGTCATGCGAAACAAACCCATTTACAATGACAACAGCTGGGCGACCTTTATAAGCCTACCCCTTCCCATCCAACATACAACATCTGAGCTATGGTGATTGTCTGGAGGGTAAGAGGGGAGATTATTTGGCCAGCTCTGTGCTGTTGTGCATCATAATTGTGCACATCATATGCACACCTACATGTATATAATGAGCAGTTCGTACACGGTCGACTGGATCGGGCTTTGATCTTGCTTGGCTTAGCTGTCTTCCGAGCGCCTCTGTGTCTTCGGTGTACTTGGTGCTATATGTAGAAAATTGTTTGATTACATCCTTTGCTCTACCTTTTAGTGTGCTAAGCCTATGGGATCTGCCATTTTGACCTGGAAGACCATCATCCTTCAGTGCTATACACTGTTGGTTGGGTCATCTGACCTGTAAAATCGTCTCCGAAATGACCTATAGAGTCTAATGTGTCGAGTGGGACGTTAAACCCTACAATACCATACAATACCATTTATAAGCCTAATCAGTTTTTAAAAATTAACGTATAGGCCTAAACAAAACTTTAAACTTTAAAATTGCAGCCCAATGAGACATTTTTTTTCGCAAAGTGGCGCCGTCTGCAGTTAGCGGTCGACAGCGTTGTTTGTTGGTGATGTAGGTCTCAAGCAGGAAGCAGTCAAGATGATCGAGATTCTGTTTCGATGTGACGTTCCATGTGACGACGTGACGCCGACCGAGTGCGTCCTGCGTCACTGGCAGTTCGTCTACAACAAGGCGACGTGTCCCGGCAGCGCCAGCCCGCCGACCGCTCCTCCGTGTACCCGCGAATCTCTCGTCAACATCCTCGACCAGCTCGGACGTCACGACGTCGTCGTCCGACTGTCTTCTCAACGACTGTCCGCCGTCAACTCGTCACAATTAGCATAGACTCACTTTCACCGACGTAGCCTAGATGAAACGGCAAACTAACACGAGACAACCGTCTAACGCAAGAATGGCGGCTGAAGACGAATTATTGATGCAACTTACAGTTAGAGTAAAGTAAACAGTGTATAGCAGTTTAGCATCAACATAGCTCTTCACCGCTAGGGGAAACTCACATGCCATATGGGATCACACAGTGCTACCTGCCAGCTGACAGAGGTGAGAATCCCGCCTTTACCCCCAGCCGAAGCAGGTATGCGATTTAGCGAACCCGGAGGGATGCAAGGCTGAGTTGACCTATGTTACGTGAAAGCCGATCGGCCGGGAATTGAACCCACGACATGTAAATCGCAAGTCCAACACCCTACCGTTAAGCCATCACGCAACATGGTTTTTGATAGCCTATGTTGTCAAAAGTCAACCAAGGAAGCGACTGACGACGCACGCAGTTCACCAGCAACGACTTGACCGACTTCTGTCATGTTGAAATTATTTATTCACGTATTGCGTATCGTCTGTAACTAAGTGAAGCTTACACACACTGTCTACAAAAGTCTCACTCATGAATAATTGTGCTTTGACAATGTTTTAACAAAAATACTCACTAGCAAGTAGCAACCAGAGACGTATTTAGAATAATGGAAAGCGGGCCATCCTCCATTCCTCATCCAATTCAAGTGTAGTTCATTTGTCTTGTCTGACAACGTAATGCGACTTCTGAATACCAACAATGCCATTTTTCACGTAATAAAGTGAGCACAAAGCTGTGTTAACAACATAACCACTGTGCCGTGCGCTAGATTAAGCTGCCCATCTGGTCAGTTTTTGAGCGCATGTTAATCTACCACATCGTGTCGTACTGTATGTAAAACACTATATTTTCGCTGCATTTTAATTTCGCGAATTTCTTATGTAGAAATTTCACTACATTTTAATTTAACGTATTTTCCAGGCGTTGATATTCCATTCCGGCAAAAATTTTGGCAAAAAGTGGGGCGAACATGTCCACCTCAGTCCACCCCGTGGCGACGCGGACGCCCCTGGCTCGAAGTCGAATTACATTGAAAATGCCTATTGACACCCAGAAGGCCAGTCGTTAGTGGGGGCGACAATTTGTCAGGTCGCGTGGCTTTGAAACTATCTGTAACGACCTTATATAATTTGCGTAAAACTGGTAATTAGTTTAGGCCCCCTATGGCGATTTGCGCCTCCGGAGAACAGTTTTTGCAAGTAGCGACCGGTATACGCCGTGGGTGGGTTTAATCTAGCCTACAACACTTGGTCGCTAAATACGCATTCAATAATACAGCAGTTAGATCCATCCGGTACACTCCGAGATAATTATTATTTGAAACTAAACCACGGACTGTCGAGAATCAAGACTCAAGACGTTCCACATGCTACGTGATCGCCGTTCTTTCAGCCGATAAGATTTCTAGACTAGCCGAAGAGCGTATGTTTCGCAGATGTTACTTTCTGGAAACCAATTATCTCACAGTGTAGCCTACTGGTCCGATCTTCATCAAATTTTCAGGATAGGTAGGGCCTACACATGTGACTCTATTTTCCCGATCGCTCAAGTGACGTTGCTATGCGAACAGATTTTCGGGCGAATCTGCGACAACTGGCCGAAGACTGTTCATTCGGTGTGCTGACATTACACAATGGATGCAAGGATCGCATTATTAACAGTATGGGTGTCTTGAAGAAAGTTGTTGAGCACTATACGAGATTTGTGCTGCACGTAACGTTACTGGCTGATTGTGTTTTTAATGGTCGTGTTTTACACTGTAGGCTATGTCTATTTGTGTTAATATGTGTGTATATTGTAATAATTGTATTACTCTTTGTGTCTGTCTCTGTTTGTCTGTCTGATTTTCATATTGTCTGTTTTTACTGCCATTTGGCGAATAAACGTGTTCATCATGGGTGCGCGCGATAACACCGCCGTAGACCCCTCCCCTATTCTAACAAAAATTTGAAGTTTGGTTCAGTAACTCCCCCGCCCCGAGTTTTGCTGGCCCATTTGCGCGCAGGACTAGCTACACACAGCACCACGCATTGCAACGCATTTTGGTTCAATCATATTCGCCAGATGGCGCCTATAGTGATGCAAATACCACGGCGGCCATAATAATAATAATAATAAATCTGAGCCACTATCTGTTTACATTACAAAAGACGACGACAACAGTACTCTGATGTGCAGTATCATCAACACATAACATATTCTGAAATATACAACTTTATCACACTAAAACATTATTGAATACAACGCACAATAGGCCTACGTCTGACAAACGTTCATCGTCATAACTGCCAGCACAAACCACAAAAAATGCGGCTAAATGTCACATCAGTAATTAAGTTGGAGGTGGTGATGAAACTTTCCTGACAAATAAAAAAACCTTAAAATATTTTAGTTCTTTTTATACTTATCATATCATATTATATACACCGTCTCTGGAAAAAAGGTGCCACTATATTTTTGCCTCTAACTTTTCCAAATACTGACCGATTTTCAAAATTCTTCACCGAAAAACTTAGCAGTAAATTTGTAGTAAAGCGATAATAAAATATCTCACCATCCCTCGCTACACTACCTTGTGAAATATTAATGTCAGACTCAGAAAAACAGCAACAACCTGAAACGTGCACGGTGATCAACGATAAATCACAAGGTAGTGTAGCAACGTCATTTAGGAATAGTGGGATCTTTATTAGAAATTTACTGCTGAGTCTGCCTTGAAAGAATTTTTGAAATCAGTCGATATCTGGCAAAGTTATCGGTAAGCGCATGCATGTGCGCTGGGGAATGCTATGCAGAAAGATGAAGAACTCGCTTGAAATCTAACACATGGCGAGCTGTAACTGTTATAACAGCATTACGTTAACAAAATTGTGCCAACATCACGGGATATTTTTCGGAAAATTTATCGAATGGCTGAGTTTTGCATGGCAGTTCGCTCCACTCAGCTTTGGAGCATGGGCATTTTTGAGCACTAACATTTTACAAGGTAGTGTAGCGACGCATTTGATGGATGGTGGGATGTTTATTATCGCTTTACTACAAATTCATTGGCAAGTCTGTCTGTGACAGAATTTTGAAAATCTGCCAGCATTTGACAAAGTTAGCGGCGAAAATATAGTGACACCTTTTCTTCGGACACGGTGTATATAAAACTAGATCTGTGTGTCAGTTTCTTTGTTCCTTATGCACGGCCACAGTTTTGCGCGCATCTGCACCAAATTTGGCATGTGGCATCGTTATAACCTCAGGATGGTCATGGGCGGGTGAGCGAGCGCCGCTCGCGCCCGCGGACTCGTGCTGCGCATGCCGTCCATATACGCCGCTGCAAAGCAGTGGCGAGCTCCATGCCGGACGGATGGAGCGCCGCAGACGCTAGGAGTAACCGAGCGACGAGCGCCGTAGGCGCGAGGGTGGACGCTAGTACAAGGTATAGAGTAAGTGATCGCCAGTAACTTCAACTTTACATCGTATCACAGCTGGAAAAGCAAATGTTTACAATGTAGACAATACAGTGCGTCTAAAAAACAATGTACTTCACGTTTGATCATAACTTCGGCATATGTAAAGCAATTTACAAAACTCTTTCACTGTCAGATTCCTGAGGAAAATTTGCACACAAATATCATAAAGATTCTCCACCTCACCTTAAGTATGTTTCTACACTACCTTGTGAAACTAGAAAATTACAATTGCTGCCGATTTCGATGGCATATTGCATGCAAGACCTCAGAATATATCTTGCAAGATATGAGGCCGCCTATAAAGCTCAGGTTTGAATCCTATGACTATAAAATCTGGAAAACAATGCAGCAGTGCTCAGAAGAGGATCCGTGATGTCAGCAAATTGAAGCAGTGGATGACTGACGTGTAACGTGGGCTGCAGCAGACAGTCATTGATAAAGCTCGCACATCAGCGAATGGCGTAAACGTCTTAGGAGCTTGTGTCTGTACCAGAAATGGACGTTCTCAGCACTTGCTTTAACTTTTGGACTGTCTCGCAGGTAGGTGGACTTCATTAGGTATGAGTTACAAACATTATTGTCACCTTCCATCACCTTCCATCAATGGCGAAGTCATTTGTTGCGTAAACTGTGCGGACATTGTCATCAAATCATATTCCAAACATTATTGCGTTATCTGCATTCTTTACTTCATATATTGCACTAAAATTAAGTAAATCACCACCATGTTATCTTTTGTAGCATTTGTTATCTAAATGTTGTTAATTTTTGTTAAGTTACAAGTAAAACCGATTAATTTCAATGGTATGAGTAAAAGTTCATCCATTACTTTAGATTTTTGAATTTTACAACAGATGTAGCAACACAGTTAAAACGAGATGGAAGATCCTGTATAGCAGTTACACAGAGTTTCCTTGGGAATCTGGCAGTGAAAGAATTTTAAAAATCGGTCTACAATTGCCGAAGTTATGATGAAAAGTCAAATGTATGGCTTTTGTACTTACACAGGTTCTGATTCAAAGTGCACATAAAGAGGCAATTTCTAGACTACATGTTATACTCAAGTTTCCAAAGAAAAACAACAAACATAACTAAATGCTACTGTTACCACACTTTTAAATTACATTTCTGTCAACAGTACAAAAGCATGCTTGGCTGCTTTGGCTAACGAGCAGTGAAAGCTAATCCCAAATCAAATGCCTAAGCAAATTCAAACGTTCAGTCCTTAGAATGCGCAGCATACACACCAAGTCTTAATATTAACATTCCACATCATTTCCAAAACTGCACAGACATTGAACTGAGATAGCTATAGCAAAAGCATCTGTATATAAATACTCAAAATATGATTCCATTTAATGATGTATACATTGGTTTCGTGAGGTTCTACCAGCAGTAACATTCACCTAACATTGACAGATATGGCTCAATACCTTTACAGTGTTATATGTTACCCATGCCACCTACTTATTAAATCTGACAGTTCTGCATCCTGATTTGGCACAAAAGTCACTGTAACCCAAATGACTGTACAATCATATCAAATCCCAAATCAACAGCAGTGGTATCTTTTAATAAAAAATGAAATCCCAATTACATCCAAGATCACAATTAAAATTAAAGTCAGTACTCAAGTCATTATTATCATACGTTACTATCGACTACTGTTACAACTTTATTTTGTATTAATTTTGTTTATCTTTCTTTTTTCTAAAGTTACTCAAAGCCGGGCTGGATGCCGTGAAAGAGAGCATGGAGTAAGTATGTCCAAGGATTGGTGGCAGCATCACCCATCACTGTCACGGAATGCAGTGACTTCAACTTTCACCAACTCAATACAAAGTCAACAGCAAAGAATATTTACATCGATTGATGACCCAACATGTTGCACACACATTTTAACAAAACATTCACACGTGTAAGTAACACGGCGGAAAAACTAGTCTTCGTCTAATTAGCTGCAAGTAAACGTAACTACAATTAGCGCTAAACATGTATCATATTTGTGTTTGCAGAGTACACAACATCACGCAGACTTTTCTGCCAACGCCAAGGACGTCTGGAAAATGTCTCGAGTAACTGTAATAAGCCACTAGACTTGTTTGTAAGTTGTACATAAGAATGGACGACAGCAGCTGAAGGCACTTTACTACATTGTCCACGAGGCACACAATATTTTATTGCCGCAGGAATCGGTTTGATTAATTCTTAAAAACAATTTGAAGAAACAAGAGCTGTTAGAGTATTACTAATAACACAGTCAAATGTCAATGTGGTGACATTAATCTGTTAATGTACAAGACAATTTCTACAAAGTTGATTAGTGTGAAATGTGTAATTTGATCTCCGATAAGTTACAAATTTGAGTTCTTAGTAACACCCTGGCAATCGATATCTTTGACATGTTTTATTCACACAGAAAATACAGACAGATTCTGTCAGTCAAAGTTTGTGTCCCGAAGAGCAGTCACAAACTAAACAAGACTCTATAAAATAGATAATATTGAACACGCCAGTTTGTTACACTGGACGTAAGACGACAAGTGAGTGACAACGATTTATCAAGGATGCAAGGAAAGCACACTAGGACAAGCGTTCGGTGTGTGAATAATGTTCACAATGATGTTACACTTGACATCATAAAGCCGTCAGGCGACAACGGGTAATATCTCACCTGTAAAGCAGCTAAGCCATCTGGACAATGTACAGAAAGCAGGCGTGTACAGGCCGATCTGCACAGCAAAAATATAAACCATCTATTGCACTCTAACAAACAAAAGACAACGAAATCATGTTATAAAGACAGCTCAACATGGTGACTGTGACATGCAAATCTGATGAGACGATGTTAAGATGTCAACCAGAAAGCGAGGCCCAGTGTTGACATTCTAAATGAGACAACAAATTTCGTTATGTCACATGAAATATCGTACATATCTGGTTTTTTTCCCATAAGACCAACTACAAAAATTTGCAGTTTTTCTGTCAGCATGTCGCTTTGTCAGTTATGTGGCGGCAACTTGCTAACACCATTACATCATTTTGCATTTTTATGATAACTATTTCTAATTCCAAATTCAAATATTCCATTATCTCAGATGTGTAGTTAAAATTCTTTTATTATTTGCTTCAGTGATGTGGCACAGAAATGACCATTGCGGAGAACTCCAGTACCTTTTCCCTATGTGATGCATAGACGCCATCAGTGAATGGCATGACGGCAGTAATAATATACGTTCCCACAAAATCATCAACTTCTCAACTGAGGCAGCCGGCGAATGCACGCTGTCCTGCGTGAAGGCTGTAAAACAGTTGGTACATGTGTGTGTGTGTGTTATCAATTTTTTCACCACCTAAGTTTTGGACTTTTTGACTCTGATTACCATTCATTGGCATATGTAAGGTTCAGTGTACTCCATTTCATACATTACAGCATTCACCACTAGAGACAAGCGCTCATCAGCAGATGAGAGATAACGAACGTAAACCTTTTTACGACGCTAAGACGCCGTCAACCGGGTGCGTGTGTGTGTCCGTAAAATAACGCTAAATAAGGGTCATTTCGCCGTTCAAGGTCATTCAAAGTCACCGATTTTGGTACCAATCGAAAGCTCATATACGACTTCCTATTAGTGATTAATGCTAACTTACCTCCGATTTAGCACCGTTTCGGAGTTCTCGCATTCCAAATGTCAGAAATCGCTATATATCACTACCCCCCTTGCGTTTAAATCCCCCGACGGAGGAGTTCCCCTGGGACAATCTCCGGAAAGTTTTCCGTGGATGTCAATGGATGGCCAAGGTATCGTATGGTGAAAAACAAGACCAGAAAGCGCCAAGACCAATAGCACTCTTAAACG
>Ga0209780_1005291_pt1 | contig 10157 bp, 6 predicted proteins | sample WorMetexBAHAMAS2_FD_187384 | JGI IMG/M metagenome (GOLD analysis project Ga0209780, IMG submission 187384) | Marine gutless worms symbiont microbial communities from Max Planck institute for Marine Microbiology, Germany - Inanidrilus exumae... | ecosystem: Host-associated > Annelida > Digestive... | reverse complement strand
TTGTATAAGTCAACTCGTCACACAGTCACAGGCAACTCGCCACAAGCTGACACACACACGAGCTAATTGACTTGACACTTTCCTTGTAACATTGACTGACTATAGACCAAAGGAGTAGTTTTTTTATTTTTAACTGATTACATTATACGTTTTTTCCTTTCTTTCTCTCTTATTAAAATCTTATTATTATTTTTTTACATTATTATTATATGTGTGCTGCATTTATGCGAATAAAGATACCGGTATATAGGCCCCCTATAGTTCACACGTTAGGCACGGCGTGTTTAGCGGCGTACTTCAATCAGAAAATTTAACGTCTAACGCACTAACACAAAATACAAGAACTTGTCTTGCAGTTATAGATAATTTGTACCGTGGGCGTCGCTCGGTCCCTCAGCATACGATTACTATACTAGACATAGTAATCGTAAACAGACGACAGACAGACAGACGACGGACGGAACGGCGATAGCATAGGCCTATAGTGAACGTGAAGGCTGCCAGTCAACTCGTCACAACCGTGTGGTCAATTCGTCACGCCCATTATTTAGAAGTAAGGAGTAAGGAGGCCTGATCGGTATTCGGTAACCAAGGCCACTTCGTCACTCCAGTGTTATATATTCTATTTTCCTAGCCTAGAACACAAAATATTCATCGACGTTACACTATTCTATGGTGAAAGTGAGCGTTTCGTGTTTAGAGAAGTAAAGATCTCGATTCTCGAATTATTGTCACTTTTCGTGTTAATGGTTGGCACTACGCACACACGTTTTTAGTAATAATAATTATAGGTGCAGTTCGGCGCACTGCACCTATAATGCCCGACTAGGTGCAGTTCGCCCTAGCCCCTTTTTACCATCGGGTAATAGCCATTATCGTGTGCCTGTATGTCACACGCCAGTATTGTATCAAAACGGCAAAACGAAGGATCACGTAAACAACACCACGTAATAGCCCAGGGACTCTAGTTTTCTGACGCCAAAATTCGTTGGTGGACGACTCCCCCTTCCCCTGAAATTTGCACTCAAAATGACCCACCCCTTTTAAACAGCACAATTTCGACAAATATTTGCTCATAGCACCTCAACCGTGGGAGCTGGCGAAAAAAGTAATTAGCACTAATAGGAAGTCGATCATGCGCTTTCCAACGAGCCACGAACCGTGTACGTTACCCCTAAGTCCCCCAATGAGTGGCACAAAACGCGATTTTGCTATGTTTTCCAGTAAATTTCAAATTCCATCGAAAAAGTCTGCTACACAGTTTCTTTGTGTGAAAACTTCCAGTAGCTACATCATTCCGCTATCTAACGTTCCATAGATGGATTGCGGGTGACGTCCCCATCTACCAAAAATTTGCACTCAAAGTGACCCGCCCCTTCAGAATACGCCGATTTTGACAGATTATGGTTAATAGTGCTGTGGCCATGAGAGCTAGCGAGAAAAATTCAATTAGCACTAATAGGAAGTCGAAATACACCAAAGGATGGCTCAAAACGACAATTTTTACGTTTGGCATTGCCTTTCATTTCTTCATTGCAGGTGATCGTAGACATTTCAAACTTAATATGTGGGTTGGACATAGCAAGTCCCAGCCTACGGACGACAAGTGTCCCTGAAAGGGTTAAGGTTGGTTTTAGGGTTAGTGCATTTTACTCTTCGTCACACTTGCACTGTGCAAACGCCCACATTCCTGCAGGTCCTCATTTACTCATACCCATCGTCCATGAACCACTGGTGCCGGAGACTCCAGAGTTTCGCACGCTGGACTCTCGGGCACCGACCCTTAAGCTAGCTCTAACCCTAATTGCCGGTGTGGCTGGTGGAGTATAATACACCACCGCCCACACCGGCGCTGGTGGAGATGAAGTAATTTACTCCCTAACCTAACTAACCGTACCGGTACTAACTAGAACCCTCAGCCACCGAATTCCCATGCCAGCCAGAAACATGTCACGCCACCGAAACAAATTTGGCGCGCCGCTTCGACAGCCAAAATTAATGAGCGCCGCCGCCGTTGTTGCTGTATTTTTTGTGGTGCACCACTTGCATACACTCATGGATTCATTTATTGTAAATTAAATAAGATTAATACATCAATATATTACATGCATGCAACAACTAATACATAATTAACTACGTATGAAAACATTTGAGGCCATTGAACTACCAGTAAATATCCATATGTTTATATGAAACTTAGAGCAGTTACTATGCTTCACAAAAGGGACAGAATGAGGGGGTGGGACTTGGAAAATATTAAATCTTTTGGCAAATACCGTGAGGGGCACATAACTTGCATTTACTTAATCAATCATTTTTAGTGTGATATCATGTGGGTCTGATATTCTAATGAGGAAAACCAGTGGGGTATGGAAAAATATGGAGTCAGCTTGCATGTTGCACTATCTCAGCGTCTGCTTTATTAGTAGTCGACCTAATAAAGTGGGTCTCAAATGTCCGTCCACCCGTCTGTACGTCTGTCCGTACATCTGTTTGTCCGTCCACAAAAAGTTTCTTTGATTACAGTGAAATTTAGTATGTAGGTAGAGGTCGAGGAGTGATACGTGACGGTATGCAGTATGACCCGATCCAAGGTCAAGGTCAAGGTAACGAGCCCTGGAAAATCGGAAATTCTGCCATTTTCAAACGCTATCTCCTCCCCCATTTATAATGGGGGCTGGCAAATGACCACGAATTCTTAAACTAGGGCACAATACCTAAAGCTTATCGGGGCCAGATTTTTGATTTTTGTCCTAGTTTTCGTGTCACGTGACTTTGAAGTTGGCCGTAAGTAGGAGTCGACCGCCAGTCCTGTACTGGGCTAATTTATCTTTGTGGTTATCTGTGGTTGAAATTACTGCAAGTCTGCAATAATAATATGATAATATGAACGTTTGAACGTTTTGCATTTTGGGCTTGAAAACGCCGGTTCACACTCCCAAAAGTGGGTTTGACGGGACTTAACCCACTAAATGGGTATTACTCAGCAGCTGCTGCTGCCAGAATAGTTTGGCGCCGCTGCCAGCCAGATTTTTACAAGGTACCAAAATGCCAGCCAGAATTTGACCCAGCCAGCCAGAAAAGTGACAGCAGGCTGAGGTGTTTACTACTAACCACAAAAGCTACCTTCAGTTCAGCTGTCATTTGATGTGCACATGAGTGCATGCTGCTGATTGGTACACTGGAATAGCCTGGAAAGCCCTCATTTGTCAGTGAAACATTCACTGAGAATAGCTTTTTTGGAACCATGCTTCTATCACTCCACAAACCGTCTGTGGGCATTTTGCACTACACTGGCTGTATTTTACACTGTCAGTAAACTGTAAAACTAAAGATTGTTTAGCTTGCCCAGTGAAAAAAAAGATTGCCCAAAGTAATCTGGACAGGCTGCATTTTCCTGCTGCAGTCGTTTAAGCCGCAAGCTGCAATTAGCATCGCTGGTTTACCTTTCGAAAGGTGACTGATCCCACCCCTATTTGCGTAAGGGTTTCTCTGCGATTGCTGAGCCGACCCCTACCAAATTTGGGGTGAAAGTAGTCAGTGGTTAACACATTTTCCATATTCCTGCCAGTTCTGGAATAATAAGCCGCCAGTTCCACACCTTGTCAAAAATATTTCCCAAAGTTGACGTTTTTGTCCCCCATAAAAATTGGAGACGGTCCCCAAAAACCAGGACATGCGTTAGTGAACTATCTCTGCGAAATATATCCCCAGTAATTCCCCCGATCTCCATTGGCAGGTTTCTGAGAATTAACATGACAAAGCAAAATGTGCAGATTGATGGATGGTGAGTGGTGACGGTGATATGCAGTCCGGTCGTGAAGTTGCACCAGCGTCCGATCGTGAAGTTGATCATAACATTGTCATGCAGTCTGATTGTGGCGTTACTGACGTTCCTGTGAAGTCTGTGACTTTGGCAGAATTTCTTAGTGAATCCGTTCTTTCATCTTTGTCTCCTAGTTCGCAAGAGTATATATTGCTGAAACAGTTCATAGCATTGTGTCCAACATCAGTGAATGATAATGTCATTGGCAGTGGAATTATTCCAGTTAGTCTTCCAGATGATCCACTTGAAATTGATGGAAATGTGTTGTCTGAAAATATTGGAAATCAGCAGCACAATGTTGAGAACCGCGAGTGTAGTGGAACTGAAAGTAATGGAAATGTGTCGGCTGATGTTCACCAGCAGAATGATAAACAGTCCAACCATAAAGATGCACCAGTGTCAGATTGTGAAGTTGAAGCAGTGTTGGATGGTGAACGTGATGTGCAGTCCATCCACAATAAACGCTCCTTTTGTGTGTTTTGTGACAAACCTTACATGAAACTGAAACAGCATATGATATCACAACATTCAGACACTACTGAAGTTGAGGAAATGGTTTCCAAGTCTGGTCAAGATCTGCAGAAGTATTTGCTTTGTTTGCGAAACTTGGGAAATCACAAACATAATTGTGACATATTGAAGTCTGGGTCTCGTAACGGCAGATTAGTAGTGGCTTATACACCAAAAGAAGGGCAAGTATTCGCTAACAGTGCAGAGAAGTATGTTCCATGCCCGTACTGTTACGGCTATTATGAAAAGCAGCAGCTGTGGAGACATTGTAAAGATCGATGTGTATGGAGACCAGAGGAGAGATGTGATGAAAAAAGGAGTGTCATGGACAAGGGGCGTATGCTGTTGCCTCTGCCTAACTGTGTACGAAGTCAGACACAAGAGATCCTAAGTCACATGAGACATGATGAAGTCTACAGAACTGCAATAAATGATCCATTAATCATGCAGTTTGCTCACAGGTTAACAAGAAAGCTCTATTCTGTTGCATCAGATGAAATTACTGTGGATGTTAATGAAGGTAATTACTTAACAGCAATTCCATGGCAACAGACATGATATTTTTTGCTGGGGTGGTGCTCATTTAATGCATTTCAGTTTTTATTTATAATTACATTTAAGCATGCTTAAATGATTACATTTAAGGGAATAGTAAAAACTGTGGTGAAAAGAGTCTCTAATTATTCCAGGGAACAAAAGTTGGTAACGGACATGACACATTAAGTGGACAAACTGCTGACACGTCATCTTAACATGCATGCATACATACATACACACAATGAAGTTGGCGGAGAGCAGTGGTGGATGGTAGTGATGAGTTGTTAAGTACTATTTTAGCAAGAGTTTTTTGGACTTGTTGGACTTTACAGAGGTTAGATACAAAGTTTGGAAGGTCAAAGGTCAAGGTCGGTGGGGAGACATGCGCTCTACTGAACGCCCTACTATTTCAATATTGGTAATGGACATTGTGGACTACACACTTCAGCATTAATGACTAGGTCTTAGCGAAGTGTAGTGGTGGGCTTTACCCTGACGTGGTGAAAGCTATTGACAAAGGAGAACTGAAGGTGTCTGTGATGATTCCATCAGGTACCACCGTTTAAAATGGCCTGCAAAACAAGATGATTCTATAAAATGGAAGAAGTTGTCATGAAGCTTTTAGCATTACTACTCAAGTCTGCTAGCGGAGCATATGAATTTTGTGAGAAATGGTGACTGTGGAACTAAAAACAATTTATCACGACATGTTCATTAATATTGCAGAGTTTTAAAACATTTAATTAAATTGATGTTTACATAATTCAGTGTAAACTAAGTAGACATTATGATGTTTTGGTAAGCGGACAGTTCAAAATCAAATAAGTACTGTTTTGAGCTTCATGTGAGTGTGTAGTCCAGGATGTCCATTATCAATATTTCATTATAGTTGACATAACTTACTGTGCCAATGATACCTTTAAACAATGCAGTTATTTAAGCTTGACCATTTATTAGGTAGCCTTAGCCAGTGTATTTGCTAGCTGCAGACAATTCTTACTATGTTCTGATGACCTGTAAGCAGTTTGTCCACTTTGTGTCATGTTTGTTACCAAATTACTCTGGTCAGTTTTGTTTGCTGTGAATTTAATGAAAGATTCTTTTCACCATAGTTTTAGTAATCTCGTAAGTATAATCATTTAAGCATATGAAGACTGAACTGTAATTATAAATGAAGACTGAACAGCATTAAATGATCTTCATCCCCGTGAAAAATGTGACGTCTGTTTCCGAGGACTAGCTGACATGCTTTAATAAATATTAAAAACAACAGTTTATCGATAATGCAAAAAATGGTGCAAGTGGTCACATTTGACTAATGCCACATCTCTAGGTATAAGGTCTTCTCGATGTTAAGATCAGTGTCAAACTAAAATGCTAGAAAAGTCATTAATTTTCAGAATTGTACTACAACAGTGTATTAGTTGTTGTTCGCATGTATGAGTTGAGTCATTTACTACTGCAGTACCATGAATTTAAAAGTTCATGAGTTTTATTTTATGTAGGCTAGATGACGTAGGACTAAAACTTTATGTAGGTTTCATGCTGTGCTGACTAGTTGTGAGGAAACTGTTTGATAAGCGTAGACAAACCGGTGTGATTGGTAGACACATTTTATAAAAATAATACGTCAAAATTAGTGACATTGTGACAGTTCTTTTTAGACTTGGCAATGCTGGAAGAGATTTTTTTGACTGATTTGCAATATAGCTAACTGCTGAAGTTGATTGATTTAAACCTAACATTAGTATCTTTTGTTGCTGCAGAGCTAATTGCAGAAGAAGCCAGTGAGAATGAAAGTGGTAGTGATGAAGAGCCGACGGTCCATGATCTCGAATGGTCATCAGTTGACAAGGCTTCAGAGTTTGAGCCAGGTAATACTGTGCTGATAGATTGCTAATATGCTACCTACATGAATACTTTACAGTTCCAGTTGCCTAACGAGCTTTTCAGGTAAAAAAATGTAAAGGTCTCCCATACTCGTTACCGAGCGTTGGGCCCGGAGCTGATCCCGGTGTACAGGCAGTCAGCCCGCAGGTGACTTGAAGCCATCCAGCCGGTGGTAGGCTGCCATTACTTTCCGCCAGGCCTGCGGTTACCTTTCCAGCCAAAAAGCATCACCGCCCGTCGGCCGATACCAAATTATACTGCTTGGTGACAGAGGCACATGCGTGTGAGCAACTTGCCCAAGGCTATATACTGGAAGCGGACTGGCCGAGATTCGAACCCCCGACCTTTACGATCGCAGGCCACACAGGCTTTTCAGATGTTTAAAAATATGTATATGTTTTGTACTTAAAACACATATTTGTTATTTTAAAGCTATTTATAGACTCAAAGGGCCTATATTGTATTTACTTTGGGGGTCGGGGAGGGTTTTTGGTTATAAGTCCCCAAACCTGAACGGATCTGGAGGAAATCTGGAATATAAGTGAGGGTCCACGGTGCACACGCACACAAAAAATTGGGGGAAATCAACCCAGGAGTTCTGCCTATTAATGTGTTTTTTTTCTGTAATGCAACCAACGTGGCCTTTTGGCCACTTATCCTGCACCGATTTTAACCATTTTTGAAATAAAAAATGTGAATCGCTGTCTGCATGCATACACTTGTGAAAAAAATTTTGAATTTCTGCGCAGGGAGTGTTCCAGGCCCCCGAAACAGCTAGAAAGGGGTAATTTCGACAGGGTGTTTGTGATGAACGTACAGCTCAAACGGCCCAATTTCAAGCAGTGGGAATCATTTTGGGGGCCAGTCTACATCCCAAGAATGTGCCGTTTGTACCTGAGTTTTGTTGGAGTTGTATGGTTTGGGCACTGTGAGCCTCCGAAAAATGACAATTTTGGGTCGACGAAAGTTTTTCTTAGGTCCATTAACAGATCTCCACGAAGTTTGCACACAAATATAGTGTGAATGTATGCCTTAAAACCTACTTTCAAATTTTTTAAAATTTTGTTTTGAAAAGTGCTTTTTGTATAGTCAATGGCGGGCCAATCTAAAAATAGACACAACACTCATCTGTACATGTCAGCTTTAGATGTACCAGAAGTCAGTCGAATTCTTTGTTATTTATTTGGAGTGAAGTGTGTATTTAGTTTTTCTTTACACTTCCTGTTGATGTTTTGGTAGGTGTGGTGAAATACTATTACAACTAAACTATGAAATTTATAATTAATAACTTATAATTAAACTACTCGTGATTATTTAACTCATAGTGAGGGTATGTGAATGGGGCGTGTAGGCCATGGGTAAAATGTGGATGACGGGTTCACCGATGCACATCTCTAAAATTAATTTATATTTCCGGTTTCGTTGATACTCGAGATAAAGTTAATGCAGATTAGTTTTAAATCTGTTCGAATTTTTTGTGACTATCCGTGGAAAAACATGGAAAGCGCAATTGGGAAACCGCAAAAATCGAAATTCGCACACCTCTAAAATTGTATATCTACTTTCGGTTTGTCTCAGAAACAATAGGCATCTAGCCGACCCCATTTCCGAGCCATACGCAAAGTTTTATGGAAATGGTAAAGAATTGCGTAGGTAATTGTTCTAGACCGGATGAAATCGACACCGAGACCGAAATTTTGCACCTCTCTAAAATCTGAATTTTATTTCCGGTTTCGTTGACCACCGAGTACAAAGTCAACGCTGATTAGTTATATCTCAGTTCGAGTTTTTGTGACGATCCATGAGAAAATATGCCCATCACAATCGCGAAACTGAAAAAATTGGCATTTTGCACACCTCTAAAATCAGTAAACTACTTCCGGTTTGTCGCGCAAACAACAGGCATCTATCGGACCACATTTCCGAGCCGTAAGCAAAGTTTTATGGAAAGTGGTAAAGAATTGCGTACGTAATCATTCTAGACCAGATGAAATCGATACCGAAGCCGAAATTTGCACCTCTTTAAAATCCGAATTCTATTTCCGGTGTCGTTGACCACAGAGTACAAAGTCAGTGCTGATTAATTATATCTCAGTTGGGGTTTTTGTGACAATCCTTGGGAAAATATGTCCACCACAATCGTGAAACTGCCAAAATAGGATTTTGCACATCTCTAAAATCTGTAATCTACTTCCGGTTTGTCTCAGAAACAATAGCCTTCGAAACAACCACATTTTCGAGCGGCATGCAAAATTTGGTGAAAATCGGCCAAGAATTGCGGACGTAATCGTTCGACAACCGATCTGTGGACAGACAGACAGGCAGAAACCAAAGTGATTAGGTAGTCTATCAAATGCATTCGATAGACAACAAGAAAAGTTTGCAAATTTGCTTTGTGGTTAGCACCATTCTGCTGCGTGCTACTGATTTGAATTTACTCATGTTTATTACGTGGTACATGTATGTCATTTTGTACAGTTACAAAAAAGCCATGTGTGAGAAAACCTTGGTCTGATGCTGAAAAACAAGCTGTGAGGGACAATCTGAGCTCCTACTTCTATCTGAACAGACTACCAGGGAAGAACAAAATCATGACGTGTCTGCACAACAACCCCGTTTTACGAAATAGGTCCTGGTACAATGTGAAAGATTTTATCAGAAACACACAGCTGAGGAACAGTACGTTTTCTACATATACATGAAGTAGAATGCGTTGCAGGCTTTTGCTTAAAAATTAGATTTTTAAAGAGTTAACATTGTTTATGTCAACTCTTTACATTTTGATTATGTCAGCTTTTGACACTTTGGTTTTTATCAGATATGGTGCAGTTGACATGCTTAGGTTAGTAGTATTATCATTGCCGTAGCTTTTTGCCAGTTTGTGCTATATGATACTTGTGCATACTGTGCCTATTGCCTCCATGTGATTTCTGGGGCAGTGGCGGTTCTAGAACCAAAAAGGTGCAGGGGCTGGTGGGGAGGGGGGCTAGAAGGGCTACACACACACAAATATCTTGTCTTTCTTTTACGGTTGCTCTTCATATCGCTGTTAGTGAGTTTCTTGGTAACAGAAATAACAGTAATGTTGACGCAAAGAAAGGACATGCAGTGCGCGAACTACAACCAACAGACTGCGGCAAAGTCATAAAGTGCTAAATCATAACCACAGACTGCTGCCCCAAATTTCATCATTGGTCAGCATCAATGGCCGCCTAACCACCAGGAACAATCGCGGTCTTTCGCCAGCTGCCTGATGTTTACTCAGCGATAGACTGAACTGACTAAACTGAAGCATCGACTGAAGCACTGTGACTAATGTAACTGACAAGCGGCTGCACTGACTTCAAGGTCTTTGTCAAAGCCGGCACCAGCTACGCTATAGACAGCGTAAGTT
>Ga0209780_1005290_pt1 | contig 10157 bp, 6 predicted proteins | sample WorMetexBAHAMAS2_FD_187384 | JGI IMG/M metagenome (GOLD analysis project Ga0209780, IMG submission 187384) | Marine gutless worms symbiont microbial communities from Max Planck institute for Marine Microbiology, Germany - Inanidrilus exumae... | ecosystem: Host-associated > Annelida > Digestive... | reverse complement strand
GCATTTTTGTTATTAAGCTGATCTTAAGATTTGCGTAAGTTCATCTTAAGTTTTTCTTAAGATTTTCCTAAGTCACACTTTATCATAAGTTTATCATAAGTTAATCCTATGATATTTTGTAAATCGGGCCCCAGATTCACAGGGAAAGCAACTGCTAAACGGTGTATTTATACTGGTGTTCAACATGCATGGTATGTGATAAAACTATTTAGGGTGGATCCATGCGGTGTATACACCAAATGATTCGCTGGTGTTTGGCGGAAACTTTCTCCACTGCTTCAACATGGCATTGCAGCTTCAGATAGCCGACATCGAAGTGAAGACCCACGTGAGTTGATTGTGTGGCAATCAGTTAATGGTAGTGCACAGCCTCGCTATGAAAATGATGATCATCATCATTATCATCATAACAGAAACTTGTAAGGCGCCTCTTACCGGGGATTAGCGGCGCCGTACAATCCAGTGTTACAAAAACTAACAGTAAAATGCTAAAAACTAATAAAAAAGTTACGACTATAAAAGACTGAAGAAGTGTGTCTTGAGATGATGTAATGTTATGGCTGCTGAACAAAAAGTCGGCCAGGGTTGAGGTTAATATATCGCTGGTCTTCCTTCACTGGGTAAGGATAGCTCTCCACCTCTGACCTTTTGTCTCTGATATAGCCATATTTGTGCTGAAAGGGGAACTCCAGCTAACTAACTAACTACATTTTTGTTACAAATCAGTGTGAATTTAACTCATTTTTGCTGTTAATGTCACAAAAACGTGCAATTATTGTCTTCTATAGTGTTACTGACAAAATAAGATATACTGTAACTCATGTTGGGTCACTCAGTGATTTGATGTAAATGACTGTAGTTATTAACTCGCTAGTCGTCTGATTTCTGTCCAGTTAATGTGGTTACTTTCACACCTGAAACTTGTCTTTAATGTGCTTGTATTGCTGTGAGTGATTGCAAATTCGCCATAAATTTTGTGTTTTACTGCTGAGAATTAATTGCACTTTTGTCAATTTTTGGCCATTAAACATTACAGCCTTAGTCATAGTTATTCTAGGGATGTGATGGATTCCGAATCCGATGGAATCCGACACTTTTTCTAAAATCCAAAATCTGTGGGATACTTAAAATCCGATCATGACGGATTCGAAAATTTTGTTTCAGTCCAACTCTACAATTATTTTTCACTGACGCAGAGATCTGTTGTTGTGTTTTCTTTACTTTTTACAAAACTATCACAGTGATGTTAATTATTCACTGCTAGTTTGTTTGTAACTGTTTAATTTTAAGTAACTAAGACTAAGTTGAATCGCAGTAGTTATAATAGGTGGTATTAATTTTCATCGCACGACAAATCCGCGTCCGAAGGATTATGCACATGAAATCCGCATCCGACCGATGCAGATCAGATTTTGGCTGGCTCCGTCACATCCCTAGTTTGTTCATATCTGTCCATTGAACGTCACACTTTATAAATTTCATAGTTAATTGTTACAGTGTGCTGTGCATGGTGCACACCTTTAGCAGGTTATGTTAAACATTGGCTTTTTCTTTAAACCCAAAATTGACTGCAGTAGTCGACTTTCTCGTTTAAATTTAAGTTATAAACTGAACTAAAGTTGTAAACTAAAGCGTGAATTAGACCAGAAAGTCTGGTTTTAAATATTTGCTGAGTTTAACTTTAGTTTAAAACCAAATTCCGGTCTTAGGTAATCCTAACTTTTGTCTTGAAGTTGAGTCATGTGATTGTAGGTACCTACAAAGTTCCGTTATCCGCTATTCAAGGAGCTACACTGGTACGTGCTGGAACGCTACATTAGCTGCGTGACCGGCAAAGATCATCGTGTCAGCTCCGAGGAGGAACTAAGAGCTACCAGTGGAGATGTGGATGAGACGGAATCTGGCAAAACTACAGATACTCCATCTCAGCGGTGATTTTGTTGTTTTCAGCTATCAGTATGATCCTTGTTGAGGGCAACTGAAACAAAAGTGATATTTACATTGATTACGCCAACACGAACTACAACACATGGGCCTCGAGGTTATAAGAATAGACCCAATCCATTATTAGACCAGACATCATACAAGACAACCACCATGGCAGGGTTCCCACAAACCTGGAATTGTTAGGGAGTTTTTAAACCTTGAAAAATTAGGGAAAAGTCAGGGAATGTGAGATATGGTCAGGGAATTTTTTATGACATGTCACATGGTTTGTGACTTGCTTATCGATGAGTTGATCTTTGCATGTCATGTTAATGTGTCAGTTGAATTAGCTTAAACTTAGGCACTTTCATGATGACACTAATTAACCGCTGTTTTCACGTGAACTTGGGTAAGGCAGTTCCCTCTCGGTTTTTCCCAGTTCCCTTTGGGTTTTTCCCCCACTTCTTTCTGAAGAGAACGTTTGGGTGTAAGTGGCACCATTATTTTTACTAGCCATATGCCGTTGAGAACTCGACCAACAGTGTCAAACTGGATGCAGTCAAAGACGGCAGACTTTGCCCCAGTGGCGCCACCTGGTGATCTTGAACACAACGTGGTCTGACGTCCGACTGATGCTGCCACCTGGCAAATGGGGTGAAACATATTTATCGTCTTTGATTCAGGCCTGTTGCCTCTATTATGTGGAAATATGACGTTATCCGCAACAACCAGAAATACATATCGCATTGTCGCCAGAGAAGGACCGAGCCACGGCCACAGGTAACATGTACAGAAAATTTAACCGCTGTTTTCAAATGAACTTGGGTTAGGCAGTTCCCTTATTAAATGCTAAGCACTTAGTTTGCTGAGCTAAGTGCTTGCTGACGTAATGTAGCCATTGTTGGGTGGCTTTAAAGAAGATGGTAAGAAAAGTTCTGGTCTCTCCTAAAAGGATGTGAAGGTTTGAAACCAGTTGAAGAAGAAAATTGAGGGAGCAATTCTGTAAATTACCTGATAGATGGCCATTGAACCATTGTTTGTGTGTATGTCTGTGCATCGTTGTGTTGTAGTTTTAAATCGGCCACAGAATGCACTGATGTCGACTCCAAATACCCGTCTGTACCGGACTGCAGTGTCGAACTGGACATGTCTTTAAGCTTGGTGTGTGACGAAGAAGTCATTTCAACCGTCACTGATAACCGACTCATTGTCAGCGCATCACCGGCCCGGAAGCCAGACTCCGATGAAAAGGTGAAACGTGCGAGTGTCGGCCTTACTGGAAAGTCGGAGAGAACGGTCACTCGCAAGGTCAAACCTGTCCATCTATCAAGGTTTGAACTGGAAGGACTGAAGGCAGTGGTTGAATGGCTGGAAAGTCTTCCTGTTGGAAAGAGAAACGTTCCGAAGGATTTGCCGGAGCCTGATGTCTTGTTAAGCGATGTTCGGGTAAGCCATTTTGTTTTGATAGTATTAACATTGATAGATCCATGTGGATTACGGTTTTTATCCAAGTCACGCTATACTGGCGCAGCGTATGCTGTGGGCTGTGATCCATTTGTGTGTCTTGTCAGAAGTTGTAGTTCTGTCGAAATGGCTGAACAGATGGGGCTACTTTGTAGCAGAGACGCTACCCTTGTCTTATCCTACATTGTGTTATCAGAGAAGTTTGGGTGTCTTCAAAAATGGGAGTACTTCTCTCTGGAACTTGGTGCCAAACTCTGGACATAGTTGATTTTTTCTACTTTATCGCTACGGCACATCAGTCATCACAGTCAGTTTAGTTTGACCGATGACCGTTGCCTGTTTAACGATTGCTAGAGTTAAGGTTTACTTGACACAGAATGGGTCATTTCGGAGACGTTCTTCCCAGCCAGTCTGGTTTCAGTAGTATTACCATTGACAGATCCATGTGGATTATGGTTTTTTTACCCGATCGCGCTATGGTATTGCATATCAAAATAGTTGAACAGATGAAGCAGTTCAATCTGGCTTCGTACTGAAGAAACCGAAACCAACACAGCAAAAAGCAAGCAACACACAAGTAAATTGGTCTAACCTAACACAAAAAGACATATAATGCTTAGCCTAAACATACACACTTCTAAACCAACATGCAAATTTAAGCACTATTCACACGTGTGTATATATCTAGCAGTTCTGATTATTTTCTATTTTTTCCTTTGTCTAATTGTCAAAGTTCAGATGCTGTGTATTGGAGGGAGTCGGTCACCAGTTTATCACACTGACTGTTCACCTTTGTCTTTACAGCATGAAGTGTGTGACACAGCGTGCCATGTATGTTAGTCTGTGATGGCTTAAACTACTCCGATTGTCATCAGAGAGCCAGATTAAAAGATGCTCGGGGCTCCCTTACCTCCGTAGTCTGACCAAGAAAGGATGACACTGTTCTACCTGCCAAATTTAATCCACAAATAGAATGAGCAATACCTGTAGTGTTTATCAATACCTGTAGTGTTTCTATTTTTCGTCTTCTCCGTTTTCTACCAGCCTTTGCATTTTTACTTTACAAAGTATTGCACACAGTATGTTTGTCTGTCTGTCTGTCTGCTCCATTATCTGAAATATCACACTCCCAAACTGAACCAAATTTTCTGTACATGTTACCTGTGGCCATGCCTCGATCTTCTTCTGCCGACAGTACAATACATAATGTACTTCCGATTTTGTGGATGACACCTTGTTTTCATATAATGGAGCAAATGGGCCAGATTCAAAGACGACACTTAAAGTTTCATCCAGTTTTAAAGGTGGCGGCACCGGAGGAAAGTCTGCCATCTCCGAATGTGTCTTGTATGTAAATGCAACCTTCTTGCTCAAATGATCGTCAGGTAATAGTTGGTTGTATTGGTATTTGGATGCAGGTGATGTTAAGAGAACACCATGATGATGCGGAGATGTCTGTAACGGGCAAGCCAGTTCTGGAGTGTCCACCTCGGAAGGTCTTTGTTGTCTTCTTTGTGTTTATAACATAGTGTAGATGCTCATTGCTTGATCAGCCATATTTTGCTTATTGCAGATCGCAGATTGCTGCTTTTAATTCGATGGGTGGGTGGCTGGTTGTGCCAAGTATTTGTGTCTGTCTGTCTGTCTGTCTGTCCACTTGTATATCTCAAAAACACATGTACAAATTATCTGTACGTGTTACCTGTGGTATATTATCTTTTCACAAAATGGAGCAAATGGGCCCGAATCAACGGCAACATGTGTATTTCATCCAGTTCACTAGGTGGCTGCACTAGGGGTGATATCTGCCGTTCTGCATCCTGTTTTGTGATTGAACGTGGATGAGATCCAGTGATTCCCTTGTCTGGCACCCAGCTGTGCACAAATTTGCAGGAGTCGCCCCTGGAGATGAAGAAAGCAACCAGCTAAATTAGGATAGTCTGTAAAATGGCTGTTTAATCCGGATAAGGCGGATAGAGATGCGTATATATATTACCAACATCATTTTTGTTTTCATGGCTGTTTTCCAATGAACCTACATTATCCGATTTTCCCACGGGTTTCCATCCTCCTCTGATTCTGGTGTAGAACCTTTGTGGATATTGTTACAAGTGTTTTGCGGGCCATGGCTTGGTCAAGGCTGTGAAGGCAATGTAATATGTCATGATTTCACATACCATAATAGAGCTGAATGATGGCGCAACAGGTAGAGCGTTGGCCTTGTGATCATCAGTCGTGGGTTCGAATCCTACTCGCGCAAAAGCTGTGTAACAACCTCGGGCAAGTTGTTCACACCTATGTGCCTCTGTCCCCTAGCAGTATAATCTGATACCGGCTAAGGGGCGGTGATGCTGTGTGGCTGGGAAGGTAACCGCAGGCCTGGCAGAACGTAATGGCAGCCTACCGCCGGGTGGATGACTTATAGTCACTTGCGGGCCGACTGTCTGTACACCGGAATCAGCTCCAGGCCCAACGCTTGGTAACGAGTATGGGAAGCCTTTACGTTTTAATGGAGCAAATGGGCCAGAATCAAAGGTGATGCAAATAATTTATCCAGTTCACCAGATGGCGGCACTGGGGTCACCCGGCCAACATTGACGGAGCATTGTCATCATTGTTGTTTGTGTGTGTGCAGTTGCCAAAGCGACGAAAGCCACGGATGTTGGGAGGTGGAACTGCAAAGGCAAACAAGACTCCGGCACGAGGTGCCGAGAGGCCGCGACGCCGGAGAGTCCGATGTCGGAAATGTGAGCCGTGCACGCGTGAAGACTGTCGCGAGTGTTACTTCTGTCTCGACCTGAAGAAGTACGGCGGACCTCAACGCATGAAGAAACCATGCGTCAGCCGCAACTGTCTTGCGGTTTGTGTATGGTGTCATTTTTTGATAGAAGTCTGCAGTTTCTGTGGAATTGTTTCCGAACGGCCGTGGCTCAGTGAGTAACACTAATGTTCATAGACGAGGGTTGAATCCTCGTTGTCTGCAGTCACCAGTATGAGTCGGTGGTGTTGTTGAGGAATATGATTTACCAGGGTGTCTACAGCTCCTGGAAATCTCCTGGAATTTGAAATATCTCCTGGAATTTAAGTGCTCCAGGAAATTTTATTGCCGTCCTGGAAATTTTTTGCTACTGTAGACAACAGATGCATACAGTCATAAAAACGTGGTTGCAATCATGCGAATCACTAAATTTTCAGGGTTTGTGGGGGGCATGGGTGGGACCCCCACACAAAATTTTAAACTTGGCCCAAATTTACTTCCTGTTTCGGCAGATTTTGCGCTCTTGATTTCACTCCCGTTCGGACTGCCACCGCTCGGACTGCTCCAGATTGGACTGCCCTTGCTTGACTCTGACCACGCCAAGTGTTGTCTGGAAAGTTATTCGTTCGTTATTGCGAGCAGAGGTCCAGCCTGCTCTCGACCTTAGCGCTAAGACTTCGTTGTGGTCCAGTACACTAGCCCAGGAGATGAGGGGTATTGGTCGGTGTGTGCTAGTGTATGCATAACGTGTAGGGTGGAGGAGGGATACGTAGGAAGTGAGCAGCTTGTCGGGTATTTAAAGCTCCCCCTCTAGACATGGCCTACTGTCTGGCTTAACCCTGAATGGTGCTGTGTGTTGCACCAACCATGGAGGGAGAGAGTCTATGGGACGACGGGCCAATACAGATTCACCAGAACCATTGCCGTGAAATTGTTATGAACGTATGAACACCGGCATTTGCCAGAAAACACATTTGATGACAGTGGGTCAAGTACTAAGCCAGTCTGCCGCGAGCGACCAGCTTCACGTGGAGAGGCAACGGGTGATATGGATGAGAGAGTGTAAGATGATCGATGGTGCAGGTCCACTACAACAGACGGCTGACGTGGATCACGCCAGAAATGCAGCAAACAGTGGGTGACACAGAAGCGTTGGAGAATGTTACACACCTGAACCCTAAATAGAGTTTAACAAGGTGTCTATTACGTTCACAACCACACTGTAATATAGTATTGGTGTATTTCAAAATTTTACAACTGTTCAATAAATGCCATACAAAAGAATCACGTTAACTCTGACATGACACCAGTATACACATGTCTCACAGCGCAGGTGTATATGCCTACAGTCTGCCTGTCCCATGTTTATCACACCCACAACACACAAGTGGGCATGCTATAGCCGTTGGAACACGCTATCCGTCAGTCCGCCTTGCTATGACGTGACAGTGTCGCCCTAAAGGGATCTAACCATACTGGCCCGCCGTGCAGTGTCGGCTACCCGATCGCCCATGCCGGCCGGCAGCATTATGGACGATGGCAACAGACACTGACGACGTATGGCGACAGAGACGTCAGCGAGCAAAACAATACTGGTCCATTAGGCAGGCCTGTAAAAACAAGTGCAAAGAATATAGTCATTACATTTAGAATTTGCACAATGTGATACAGTAACATATTTGTAACGCGCTCATGTTCAACCAGAGTGTGTGGATTTTGCTGAGTGACTGATGCAGTGTCTGGCGTTGTCGTTTCACAGCCGATGCTGTCACGCGAGGCGGTGTGCGAGATTTGCGGCGCGGGCGACACGCCTCATGAGTGGACGGGCGACGTCGGAGACGGTGACGACTGGTTGCAGTGGTTGATGGAATGTCGTATCTGCTATCAGCTCATTCATCCAGCCTGTCTCGCCAAGTCGTGTCCGGACCTCACCCATGCCGGCGTCCTGGACGAGGACTTTCCATCCAGCTGGGACTGTGCCCGTTGCTGTGAACGCGGTCTTCAGGGTCAGAACCGAGTAAGCAGCGTTTTGTTTACTTACTTAAAGAATCACTGAACTTTTTGAGCCCCCCGTTCCCTAGCCAATCACACAATCAGTCACAATCGAGATTTGTATAGCGCCACTTACGAAATGGACAGTGGCGCTGAACAATGTAAATATGGCTGTAAAGCAGAAATTACGAATTAATGAAAGATAACGTCACGGTGTTACACTGTATGCCTCAGTGAACAATATAGTTTTCAAGTAACGCTTAAAAGTCGCAACACAGTTAATGTGACGCACAGATGTGGGAAGTTGATTCCATGCTTTCGGGCCCACGACGGAGAATGCTATGGAACCCACCGACGATGACGTCCGTGGGATGTCGTACCCCAAGAATCTAATCAGGTCATCAAATGCCAATCCTATGTCTCCAGTCTGTAGCAGTTATTTTACCCCTTTGCCACCCAACAACTGTCAGCAAAGGCATTATCTTTTTAGTCTGTCCCTCCCATTTGCCTGTCTGTTTATTTGTTTGTCCGGTCAGGCATTGTTACTACAATATCTCATGAACTGCTTGGACAGTTTTCATAAAACTACTGATGACCTGATTAGATTCTGGAGGTCAAAAGGTCATAGCAGGTCGTCGAGGTCAGCACATTATATCCCATGCACTACTTGCACAATCTCAATGAAACTTACATGGAATAACCACTTGCCCCTACAGCCCCGTGTGGGTCCCCGGGGCTGTAAGTAAGTGGGTAAGTGTCGAAGTAAATAAGTAAGTAAGTGACAAATTCATAATTCAGATGTACAAACTATATGTAATTTATGGTAACAAACCTTGTAGCACGTTTGAAAATTGCCAGACTGCTGTCACATTGTCATAATTGATGGATTATCTGGTACTAATATACAAGTGTTTGATTTCTTTTAGTTATCTCTGGCCTTGCTGACATATGTAACATTGCCTAAAGCTTACGTTAGTTATTGAGTGAAGGCAGCCACTTGCATATTGAAACAGAGTAGCAATACCGAATTCATAAACACGAGCTTTTTTGACTTGGCTTTTTGCGGCTGTTGTATTGAGTTTCGTTTTAATACAAGGAAGTATTTCTTTTGTAACCGCGTAGTCAATGTATGGAATGCATTGGAAGCCAGCTCTGCTGATTTTAGAACGTTACAATCGTTTAAACGGTTTTTAAAAACTGCTGATATTTTAACACATTTCTGACTGCATGCAGTGTTAGATGAGACTGTACTGCTAACTAGATAGATGAGATTATTATTGTTGCCAGTTAGTGGCATTTCATGCCCTTGGTAACGTTGTTCGTGTTGTTTTATATGATGCGAACCATTAAATAAATAAATAAATAAGTACTATTGTGGAAAGCTTGCTCGATAATTAATGCGCATTGTCGTGGATGCGTACTGTACAGCCGAGATATATCCAGTTGCGGGCAGTTAAAGGTCAGCAGTCTCTTGGTTCACGTGGTGTTACGCCAGCAAAAGACAAATCCAAAGCCAGCAAGTCACTGCAGCAGGAAGCAACTGCCGCGGCAACTGCCTCCAGCAGTCACAGCAGACTAGAAGATAGACACTTCATGGATGCCATCAATCGACTCCCTTCTTCTCAGTGCAAGGTACGTTGCTAGACTCACTTATATGTAGCATTTTACTGGCCTGCCTGCACATGGTGTAGGGGGCCAGACTAGTAATGGTCGCTGATGTCTGTCGTCGTCTGTTGGCGTCTGTAACACTCCATGGCGGGCCTGCAGGCAGCTTCAACCGCGCAGGCCAGGCAATGGCATGATGCCGCCTCCGGTCTAATTATAGCTCCACGGCTGCACGGCGGGCCAGTCATGTTACGTCCCATTAGGGCAGGGGTCTCAAACTCAGCAGGCATAGTGGGCCTCAACTGAAACAAATTGCCGTTCGGCGGGCCGCATTAATTTTTGTGAGGAAAAATTATCACTAACCTAAAGCAAAATACAACACAACTATACAGGTTTCATGAATGTGCTGGAC
>Ga0209780_1005289_pt1 | contig 10158 bp, 11 predicted proteins | sample WorMetexBAHAMAS2_FD_187384 | JGI IMG/M metagenome (GOLD analysis project Ga0209780, IMG submission 187384) | Marine gutless worms symbiont microbial communities from Max Planck institute for Marine Microbiology, Germany - Inanidrilus exumae... | ecosystem: Host-associated > Annelida > Digestive... | reverse complement strand
TCTCTATGGCAGCAGGACCTGCGATCTCCTTTGTGTCCAGTTTGACTACATCCTGACTCTCCTCTTCGAATGGGTTGCCCATCTGCTCTATGACACCGACGAGAGAGCGAACATCTTTCACAAATGAGGCCTGTACACTTGGCGTCTGATCATGATGACGTGTGTCTGCTGTTTGTCGTCTCCATTGTTCGTTTCCATCCTGGAATTCTTCGATCACCGTGGCAACTTCTGGTCCCGCAACTATCCGGCGACATAGGGCACTAGGGTTGTCAGTGAGCCCAACTGCTCCACCGTCTCCTTTGATGAAGGCATTATTCTGCTCATGTGCCTGGTCAATCGGGATTGAAGAGAACACCCTCTATGTTTTGTGAACGGTGAAGTGGCCTTCCCTGAACTTTCTGGCTACATCTGGGTGTTTGGTGGCGAGTTCGGCCATGCCCTTCAGGTGCACTGGTATCCACCTAGCATAGTGGGTATGATGCACTGCGTGGAACCAGGGGGCCAGCTCTGATGCAACAAAAGTTGTAAAAAGTTGTGAAAAGGATACGAAACTCCACTTGTACGTGCAAATACTTGACAATAGCAAGTTAAAATTGGTACCATTGGATTCCTTGCCCCCAAAAACATACATTTAGATACCAGAATCAAATCAATAGCTGCATTATGTCCAGAGATAATAGCATATGTGGATTTCAAGTGGCGGCCATTTTGAAATCCAATATGGCGAAAATATAGTGAGAATTTCAAGTGGCCCAATATCTGAAAATGTTCGCAACATATTAATGTACATTTGTGCCAAATTTGGCGCTTGTATCACAAAATGCACAACAGGTTTGCTATACTGCTTCACTAGTAGTGTAGTTTGGCGGATTAACGAGTGGTAAATCAATAGGTTGCTACTGAAGACGTTTTGGCAGATGGCGGTTGGCAAATTGGCGGATTAATGAGTGGTTTTAACATGGGAATGAATTCGTTCTGTGCAGTTTTGGTGGATTAGCAAATTTGGCAGATTAACGGGTAGCAGAATAACGAGGGTGGACCTGTGGTTCACAGCTGAAGTATTGGCCGGTTTGTATTTGTAGAAGACGTTTTCACTGCATTAAACGTAATACAGTGTGTCATGATGTAAACAGATTTTTTTGAGATAATGCAATTTTTACTGACCATTTTTGTGGTCCAAGTAGAGCAGTTGATCGAATGTGTGTGTTTCTGTGTGTCTGGTTAATAACTTTTGAACAAAATGACCATCTGACCTAGATATTTGGCATACTGTTTCACCTGGTCAAGTTTGCGGTTACAGGAAGAAAACGTTGCTGAAGTGGTCAGCGTGATCTCGAGTGAGAGCTTTCTAGTTGAACATGTATTGTGTGTGGCATGCCTTCAGTGCTTTTCTACTGTTGATTGGGCAACAGGAAAGGCATTCATCCTGTAAAAACCCGAACCCTGTAACGTGTTTTTGAGAGACTTAGCCTAATCAGAAGTGACTCACAAATCGATGGAACATTGAATGAAAGTAGTGTAGTGCATTTAATCATTTGCCACACCAGTCTTCAGCATCATATCTCTGTCTTCTCTTCAGTTGTCTTGATTTTGCCCTTTCACCAAACTAGATGACACTTGTTTTATTTTTGCGACATTAAGGTGCGGAAAACTAGTGTTCTCCAGTTACAGAAATAAAAATCATGCTACTTTTACTTTGTATGTCACAGTATTTTAAGTGAAACGTCATTCTGTAATTATACCAGTCGCTGACATTGTTGTTGTGGTAGGAATTATGTCTTTTCTCTGGTTTGTAAGCTCCTGCTATATGGCTGCTGGATGGAGTAATGCACTTGATGCGACTTCTATTGTCAAAAGTGGTGTGGAAGCATCGATTACATTCTCATTCTTTTCAACTTTACTTTTTGTAAGTATGTCTTTCAGTTAAATTCATTAATCTGGTACAATTTTTAGGACACAGCGTGCACACAATGCATAGATGTGGCCTGTTGCTACAGACGTTACACATAGCGTGGTCTGTGTGTCAGTCTATGTGTTGCTCACAGAAATAGTATGCTGTGCAAACGTGGCTGAACCAATTGAGATGCTACTTGGGAGGCTGACTCATGTGGGTCCAAGGAACCATGTATTAGATGGGGATCACGATCGGTCGAATGCATTAGCATCCACGAGGGTTGACAAGGTGGCGATGTGGCATCTTGCCGAATTACTGTGAACAATTGTGATACAGTAATTTAATATAGTAATTTTATTTGTAGTTGCTGCATAATTCTTTTTCTCCAGTGGATCGGTGCTATTGATAGGGTGAGTGACAGAAAGGTCATCTGACTTGTAAAACACTTGCTCCAGTTTACTTCCAAAGATTATTATCTTTTTGGAAACCAGCTCATCTAGAAGTAACTCCAGAACAACAGGCCAGTTAAATGAAAAGTAAAAACTGATCGCGAGATTGTTAACTAATTGGTTTATTTTATCGGTACCATTCTTTCTCTCGGCATGATTTCACAGAAACTTGTAAATGGATTCTCAATAACCATGTGACACTATGTCAGTAGTAATAATACCTCAGAAACAGTACAACATAGAGACATTGTTACTACCACTAATAGGAACTTGGGAAGTGATATTATGGCCATCAAATGACCTTCGATGATCATCAGAGTTGGTTCACCTAATGCAAGCCTTTTCAAATGTGATTTTTTTTGTATAGTTTACAGCAGTTTACAAGACTTCATCTAATATAGAACGTCGTGCAGTCCCTCTGCTATAGCTGAGCTTCCCGTGAAAGTTATGGATGGTTTTCCTTGGTACAGGGAACTCCATATTATGTTGACCATATGCTTTTGAGAGTGGGCCCCAAAACTGGAACATGTCTTCCACCATACAGATTTTAATCTCATGAACACAGCCGAAAATGTGGTACTTGCATTAGGAGCTGGCAACAGGGAGCATTGTCATTTCCTTCAGGAGTCCAGTGTTAGATAAAGAAAGGATGAGGCCAGGCGACTTGTTGGGGAGGGGGTCTGTGCTTCAAGTTTCTTTTAGTACAGTGAGACTTAGACCGATGTCACACCTGCGATTTTATCGCGCGATTTTGCCGCACAGCTTTATCGCGCGACAGAATTGCAAGTGTGACATGGTGTGTCACGCAACTTCTCAACAGTCGCGCAACTCCTTTTCTGATTAATTAGAGTACTGCTCTATTCTGTGCAAAAAGATGGTGAACACTGATAGGTCAATTCTTGTTTATTCGACAAAGTTGCAGTGTGCGACACGGCTATAAAGTTGCTCGCCAAAATCACACGATAAAATCGCAGGTAGGTGTGACATCGGTCTTAGCTCGTTGACTGGAAAGGCATCTGGCTGGTAAAGAACTGTTACTATTCCAGAAGAGTTGGTGGAAGAAAAACGAGAGGGCAGCCAGCTCGTCCTGGTTCGCCTGGAAAATGGCTGTTAGTGTTAAATTCGTGGTGATGGACCAGAGCTGAAACTACTGTATATCATCAAATGATGTTAGTGTCATTGTTTAGGGCTCCATCTCCTTTCTGTTCTCCCACCTAGGAGAATTTACTGTGATCCTAAGCAAAACTGTAATGGCTGCTGGTTTGTAAATAAATTGATAGTTTGTTCAAATGCAGGAATTTCTGTCAGGTTTTACAGTGATATGAGTTTTCTGGATTAGTTAAGGTTTTAGCACAATAGCAGTACTTCCGGGGGGAAAGATGTTGTGATCACTTTATGCCACCTGTAATCTAATAGTATTAGAATTAACATTTACAGTTAACATGCCTAGATGTATGCTGACTGGCATTTTTTTCTGTGAACAAACAGGTTGTACTGAGTCTACTTGCTGTAATGCAGTATCGTCAGGGTGTGTCTGTTGGATCTGTCTATGGAAGTGGCAGTGACTCATACACTGATACTGGTGCATCGCCCTTTTAGTATATGTGAGACAGTTGTGATCCTTCGATGGTCAAAACTTACGTGATGTACTTAGTGCTTGTAATGAACATCTGTGCATATATTATGCAAGACATAGTTTGCTAATTTTGCTGCTGATGGTGCTTTTGTATATTGCTACCATTTTTTAGTTTGGTGAAGTTGTTTAATTACTTTTGCTGTTATTCTGAATGAACTTATAAATTTGACTGGTTTTGTGTTTTATATTTTTAGCAGAGGATAATGATTTGTACTTGTTCATGCTGGTGCCTCACCTTTTTGGTATGCGTGAGACAGTTATGATGTTGCTCACTCAAGTATGCTGTGCAAAAGTGGCTAAACCAATTGAGGTGCCATTTGGGAGGCTGACTAATATGCATCCAGGGAACCGTGTATTAGATGGAGATCGCAATCGGTCGAATCCATTAGCAGCCGTGGGGCGATGTGGTCTCTTTCCAAATTACTTTGAACAATAGTGATAAAGTAATTTAGTGTAGTAATTTTATTTTCAGTTGCTGCATCATTCTTTTTCTTCAGTGGATCAGTGCTATTGGTTGGGTGACATCTGTTATGAAGTTTACATCTGCATGTCTTACTGTTGCTTTCAATGGAGCATTGCAATGTTATACTGTAGAACCCCATTAACTTTTTAGGTCGACTGTTCGACAGAGTTGACCTAATAAAGCCGGTCTCAAATGTCTGTCCGTGCATATGTACGTACGTCCATCCACAAAAGGTTTTTTGATTTCAATGAAATATAGCATGTAGGTAGAGGTCGATGAGTGATGCACGATGGCATGCAGTATGACCCGATCCAAGGTCAAGGTCACGAGCCCTTTTAAGTTGGAAATCCGGCCGTTTTCAAAAGCTATCTCCTCCGCCATTTACAATGGGAGCTGGCAACTGACCACGGATTCTTAAACTAGGGCACAATATCTAAATTTGATCAGGCCAGATTTTTGATATTCGGTTCAGTTTTTTGTGTCACGTCAGTTGCGAAGAGTCGACCGTCCTTCCCCTTACGTGGCTAATTTCTCCATTTAGCGTTTGAGTAGCACACACACGATCGGAATGACCGCTTCCGCAAGTGCCTCTGAAGTCACGACCATATGACGCTATAGAAATTTAATTGTCGTTATTATTATTATTATTATTATTACTATTATTATATGTTCTTCGAGAAGTAGTTTCAATAGTCCATTTTGTTTATTTCTTAGATGCTGTACAGTGTTGCAACTGTGTTGCAGTTTATCTTACAGGCTAGTTTTCGTACAGTGACTAACAACAGTCTATAATATAGTATTGTTAAGTTATTAATTGCTACCACCAAAGCTACCGATAGTGGGCATAGTAGCATAAATACACTTAGAAATGGTATTTATGCTGCTCAAAAAAAAATAAATATTGTGCACAGTGATTACTGCCCAATTTTTACACCATTTTGTATGAATTCAAGCATAATGGTGTATAGCGTGCCATCAATCATCACTGTTTCCTGGAGAAATTTTTTAACAATGGTCAGAGGGCACAGTGGTTGTTATCGACTGTTACAGAAATTTGCAGTATAAACTGCTGTAAACCAAACTCTATTAAATCAATTTTTTATGCAACATATCCACGACAAATCTAAAGATTTACATCGAGACCACAAGAGGTTGTACAACAAATTGAAATAATGTACTTTGGGTTTCAATTTGTTGTGTGCTTGTCATAGCATTGCAGCCAATCACAGTTTAGTTATTTGTCTTGTGTAACATTTCGTCGTATTATGCTTCATTTTATGTGAATAACCTTCAGGCTAAATGTAATTATGTCTAAATGTAAGATTGTAAAAAATAACATACAATTTCAGCAGATAACCATTGCAGTCATAGATGCATACCACAACAAACAATTGTTGAGAGACATGCATCAGAATGTGAGTGAAGAAGAGAAAGAACTGGCGTGGTCCAGGTTTTTACTGTGTTCAAGACAAGTGGCAGGCTTAAGTGTGAGTGGCTTAAAGTTACTTTTATGTGCATGTTGTACTCGGAGAATGCGTTATACATTTCTATTTACATACACTGTAGCTATTTTGTTACTGCATGAATGGCTGGTTATAGGGTCACATTGGTCAAGCAAGGCATGTATGGGGTCACCACATTTGAGGGGACACCAAACTCATAAAAGGATATTCAGTGCTAGTGCAGACTCTTCACATTTTGGAATGGGAGGAACGGACCCCACTTTGCAACCACCAAATCCAAAATTTTACCTTCACAACGTATAAGCATATGTTTCTATAAAATGGCCATCTTGCAATAGAATGTAGGTGAAAGTGGCTGCCGACAATCCACAACAAATCAAAGTAATGAAGTTTGAGTATATTGCAGGATAATCAACATTCATTCAATGCAGCTGCTTGATTACTCCATACTGTGCCAGATTTTGTTGTGCATGTATGTTACCAGTGTTGAGTGAGAGAGGTATTATCTTCAAAAGCAACTCAAGAAAATTTCTGTTGTAAACTCCATATCAGGTACTGCTGATAAGGTAATGAAAATCTGACATGTTGCTGCAGGCAGTTGACCTATCATGGCATATGCCGCTACGGGAAGCCTTTCATTATCTGAAATCACTCCAGCCTCAGAAAAGTGGAGGTTGTTACCCCAAAGATGAAAAAATTATCTGGAACACAGGATGCCAAACATATCCAGTGCAGTATCAAATGGATGTAAAATGCACAATGAGTCCATTTTTGTAATTGATTTTCTCTGACTTGCTATGTAGTTAATGTGTTTGCTGTAGCTATTCCAGACACCATTTCATTGCAATTTAGCTTTGAATAGCTCAATTTATGTGATTATCTCGAGGATTCTTCTACATTTGCAGCTGATTTATATCATTAGTGTTTCATTGTTTTGAAGTACATGTATTGAGCAACATTGACTTTTATGCATTCACAATATGCCTATGCTTTAGACTATCAGAGATGGTGCTTTTATGACTTACATGTATGTAGTCATTCTGAAATAGTGAATATTGCTAGCATTCAGCTGTTTTCCACAGTTCTGTTCTGCTTGATGTGAATATTTTGTAGCTGTTGAACTGAGCAACTGATTGTGTGGTGCCTTTTTATTTTTCGTTGATTAGCCTCGCTGCTCACGTGTAATTTAAACTGTGGAATTTCTGCGGTACATTTTCCTTTGTTCATGGTGTGTGATGACTGTTATTAATTTGTTAGTGTTGTTTTGTTGCTTAAGATGAATTATTTCAGTCACAAACAGTCCACATTTGACTGTTTTTCACATTCACAGTAAAACTACTAATTAAGTGCAATTTTCTTACATTAGAATTGGTTATGTGACACAGTTCTTGCACTGACGGTGGTGAACTGTAACGACTTCATCGACAGTTTACATTTGTATGATAAACTTTAACCCTAAAGTCATGCATGATACAACCAAAATTATGCCAAATGTGCCTTAAATCCTTCCTGGCCAACCAACACTGCTGCGTTTGAACTTGTGTTAGAAACCGTTTCACTGATGTCCCGTTCAGTACTTGCCCTCTGATGATTCTTTTCCAATTGGCTGTGTACGTGGGACGACTTGTAGCATATGCCATGTTATTGTTGTGTCTTGTAATGATGGTGGTGGTTTATTTTGATTTTATGCTGCAACACTAACACTTTTCATTTAGTTTGAACTGTTTTCTGCAGCATTGCTTCCATGCTTTTGGCACTGCAGTTAGTTAAGGTCAGCTGCATGGATCTCACTTATGTGTATTTCCTACTGAAAATGTATTTACTACTGAAACGCTGAGTACTCGGTTGAATTGAGAGATGTTGTGGTGAATGATTTATGTTTGATGACGTGACATCACACTGTGCCTTCCCAGCACTTAGTAACGTGATGAAGTCTAACCACTATAACTTGCTAAAATATTATACTCTTGTTCAAGAATATGTAATTTTTATACAATAAATTATGACCCTATTATGATGTAACCTTAATTGCATTATTGCATTGAAAGTGCTGTTAAACTCGTAACCAACAAAACAACAGCACTTGAGTTTTAAACTGTGAACGTGATTAACAGTACCGTGAACGCAAAACTGTTAATCCGGAGTCACCGCATGCCACGCAAAAATTTTGGCATGGAACGTTTGTTATTCTGTACAGTCATTACTGTGGTGTATAGCATTGCGATCAGCATGTGTCAATGTATGTATGCATATCTGTCTGTCCACTCTGTGTCTGAAAAACCACATGCACAAAATCTTCTGTACATGTCCGTGGCTCGGTCCTCTGACAATGCAATATAACAACAATGCAATATGTTATGGACTCTGGTTTTGTGGATGACGTCATGTTTTCACATAAAGGGCCACATACAGATAACTAGTCATGGGTTTGGCTGTGCTGTCGCAGGTGAAGTCTTCTGCGTTCAGTTGTTTTTCTTACAGATTTTAGACATATTTACAGCTGTACATTCATTTTGGGCCTGTTTCACTTTGTCCCATAATGAGGAGTTTTTGGTGATGAATTACACAAAGAAAATTAGAAATTGGCAGTGAAGTCGTATGCTGTTATTAGAGTTTTCCTAATATTTCAGTTTCAGGATATGTACATTTCAGTAGTGTCTGGAATAAAGTGTTATTCAAATGTGTTCTATATTTTATGTGAACTGTCCTTAATGGCATTGGAAGTGAATTACAAGACAGAAAACCAATTTTGTATGGGGAATTCCTCAAAGGGGTAATTTCAGGGAGCAGACTCATTCTGTTGACGTTTAGCAGATTTAGCAGAAATAGTTCTAATCACTGTCTAGCCAGGCCAAAATATCAGCACTGTGTTGATACCAAATCCCATAGAATGCATTAAACTTAGATGATCTAATCATTAATAGTAGGAAGTTTTATTGCATAATTTACGTTATCATTTACCATTAGCTTTTTAGTTAGACTATCTTGGACAGGGGGAAATGACATTCTGACATGTGATAAAAGGGTGCAAGGAGCAAAAAGGTTTGGAACGAGTGCTGTGTGTAGAGTGTCATTGCACTGGCACAAGTTGAACATAATAAACCGTGTTTTTTCCTCTGATGTTGATAACGTCTTCAAAGAAATTATGCTGTTACAGTGATATTTGTAACCACTAACAGTCATCATTTGCACCTTCACGCTGTAAGTAAGTAGGTAAGTAAATATCACTTTATATAGCAAAATTACGTACAATAAATATCTCTAACGACTGTCAATGGACCGTTTTTCATGGCCAACCAGACATTTGGTTGTGGTTGACCCATCAACCTACATTGCCATATTTTGACAATAACTACGAAGCTGGCTCAACCATAAGCGGGATTTGCTGAATGGAATCTGGGGTCAGTTGAACGTTAGTTACCGTGGTTACGTTTGACACTTCTGGATGTTGATGTCAGCAGGGTTTTTTTGAATCCAGATAATCATTTTTATCAACCGGTTGGTTGCATGCCGTCTCGGCTAGCCAACGAGAGTCTGGTTGGTCATGAAAAACACAACGAACGAAATATGAAGACCAGGCAAACAGATGTATTTTCAGATCCAACTGAAACTGGTCTAGCCCAACAGCTGAATTGTTCGACGACAGCATTGCATCGTGCGGTAAAAATGCGAAGAGCAAAGGAGAGTAGACCTCACGCACAACTTGCATTTCAAACGTTATATACATGGAAGCTTCAACAGGTTCTTGCAGTATAAAAATAATACTATTCAGATATTCACATTATACTCAAAACTTAACCGTTTGTGCAAGTCGATCACCTCAAAGCAAGCTGTCAGATGTGACTGAAAGAACTGGAACCAGGTCGTAGGTCAAGAGGTCAACAGTTTTGGCTGGGTCGAGTACTGATTCAGTGTACCAAACCCGTGGTTTGAGTATTAATACGCGCATTCATCGTGATACTGTTTACAATAAATAGCACCTTACATTTTGAAGAAGCATCTTCCAGCTGAGATTTTATTTTTTGTCAGTAGTTTATGCCTTACATGCTATAAGTGTTCTGTCGTGTGGATTAATCTGTGGTGTTGTTAAACGTAGTTTGGAACTCTTTGTACTGACTCTCAAACGTTTATCTTTGGCAAAAGACATTATGGGACAAGGTTGGGTCACTTTATCTTTCGCTAAAACCAAAGATTAAAACCGTAGTCTTAAGACCAAAAGTCCGGTTTAAGACAATTAATGCAAAACAAAGTGA
>Ga0209780_1005288_pt1 | contig 10158 bp, 6 predicted proteins | sample WorMetexBAHAMAS2_FD_187384 | JGI IMG/M metagenome (GOLD analysis project Ga0209780, IMG submission 187384) | Marine gutless worms symbiont microbial communities from Max Planck institute for Marine Microbiology, Germany - Inanidrilus exumae... | ecosystem: Host-associated > Annelida > Digestive... | reverse complement strand
TCGACCAATATCGGCTCATAGTGCCTCAACCGGGATAGCTAGCGAAAAAAGTTCAATTAGCACTTATAGGAAGTCGACCACGCGCTTTCCAACGAGCCATCGATGTACCGTGTACGTTACCCCTAAGTCCTCCAAAGAATGGCACAAAAACGCGATATCGCTGTTTGTGCCAGTAAAATTCAACTTCTCTCGAAAAAAGTCTCCTACAAAGTTTCTTTGTGTGAAAACTTCCAGCGGCAAAGTTGTAGTTACATCATTCTCCTATCCAACGGTCCATAGATCGATTGCGGGCGACGTCCCCGTCTACCTGTAATTGGCGTTCAAAGTGACGCGCTTTCGTTAAAAGTTCTTAATAACTCGTGACAGCTGGCACGGATACTTTCTGCGACAGAAATTTAGCACAGAGAATATAGTTTTTAGCAATATATCACTTACGGCGATCTTCGCAGGGAATCACCCCCAGCGAGGGCGTAAAAATGACGAACTCCCGATTGCGAGGTTGTATTCGCCGAGAAATCTTGATTACTGACTGATAGGGAGCGGGGCTTTAGCCACCCCCCTGTCTGCACCACAGCAGCTGTTAGCTCACAAATATGATGACAGATCGCCGCATACTCACGGCTAAAATAAATCTCTATGGGATGTCTAGTTTCCATTTTTATCGTTGGAATCAATTGAAAGTCATTCCCCTGCCCCGCACACTGCAAAAGTGGCGTCATTACCCCCAAACGTTTCGCTCGGATGCCCATTAGGCAGTGTGCGATATATTTGTACTCACCAGGTGTCGCTATTAACTATATGCATACAGCAAATGAGAACTATTAGGCCTATTTCGTTTACAATTATTAAAAACAGTAACTGTGCAAAAATTAACTATGATTACCGATAATTTTTAACGACTAAAGATTTACATCATCTCACCTTTGTCGCTGATCATCTTTGGTTTGTTTGATCCAGACGTTAAACACCACTAACCTAACCCACATCTAGAGATCTTAGCGTTGAGGACAGACGTTCGCTATATGCTATCGCCGTTCCGTCTGTCTGTATGTCTGTCTGTAACGTTCGTGCAACCTACTCAGCCGGTTGAAATTTTCGGAAATTTTTCTTCGCCGTTTGGTACCTTAGCCATCCATTGACATTCATTAAAAATTTTTTTACGGAGATCGGGAGATTTAAACGCACGAAGAGCAACGAAATATAGCGATTTTTGACATTTGGAATGCTATAACTCCGAAACGGTGCAAGATAGGAGGTAAGTTAGTATTAATCACCGATAGGAAGTCGTATATGGGCTTTCGATTGGTACCAAAATTGGTGACCTGAATGGCCTTGAACGGCGAAATGGCCATTTTTGCGTTATTTTTTTTACCGAATTCGGTAATTCAAGGGCGTAGGCCTATTGCGTAAAAGTGGTTGACAAAGCCATAACTACTGACAATTTATACAATGACTGTAGTGAATTTAAAAATTAGCGCCGTAGGTAACCTTTTCGTTAGCACTCGCCAGGCGGCACTGCTACGTGAGCATGTATAGGTCTCATAAATTAATTCTTTTCCTTGTAGCACGTGATTTTGTGCGATTTAATACTCCTTAATTAATTAATTAATTCTAAGAACTATATAAAGAAATTAGTCTCTTTTTAAATACTACAGTTTGATCGTTAGTTGCAGAATAGCGTAAGTTACATGCCAAGGTACGTCCGGCTTACCGGTCGGTGTCAGCCGGTTACCGGACGAGGGACGTGCGGTCTGGGCGCTATAGGAGCACGAAAAAAGACACAAATTTCGGCGATCGCTGTCGTCGATGTTTTGCTGAGTCATGACGCAAAAGTAAATAAACGGATGTGGGAGTGGCACACTGTGCAACGTTGTGCAAGTAAATAAGTAAACAGTTGTGTCACCTGTCGAGTACGTCGGTGGAAAACGCTCTCTTCGAGCCTATATTGCAGTGTGTCTCTAGATACACTGCAGACCGTCTAGTTGCGGATAGATACACACATCAACTCGTGTGTGTGTTGTTCAGGGTGTAAGCTTCATGATCTGGGACGTCGGCGGACAAGACAAGGTTCGACCACTCTGGCGCTCGTACACCCGCGCCGCTGACGGCATGGTGTTTGTCGTCGACAGCGCCGACCTGGAGCGAATGGAAGAAGTGCGCGTGGAGCTGGCACGCGTCACCCGGACCGGGGAGGCGTCCGGCGTGCCGCTGCTGGTCATCGCCAACAAGCAGGACCTGCCGCAGGCCCTGTCGGCCGTCGACGTAGAGCGACTGCTCGGCGTGGCCGAGTTGTGGCGCGGCATGACAGGTGCGCGATGGTGCTGTGTCCGCCCGGCGTGCGCCATCACCGGCGACGGTCTTGACGACGCACTCGAGCAGCTCTACCACATGATCTGCGCCAGACGCAAAGAGGTCAAACAGCAGCACGCCAAAGTTCGCAGACGGTGACGACAAGATAAAACGTCTACGTAGGTCCCCCGCCATTGCAATACAACTCACATTTATGTACATCAACTTGTATGCTTTGTGGCCAAATTACTGTTAGAAAAATTCAGTTCAAAATTAATTTTGCAGCAGAAAATTCGTGATTTTGAAGTAGATTACCACCAACATCATTTTAAGAACAATTCTGACAACGATACTTTCTCTTTTATTGCAATCTGCAGTCCGGTATACAATACATCACAATGGCACTGCTGTTAACAGATTATTTTTGTATGTCTAGTTACGTAAACGCATGAATAATTTGCTGTAGCAGAAAACATTACACATATATTACTTGAAAGGTGTACATAAAATATTTATTTTAGATCGTCACTTTTAACATGTAACCAGTGGTTAAAGTATACTTCTGGGACCCAGGAACTCCCTTAAATACGGGCACACTGCTTTTTCTGGGGCCCCATTGCTACACGACGGCCCCGCGCTGAGTTATCTTCCACACGGACTGCTTATCGCAGTCTACGCCAAAGTAGTCAAAGGCCACACACTGTGGCATATGTACACTGCAAATAATGTGAAAACTGCAATATAGCTGCAAGAAACAGATCGTCAAATGGTACAGCTTACATGCTGTACATGTTTGGGGGCCCTGGAACGTGCGTTCTGGTTTAATTGTAGTTGTTTAGGGACGCCGTTAACGCTAACGGGACAAATTCAAGGGCCCCGGAATGGCATTCCGCTGCGTTCCGACTTACTTTAACCACTGCATGTAACTAAATGCTGCCGTGAAATGACTGCAACCATAAACGTTGACTGTGACTCTAATTCACAGAGTTAATAGAAATGCTTGTGAATTTGCAGAATTTCGATATGGCTATATTAACTGAAGAATGTATGTACAGAATTTCAGTTGTGTGCACTTTGCTGCTACTTCGATTATGCAGCCCTCTGTAGAAAAAGCAATAAGCAGTGCAAAAACATAACGTAGGAAACATAAAAACATAGATAATGTGAATAATTAACAAGTGGTCAAAGAATTTTGACTAAAGGCTGCATCACAATCTTGTCACCCCTTGCGGCGGCGAATGGATTCGTCCGAAGTTAATTCCATCTACTACATTTGCTTGGTCCCACATGAGCAGCCCTCCAAACGACATTTCGATGATCGGTTTAACCGTTTTTGCACAGCTCACCCGTGTGCCCAACACACAGACACACACACACACACACACAGACCACGCACGCTACGTGCGACATGTCGAAATAGGCCGCATCTGTGCTATGCATGTGATGCGGCCTAATAACCAATGCTTCATTCACGACTTGCCTAGATAACTCATCCTCTTAATCCTCCAGGCTGAGGCAGAGATGGGTGTCAGTGGCGTCTACACCTCTCCTCCCCTTAGTAGGCCCCTTAAATCCAGCTAGGCCCTAGGGCATCTGGGGGAGCGCTGTAAGCTCCCCCAGCGGGTCCGTGCAGAGCCCGACTGCCAAACGACATTTAGTGCATTTTGGGCTGAAAAATGCTTGTGGTGAGAGCAATTTTAAGGGCACATCCACGAAAAATGTTTGTATTTACTCTGTTTACAAGCAACATCACTTGGGCAGGCACAAACAGGCCAACACATTACGCGCATTTACGCCATGCTGCATTTTGTCACAGTTTGTACCATTTTTTATCTGTTGTTTGTTATCTTGTGGTCACAGGTCACTGCTCCGACTTGTGTGACTCACAGACTCACAGCAGTGACCTGTGACCACAAGATAACAACATATAACAAATTGTACAAAATGCTGTACACGGGTTTTGGGAGCATTTTAAAGTCATAAAACTGTTATGTAATATTTCTGCAATGTAATGCCAATATTGATGTCTCGTGGCTGTAATTATTTTATGATCTTAATTCTTAACTGCATACATGTGACTATGAACAACGGAGTGTGTGTGCACGTGAGGCGTCTACTGTCAAACTCTCAATTATTTATTAAATTATTTACTAGCATTCAAGCCATTATTATCAAAGGCTGTTAACTGATTACTGCTAATTTACAACAATAAATTAAAATTTCCCCCGTTTTTTGTCTCCCCCTACTTTACCCATAACACATCTTGTGTCATGCTTAGTATTCACTGGACGCCCCTGATGGGTGTCGTTCTTTTCAGTGACAGTGAAACGTGCACGAAAAAGTACAAAACCAATCAGCAACACATGTCTGAGTGTTTATACATGACATTGTGTAACAAGTGTGTAATTGCACATCACACAACTTCACCCATGATACGCGTTGAGTCATTACCTTGAAATTTATGCCACAGATTTAACTAAAGAAACCGGAATGCAAAACAATATAATCTTGCAGAAATACACTGGCAAAACTCAACCATTTTGACAAGAGCACAAACCTGTTGACTTGTTCAAATGTTTCGCAGATTGTGACTGACAAATGGGGTTAATTAAATATTTACCACATTCAGCACAGGTAATACAGCTGCTAATGTACACTCTTCATGCACACAAATAACCTGCTCGTCACATGCGAAATGTTATAAACAGTTCACGTGGACTTGTTAACTTTGACAAAGCCTGCAGTACTCGAGAAGTACTTTTGGTTGGCTTCTTGCATCCTCTTTTCTGCTGCTTGTGGATTAACAATTTCAAGCCCCTGCACAAGCACAATTTACAATTTCAAGTACCTCAGTACCTTCGACATAACAGTACTTTTCAAGGTTTCCTTACCTGGGTTGTAATTTGATACAATGCTGCTAAATTCCAACCTAATATACTTAAATTATAGTGAAGCTATTCATGGAAACTCTGCACTATTTCCAATACAGCCACTGACGTTACTCATCATTTGCTTGTTGTAAGAAGTGCTGTGACTGTGAAATAGTAGCGTTATAAACATATGATCAGCTCCCTGCCTCATTCTGCTCCATACCAGCTATATATCTGAAATCTGAAAAATGGGATAAAAACAAAACAATGACACAATTTATAACTTTGTGTGAAATGTGAAAAGAAACATACAGCAGATAACAGAAAATGGTAACAAGTGGATTAAGTACGCTGTGAAGAAAATATAACTGGTTACTGGTGACAGACAGCTGGCATAAAGGTAGCATCCTCCCTCATGTCTGTGAATCAAAAAAGGGACAGGTCTAGCCGGTGATTCTCCGTGGATGGCGCCAGTGCTGTGAGCTTCTATCAATGCTTAAAGACCGTTCATTTGGTGACAGGAATAGTACCCGGCCTGTAGAAACCTTGTCCAATAATCTTCAAAAGATTCTCGTTTGTGGGCACGGAAAGAACTACATAAAAGCCCCATCTAACACACTGTTCCTTGGTCCTACATGAGTCAGCACCCGAAACGGCATCTCTAGCGGTTCAGCCGTTTTTGCAGGGCTCACCCTTTCACCTAATCCTGCAAACTCCTACGTTTTGCAATGCTTTTAATGCACTGGACAACCACCAAAATTGTCCCTTCTCGTGAAGGGATCTCGGCTCCACCTAATAATGGTTCCTTGGCCTCGCCCAAGTCACCCATCCATCCAAATATTCAATCAGTTCCACCATTTTTGCAGGGCTCACGAACGTCACCAACAGGCACACAGACAGACAAACAACGCTACTCCATCTGTAGCAATAGACCGCACATTATGCACTAAGTGCATGTGGTGTGGCCTAAGAATGTGTGTGTGTGTGTGTGCAGATTCAACAAAATGATTGTGTACCCGGTATATTAAATAAAACACTTGATAGGAATTACACATTTCTGTGCTGATATTTAGAGGCTGTGAGTGCAGCTGTTCATAAGTTACACCTGTGGATGGTGTTAAGAAGAGACTGGTCATTATCAATTTACAAAGAACTTCAGAAATTCACTTTCCATTCAACAGGAAGTTGGCTTTGATGCATTAGATCAATAGCATAAGACTTATAAGTAATCTGCTTTCAGCTTTTCAAACAGCATACATCAAATGCAGCGTCTCCAATCCATGTTCAGAAATTCCAAGATCTGATCACAAAAATCGCCAGATTGTACTAAAAGTCCCAAGTAACTGAAGAAAAACAATCGCAAATAACTGAAAAAATGGGGAATACAAATACAATGCACAGGTGAAGAGTGGAGATAAATCAGATGTGACGTCATGTTACTGCATGGCCCAATAAAATGAAAGTAAATAAGTTAAAGAACACCAGCTGTCAATAACGAAAAAACAACCAGTGAATGCTGTATCGTTCCATATTTCTGACTGTAGACTTTAAAATGCATGCAAATTTTAAGTACTTGAGTGCATATAAAACATCCCAATATTACTTGGCAAAATCCCCAAATTCCAAGTAGATACCCTAATCCCAAGATCTTGGGAAAAATCCCAATGAGTGGAGACACTGATGAAGCAAAACTAGAGCTCTGCTCCAGCCCTGGCTCCTCATGCTTTGTGCTCACTACGTCTCTGCCATGTCGTAATCTTTGCCCATAGTATGCTCCACCCAGCATCACAGCACTCGGCAACTTAATAGTACAGATAATCACACACAATGTACAGCTGACAAAGCTTAATCACCTGAAGGGGAGTGAAGGCGACACTGGACGCTGTTCCAGCAACCTGCTTCTTGACGGTCGTGCTTCCGCCCCAAACTTGCTGCTTTTGAATCTTTTGCTACTCACACACACATTTCCTTACAGTACACATTTTGAACAGAAACTATCAATCCTAGCACAGATCCGCTGCTAAAAATATAAACACGCTGTTATCAAAAACGACATAAAACATTATTCATGACAATAAATGGTCAGGTTTTCATTGTCAATAACTTAGTAATCCAACAGTCCCGTCTAAAAGTGACCAGACAGCTTGCTAGTTTTAGGCATAACTTGACTAACATAAGTCACTGATCTCTTATACTGCCAGCAAATGCAAAGTGGCTGATATCATAACAGTTGATGATGACAAAGATAAACATGCACTTTTTGTCACTATTTTCAATATTTTTGACGCTATAATATCGTATTTATTATCTTTTTGAAACACAAGACCGGTATATATACAAAACTAGAAGATGAACTTTGACACCCCAGCGTCGACGTGGATGTCTTCACCACACATATCTGAACCAAAGCGTGACCTTGACCTTTGATGTCCAAAATACAATCAGGTTCTTAGGTTCACAAGTTGACCTTGATGGCCAGATATAACCTTTACCTCCAGAATCTAATCAGGTCATCAGTAGGGAGCTGGTGAATATTCCCCGTGAGTTTCACTGAGACTGCTCAAGCCGTTCATGAGATATCATGGTAACGAGATCTGTCTGTACGAATAAACGGGTGGACAAATGAACATGGCAAAGGCATAACAACGTGTGACTTTGCTACACTGAACATAGACCTGCCGTCTGGTCTACATTGTTAATCAGTGACCCACCATGTGACTAGACTTGATCAGATGATGCTGCCATTGCTAGTCATCGCTACCATCTTCATTCATCCGACAGACATTCAGATGGCATAAAGCCAAATGTGTGGTGGCTGATGATTGTGTTGTGAGAATGTTACATTCAGTCTGTGATTAAGTCTGCATTGTGTTTGTGCAGTATACAAACGGAATATCTGTTGTCATTGTGAGATGTGTTACACGTCCATGCAAGTAGCTTTAAACGAGTTGGAATTACCATTACTTATTTTAACATTGTTCTCCGCAGTGTAAATTCGCTTGCTTTTATACATACTTATTTTAATGTAACAATTTGTTGTTTGAGTTCCATATGGACGAAATACGTTGTCAGACTTATGTTACACTAGCGCTCCATTCTCGCACCTACGGCGCTCGGTCACATCTCGTACCTACGACACTTGATCTGTTGCGCTACTTCTGAATTTCCCGACGGAGCTGGTATTGTCCCCCGCTAGTCAGATGTCCACGATCGCCGCTGATTTGCATCTGCATGTGGACAGCAAGCGGAGCGCGAGCCAGCAAGCTCATGCGGCGCTCGCTAACCCCCATGACTATCCAGAGGGTATAAGGATGCCACATGCCAAATTTCGTGCAGATCCGCTCAAAACGGTGGCCGTGCATAATGAACAAAGAAACATTACAGACATACACATTCAGTTTTACATATATGTATATAAGATGACAACGCAAGTGAACAGTACCTGTAACGTTTTTGAGATCCGAGCTTTTGTCTTTGAGTCAATCAGAGGACCTCTTACTCTTCCCGATGTTGACTTGCCCAGAGTGCCGAGAGACAGACCAAGATCGTCTTGATATGCTTCCTCTTCAATCTGCAACACATGTCATTAATTGCTAGCAGCAAAACGGACAACCAACATGAAGCAAACAATAGTAAAGTCACGAGTACTACAGAAGTTAACATTGAGGCGCAGAATGCTTACCTCACCAAAGATGACTCGATTGGCAGCCTTGCGCATCTCAGTCATGCCCAGACGCTCCTTCATCTTGCGGTGTCTGTCAACAATGATTAATGCATACTACTGACTGATTGACTGAGCTAAGATTTCACATCCACCCGACACAAAATAGGTCATTTCGGAGACGTTCTTCCCAGCACAGTACTGAAAAACTAAATCTAACACAAAGAAACCACACATGCATCCATGACAAAATATACTGACGATCTGATGCTGTATATTGCGCTCGTACTGTCCATGTTCAGTGACCTTTCGTCAACTGCAGATTGCACTGATGCCATATCCACATGGTTTATGGAGAGTGCTATGCTTAGCCTCCCTGCCACAAGCATCACTGCCACTAGGCTGGTAAATTAAACTGCATGTTGTGCATATGAACAACCTTCACAGGTTAGTTACACAACAGCAAAATGACTACATCAAACCTTGGATTTCATGACTTTAAGAGTCCAATGCCCTAACCGCATTACCATTCCATGAGTGACTGTTGAATTCTGACCATCCAATTATCACTGTAGCAGGGCTGGCCAGACTGAATTGGGGCGTACTAGTCTGCATTTATCGCACTCCTGGTGTGGCTGGGTTTCATATGGCCAAGGGTGTAGGAAAGGGATAGCAGCCAGAGCATGTGAGCGGAGCGTGAGTGGAGCGGGTCAAAAATAGCCGAAGCGGGAGCGGAGCGGTGAGCGGGCTTTAAAAAATTCCCGGAACATCAGCGGAGCGTGGAGCGGCATGAATTACCTGCTCAAATTCCACTCCAAACACCTTAATTTTGGGCTTCACAAATCGCAGTGACTGATGTTGATATAAAGTGCATCATGATCATAATCAGGTGAGTGGGGCTATTTTGGATTCATTATGGTTATCGCTAATGTAATAGATAACGTAGTAGTGTTATTGCCATATGCCGTTTGCCGATAGCCTGATACCGAAAAACAGTTCTGTCATTATGTTAGCATTTGCATCGGAGCGGAGCGGCTAGAAAATTGGTTGGAGCAGAGCGGAGCAGTGAGCGGCCTTTGAAAAATGGCTGGTAGTCCAGTGGCACGACCCCACATTTTCAAGAAACCTTGCTTGGTCTATTAACAATCATTTCTATGCATTTTTCAATAGTTTTTAGTATATGCTTAAAATTTAGCCCGGGTGGCCGCTCGCCACCCTTGTGGCTTTTTCAGAATCCAAGATGGCCGCCAAGATGGCCGAAATAGTAAGCGAAAATTTACCAATGATGATAATTTCCATTCTAAATGCACTGGAATGGTAATGTTGCACCTATGGGGG
>Ga0209780_1005287_pt1 | contig 10160 bp, 7 predicted proteins | sample WorMetexBAHAMAS2_FD_187384 | JGI IMG/M metagenome (GOLD analysis project Ga0209780, IMG submission 187384) | Marine gutless worms symbiont microbial communities from Max Planck institute for Marine Microbiology, Germany - Inanidrilus exumae... | ecosystem: Host-associated > Annelida > Digestive... | reverse complement strand
AAGGAAAACTAGCTGGGGTCTTGGGAGGGGGCATCGCCCCTCCCCAGAAATTTTTTTTTTCGATTTTGAGTATGAAAATGGCGACTTTTAGTGCATTCTGGGCGCTTGCCCACGTGGCGAGGGGGGAGGCATGGCCCACCCCGGCCCCCCTTGGATCCGCCAGTGCTTACGCAGGTTTTTATTTACTTTTCCAGATGCACTTTCTCAGACTATCAACCAATAGTCTCAAAACTTCTTCACATGACATGGCTTTACCCCGATAGAAGCTTTGTTATACTAGTTTCCTGATACTGTCGCTAAAATAAGGCTGACCAGTTTTCCTGCCAAATCATAACACATAGTCAGTCATTCTGCAGTGAGAAGGAATATAATAAATAAAAAATCAGTGTTAATCATTGGTTATTGCTACCTGTTGTCACCAAATTTGGTGGGATATGACAAAGAAAACTAAGGATGTGCTAGTTTGGTCAAAAAGTCACTGCTTCATGTCACTTATGCACATGCGTACTGATCATGGTTACCAATCATTGACAACTATTTCTCCATTTCTGTAAGGATGAGATGATCAGTCTCTGAGCTGGGTCCCAGGATATCTCTAACCCAGCTCATTCTGTGGATAGACGTTTGGAAGCCAGTCATTTTCAGCCTGCTTTGGTTTCATGGGGAATGTTCTTGTTCCATAGAGAGATGTTTAGGTTGGCCATTAGTATTACTTCTTAATGGAGAGTGGAGACGTTTGGGGACCTACTTTGTTTTGATAATGGATATGTTTAGGGTCTGTCCTGTTTTTTGGGGCTGCCCTGGCTCCATGTGGGAAGATGTGCTGATTTTGCACAGAGATGTTTGGAGCCCGTGTTGGTTCTGTAATGGGGATGTTTGTAGGCTTACCTTGGTTTTTTAGGGGGATGTTATCGTTCCTTAGAGATGTTTTGTCGGTGTGTCATGTTTTTTGTGTTGGAAAAGTTCTGGTTTTGTAGAGAAATGTTTAGAGACCTATCCTGGTTTATTAATAGTGATGTATGGCTGCTTGTCCTGGTTTCATAGGGAGATGTCACGTGTTTCTGTTTGACGGGTTTTGGGAGGTCCACCTGTGTTCAATAGTTATATTGGCTAGTATACACTCAATTTAGTGTATGCATGTTGCATTAAGAAATATAGGGTGGTTTGAAAATTTTTTGTTTTGTAGGAAGGAAACTTGAAGAATGCCTTTGCCAGCAAAGTTGCCTGCATCTAGCAGTAAAACTTTAGCATCTTTGGGTGTAGAGAAGACAGATGTTTTAGCGAACCGGTATTTTATACAAACAACTCTTGGCAGTGGCAACTGTGGAACTGCTCTGTTGGTAGAAGATCGCAAGGATAAAGATGACAAAGAGAAATTGTTAGTACATATAGATTATTTTTATTACACCTATGGGTTCATAAGTCAAAAACATTCTACAGTTGGAAATTTTTTGTTTTAATGTTGCTGCATGGTGTCTAGATATTTCTTTATGAGCATGTTATTTAAGGAACTATAATTTTTTTTGTAGTCAGTATCGAATAAAAAGAGGTGTTTTATGGTTTTCTTGTCATGCCTTTGATTGATCATATTGTAAAATGTTTTATTCTACTGAGTTGTGTATGTTTGCCATAATGTTTATTTGATGACGTTTAGTTGCTTACACTTTGTATATATATATGTCAATTAGGAAAGTGGCAAAGAAAGTTTTTGTTGGAAACTTGCAACCAAATGAGACAGTTGGTGCATCAAATGAAGCAAATCTTCTCAAGCATCTTGATCATCCTGCCATTGTCAAGTTCTATGACAGTTTCATTGAAGCTGATTTCTTTTATATTGTTACTGAATACTGTGAGGTACTAAAGACTGTTGGTTCTGTTTTATCTTTTTTTCTGACTCATGCTGCAGAATTTTCAGTTGGAAGTAATGATTAGATAGTTACCTAGTTAATCAATGTTAATTATTTTGCTGTACTTACCAGTGTACACATCCTCAGTTTTTAACCTGCCTTCTTTACCATAGTTATTCCTGATTCAGCTGGGTCCCCTTAAAGTGAACCTATGGCTTAACAGTTTTGACAGAACTGATAAGATAGCCCCTACTGATGACCTGGTTGTATTCTGGAGGTCAAAGGTCAAGGTCACAGCAGGCCTAAGTGTGGTGGTAAAGGCATCCACGTCGATGCTGGGACTTTGAAGTCCAACTTTTAGTCTTTTACTTACATGTTGTTTGCAAAATCATGAAATTGATAGTAGCATTGTTATTTCATTCTTGGTTTGACCTTGCTGGAAACATGAACATGTTAATGCTCGGTAACCAGTGACCACCAAGCAGCAATGTTTTGATGTCATCAATTTAAGTGACAGTTTGATGTGATTGGTGAGCAACAGATACAGTTGGATGTGGATTTTTATGCAGTTCTTTATTACTATTCAAACCTCTGCTGCTTGTACAGGGAGGAGATTTAGACCGGCAAATTACAGAATGCAGAGACAGTGGCAGTACGTTTTCTGAACATCAGATTAGTGAGTGGATTATTGAAATCCTTCTTGCGCTGGAGTACATGCATAATAGGTATGTTGCCTGGTTAGATTGTCTGTTGTTTATCGTTTTGAACAGTAAGTTAAAATGGTTTACCAGATTATTTTCATGCAGCAAGTTATCATTGTATTATATAAACTTAAAGTTAAAACCACTTCTGTTGTTTGTTTTGTTTGTTGCAGGAAGATTCTTCATCGTGATCTTAAAACCAGGTTGTTATTGCTACAAGCCATTTGTGTTTGTTGTAAATATTACTTTTACTTGGCTGGGTTCTTTTTAGTGATGTGACAATTATCGAGATCGATAGCGAAATCACGATTTTTTAATGAAAATCGAACAGAATCGATATTGCGATTTTTTGGAGCAAGTATGACTCAATTTTGATACCATATCGCCCTAGAGGGACCGGCGATTGGCGCAGGAGGTCACAGAATGGGTTTAACACCCACGCGAGTCTGATCACACAGAGTGTACAGGAGTTTATATCTCCATGAATCTGATCAGGTTAAGTGCAGAGGAGTTTATATCTACAATAACGAATATTGGGGCGAAAAAATCCCAGTCGAAATCACACCCTAGAGGGACCGGCAATTGGTGCAGGAGGTCACAGAATGGGTTTTACACCCCCATGAGTTCGATCATGCCGAGTACGGAGTTTATATCTCCGTGAATCCGATCACGCTGAGTGCAGAGAAGTTTATATCTTTAACCCTGAATAATGGGGCGAAAAAATCGAATCAAAATCGAATTGTTTATAAAAAATCGAATCAAAATCGTCACATCACAAGTTCTTTTTTATTACTATTGCAAGACTTGTAGTTGTTATTGCAGGAAAAAACATGATTTGTATAAATGTCATTAATGCATTTAATATTAATACAGTTTTGCAAGCTTTTTCTGCTCCAGTCACAGTGCAGTGTGATCAGAGATATAACAGCTGTTGCACAGTTGTTTGAAGTTGGGCGATTACTACCGGCATTTAGATTAGAATCTGAGCTTTTTGACTCTTGTCAGGCTGAATTGTGCCATTATCGGTGTAGTGATGGGTTTTTGGCCCCAAAAACTGAAAATTGTATTCCATTTTGGAATCTAAATGCCTTCCATGGCAGCAGGGGCATATCTCTTAAGCAGTTATTACAAAATTTTCAGGATTTATGGATAGTTTCTTTTTCGATTAGCTATTAAAATTGGATGGATTAGTTCCCGGGTTCCAGAGTGATGGGGTTTAAAGTTAGTGGTACATTTCCCCCTAATGCTCAGCACATGTAGTAGTGAAACTACATGATGGATGTGTATACATTTTCAAGGTGCAAAAATGGTTTCACCATGGCGCAATTAAAAATTTAATCAAAATTGCAGTCTTTGTGGTGTTTTTTTGCCCAAAGGGCGACATTATATATCAGTCAAGCTGAAATTTGGCATGGAAGTGTATACTATGGGTTCACTCTCATGCACAGATTTTGAGTTCAGTGGGTGAGTATCACCATCCTGCCAGTTCTGCAGTGGCTCAGCAATGCTTACAGTTCTAGTGGTCATGGGTGCTGTTAAGGCCAATATGCAGGTTTTTATTTGTTGTAAGTTATATACTACTTTCAGAATATATATTGTTTGTCTTATAAATGTCTGGCCTGTGCTGTTTAGTGCTGAATTTGTTGTGTATTAATTTGGTACAGTAACATATATCTGCGATCTAATCGTGTCAAAGTTGGAGATTTTGGCATATCTCGCATTCTGATAGGCACACTGGATGTTGCATTGACGTTCACTGGGACACCATATTATATGAGTCCAGAGGTGGTTAAGCATGAAGGATACAACTCAAAATCGGATGTATGGTAAGCAATTCGGCTTGTTTATACTAAAGCTTGCAAATTAGTAATCATACTTTTAATTGCTTTACAATGTTGCCTAATAATAATGTTTAATCATTCAATTGGATTAGCACTAAATCCCTATTGTTGATCCCTTCTTTGTTGGCTATGTTGCAAACAATGTTTCTTGCATCCATGGTGTGCAGAGCTGTTTAGGACACTTTGTAAATAAATGACATGCTACATAAGCTTGTAGTATTTATTTGCACATAATAAACATAATGCAGTAATTGAAATAAGCAAAAACAGCAATAGTAGGCAGCAGAGTTACTATAAAATGCAATTTTGGAACAAAATGCAGAGATGCAATAACATGATGAAGTTTTTAAAAGTATTACAATTGACACCATCTTTGTAACATATTTGTAATTAGTGATTTATTTAATTTTTAAGAGAAGTTGCTTATGGGAAGTTATTACTAATTCAAGTGTGTACTAATTAGACTATTTATGTATTGTCTTTTGTTGCAGACATAATTTTTAGGTCGACTCTTTGAAAGAGTCGACGTAATAAAGCCGGTCTCAATTGTCCCTCCATCCGTTTGTCTGTCCGTCAGTCCGTGCATACGTCCGTCCGTTCACAAAAAGTTCCTTTGATTTCAATGAAATTTGATTTTTTGGTAGAGATGGATGAGTTATGCACGACGATATGCAGTATGACCCGATACAAGGTCAAGGTCAAGGTCACGAGCCCTTCAAAGTTGGAAATCTGGTCATTTTCAAAAGCTATCTCCTCCACCATTTACAATGGGAGTTGGCAACTGACCACTGATTCTTAAACTAGGGCACAATATCTAAATTTGATCGGGCTGGATTTTTGATATTTTTCCTAGTTTTTGTGTCATGTGACTTTGAAGTTGGCCTAAACGTCAGTTATAAAGAATCGACTGTCAGTCCCATACGGGGCTAATTTATTTAGCTTTAGAATTTTTGATTGCATGAATCTGTCACATTATAATAAGCTAACTTCTGACCAAGGCGTTTATAATAGTACCTTTAAAATATAAAAATAGTGTTATTTAAGTTGTATTTTGTCTTGACAGTTAACTTGTGTTCTGTGTAGGTCTGTTGGATGCATATTATATGAACTTGCATCTCTACAGCGTCCGTTTAATGGGTTGAGATTGATGGACGTTATGTATAAGATCACTGAAGGTGATCCGCCTCCTTGGCCTGATGCATACTCCACAGAACTGGCCACACTTTTCGCACGGTCATTTTTGTCAAATTTTGTGAAAAACTAAACGTTTCTTTATATTGTTGTTATAAAATTTTGTAGTTGATATACATAGTTGCACTGGCATTTGTCTGTCTATTTGTCTGTCTGTCATTTTCTCCACAATATCTCATAAATTGCTGCAGCTAGTGTCACCAAACTTGATGTAGAAATGCTTCACCATGAGTCCTGGAGACTCATTTATTTTGGTATCATAAGGTCACAAGTCAAGGTCACGAGGCACAAAAACAGTACTGGCATGAGCTTTTGCACATGTGTGAGTACTGATTTATTCTACTTTTGTTTGTCTTGAATACGCATTCCATATGTGTGTCTACAGTATGGTTGAGAAGGATCCAGCAAAACGGCCATCTGCTAATGATGCCTTACGATTTCCAGTTGTATTACATCAGATCGAGGTTTGTTTCCATTCAACGCTGTTATGTATGAGTGTATAATTTTTAGATGATATCTTTAATTTGAAAGAATAAAATAATACATGTTAGCATGTGTACTGTTACATTTGAAAGCTAAGTTATACCAGCATATAGAAATAGGACTTTCTGAGTGCACAGGAAAAGGTTTTGGTCAGATAATATTCCTGATACTACCGTTATCTTATATGGAATTCAGAATTGAACCCAGCTGTGTCTGCTGGATATATGTCAAGTGCCTTAAGCACCGAGGCAAGAATGTAAAATATTTGTCAGTTACAAAATGCACATCATTAAAATACGTTTACTATATCGTGTATGAAGTTCTTATTTAAAGGACCTTGTGTGCAGATTTTCGTTCATTTTACAACCTAAACCAGCTTCATGAGTGACTTGAAACAATTTTGCAGAATTGTTCTTCAGGTGACTAAGAAGGCCATGTCATGAACACTGAAAAGGGGCAATGAGCAAGATTTTCGTCGCCTGCAAAAGCTATGAAATTTAATGATATTTCCAGTGATAAAAGTGGTCATATTATGCTTACAATGTGCTGACAGATGTTGAAGTTGACTATAATGGAGAAACATGGTCTTCAAGATCGTCAAGATCTTGTTCACAGAGATGTCAAAAGGATTACGTCTGCTGTGTATGTATATTGAGCTACAGTTTATCCTTGACTGCATTACGTGGAAAATAAGAAGTCATTCTGTGCATGTGATTGTGTAGTTAATTGGTGAGAAAAGAAGTGATCAAAGAGAGGCACATTGCCAGGGGAACATTTTTCATGGGGGAAAATGTTAATGTGACACTGGCCAGTTGGAAACCGTGCAGTCGGCTGCAGCAGTCGCGCAGAGGCCGTTATTGATTTTTGCTGCATACACCACAGCAGTGACTTACAGTGCTTTTCAATGGACTGGCAACCCCCAAAATTGCCCCTTCACCTTGGAGATGTTTACCCCATGTAAGACATGGTTCCTTGGGCCAACCTCAGTCAGCTTCCAAACGATCAGTTCAGTCATTTTTACAGGGCTCACGAATGTGTCCAACAGACAGACAGACATGCAGACAGACCACACTACTCCATCTGTAGCAATGGGCCGCATCTAGCTATTACTGTGATGTGGCCTAAAACGTTTATAGTTCTTAATACTTTGGTCAGTTTGTAGCAACTTCATTGAAGAGATAGATTTTTCGCCGCCGCCACTGTCAGTCCGGTTACTTTTTTACTGTATCTTTGTTACTGAAATGTAAACTAACGTTGTGGCTAATTATGAGTACCCGCTATCGTGTACTTGGATATTGCCTTACGGTTTGGTACCGCCACTTCATAACCAGTACAGTTTTAGTTTATTGTCATTTCCGCCATTTCTTAAAAACGACTGTACCTTCACAACTTGTACATTGTAGCACAGTGGTTATGTTATCCATTTTCTGCCTTTGATTTATCTCCAGATAGTTTTACATATACATCTCTCTAATCATTTTCATCTTTGCATGATGTAATGCCATTTCATTGGTTAGTGATTGGTTACGGTACTTCATTGCTGAAATGGTGAAATAGTTATCCATGTTGACTGCAGTCAGTCACAGTTGTTGAGTTTTTACCAGCATCTGTTTGTCTGTCTGTTTATCCACAGATATTCAAAAACCGCTGCTGCTCAGATCACCAGACTTGACACAGAAATGGTCCACTGTGAATAATAATAATACAATAAATTAATGAGTACATTTATATAGCGCAAAATATACAGTCCTCAGATGCTGAAAACCCATTTATTTTGGTGTCAGGACGCAGGAGGTCAAAGTTTAAGCTCATGAGGCACAAAAAGCAGTGCTGGCGTGGTTCTTTGCACTCTTGTGAGTGCTGGCTTCTACTCGTTTCTAAATAGTTTTATTGTGATTGATTCTTGTAATTTGCTGCACATGCTGCTATACGCATGTCCTGCTCTTTTGTCTTGCGTGCATAATACTGCTAATACTTTGATGGCTTTACTGAAATGTTAGTTTTTTATATATTACTTGTCAGTTTACTTTCTGAACATGTAAGTGAAAACGTTCAGTTTGATGCCGTATTTCAGCAGCAGAACGTTGAAGATGGATGAACTGCAGAAAGAGTCTAACCTAAAGCGGTATCAGTATTTGCCGCCTCGAGATCGATATCGCCTGCAGAAGCAAATGAAGGCCGACGAAGAAGCTGAACGTATTAAGTGAGTATTGTGCAACCCTCTCACACCTCTACCTACTCTGCTATAACGACTGGTTTTTAGGCCAACTTGCATTCGGTTGCCTCTAGCATTTATTCCTCCAGTTGTTCCAGACGACAACCTTTGGGGGTACATGGCACAGATTTTATGGGCCAGAACAGTTAGATGCCGTTCCTGTCACCCAACCAACAGTGGTCAAAGCACAAGTATAAGGGGGTAACAGTCCCACTACCCAATTTGTACATAATTTCCAAAATAATAATACTTCACCTATCCTGCCGGTGTACCCGTCACGGCCGCAGCTTCGGACAGATCGCCACGCCCCTTTTCTCCGCTTGCAGCCCATTGACTCGACACGCGAGGAACGTATCGGAATCACTGCAGGAAAACTAGCGATCGTGTCAGTCGGACACGGGCAGCGTTACAGGAGTCGCCCGAGAGTCGCGGTTCGGGACAGTCGGATCTGAGTATCGGCATGTAGGGAGACGGTCCTCCGAGCTATCGAGTAATTGCCACGATATACGTGACCGTCGAAGAACAATAACTTGTGTATGCATTACGAACTGTGACGCTGACGCTCGTCGTCTTGAGTTATAACCGCGTGTGCGATGCTTTCTGTTTCATAAGCTTCAATCCAATGAAAATAAGTCTCTTCATAGAGCTACTGAAAATTTCGCGCATACGTGTGGCCAATACTGGTCACACGAGCACTGAATGAAAATCAAATAACTTATCCTAACCAGGGAAAATCACCCGCAGGCTGCAGTCTTTCTTCACATTCTGAGAGAAGGGTTGTTGCTTCCATGATCCATTTATACCAGTGGCATGAAGCCAGTACCAAAGTATGCTACATTTATATTTTTAATATCATTGCATGGCTTCGTGAGCACAATGTTGCCTTCGATAGTGATATGTTTAGTTTTTATATTAGAAAATTATCATTAATGCTTTAACATTGTTTATTGGGACAGAGCAACAACATGCATCTATAAAATCTCTGCTCCAGCTCCTCTCAAGTGTTACCCTTGTGAACCTGGCATAGTCCATAGAAAATACGTTTATTTAACAAAAACTGTACACTATGTTATACAGTAGTATACCGTAATAAACCGTTTCTTCATGAAACTGTTCAAAACTAGTAATAGGCCTATAGATGTCATTAAAATTTGTCAGCAGTATTTTAACTACGAGATGCCAAGCGCACTTTGGACAAAGCACTGCGCATCATTCGAAAATAAATTTTCAAGTTCCGAGAATGTGTTCTGTAAAATTACACAGTACTCAATTTAATACGTGTTATCATAGCAGTGACAATATATCTGTTATCATTTTATATAATAACTGAACACTTGTTTACTGTTTTTTTTCTTCGTTTTCTTTTTTCTTGCTTGTTGTATTTCACTGTGTATATATATATGTATTCATGTTTTTTTCGCATATTTTTTTCTACCACGAGTTGGTGAATAAAGATCTATATATACTACAGTTTGGCTTCTGAAGTTGTCAGTTTCTACAAAATTAAGGAAATCAATTTAAAGGATTCGCCAGTTTGTTTTGTCTTTGAGTCGGATTAATTATTTTGTCAACGTAAATCAAATGTATTGATGATTAATGACTGCTGTAATGCTTGTTGTCAGTTTATGCTTGACATATCTGTATATACAGTTGTTTAGTTTGCATGCCTCATGTTAGTGATGTGATACATCTGCTTGTTGTGGTGTGTGTGAAGATCAAACATCCTCGCTCAGAAACAGGAGACCGATGTGAAAATGGCCCGTGCTCGACAACGAAACGATCCATACAAGTCGACGGTAATTATGTGCTTATGTTTAGTGTGACAGTAATAATAATAATAATAATAATACCACAATAATGTTTATGGTGGTTTCATCATGAC
>Ga0209780_1005286_pt1 | contig 10160 bp, 6 predicted proteins | sample WorMetexBAHAMAS2_FD_187384 | JGI IMG/M metagenome (GOLD analysis project Ga0209780, IMG submission 187384) | Marine gutless worms symbiont microbial communities from Max Planck institute for Marine Microbiology, Germany - Inanidrilus exumae... | ecosystem: Host-associated > Annelida > Digestive... | reverse complement strand
TAGCATTAACGAATTGAATACCAAACTTAACTTCAGTGCATCAGAATAGTAAGCTAGTCTGGTTCTTGCTAAGTTCTTGTGACTGTTTAGGTCTTTAACTCTGGTATAATGTTGAGTAATTAAGTATGTAAGTGGTTGAATATGTCACTGATCTGCCGAGTCCATTATTGTCCAGTCGGAGTTGGAGTTCATTGCTGTCAAGTTCAAGTCCAAGTCCAGATTTGAGTCCTAGATTGAACCATAATATCTAGGCCAAGTTCGATAATGACCAGATCTGGTCCATGTTTGCCCCAGACAAAATTACTCTTGATGGGCGGGCTTGTTTTTCATGGACTCAGGTTTATGGTGCCTTTATTGTCTGATCTTTACTAAAATTGGAGTGTTGTTTCTGACTTGAGTGCGGTTCTGCTACTGCATTGCAGCTATATGTAGACTTTAAGGACTCTATTTTAGGATGTCCAAGTCCATCATAAGCAAGTCGGAGTCAGAGTACAGCAAAAATGGACTTGAGTCCAATTCTATTCTGGGGTATTACAAGTCTGACAGTAGCCATATTGATGTGATGTGTTGTGTTTGTCAGACATTTCAAGCGTCTCATTTTCACAGTATCATGTGCACGTTCTGACGTCGGTCATGAAGTCTTTTTTTCGTGAAATGAAAGAGCCATTGATGACCTTTACGTTGTATTCAGACTTCATTGGAGCTACAGGTCTGTTACATTCGCTTGATGTCATAGCACCTGCTGCTGTCTGTTTTAGTTATCATTTAAATATTTGACCTGTAATTAATATTTAAAAGGCTAAATGTACATTCATTGACCAGCATCATGCATGTAATTCTGAGCTCGTCTGCTGGTAATCAAGTGCATAAACAAGTTTGTTTATTGTCCCCGTGTGGGTCCCAGGGCTGTAAGTAAGTGGGTAAGTGGCTAAGTAAGTAAGCAAGTGACAAATTTATGAAACGCCGAAACCAGAATAGGTCCTGTCCGTTTCCAGGCTGAATGTCGTAGGAAGCCAAATGTGGCTTTAGTTTTTTGGTTTATTTTATGTTGTAGTATATTTTGTTACGGATGCATGTTTGCTTTGTTGAGTTTGTTTTAAGTTTTTCAGTACATAGCAAAGAGATTAGCTGGGAAGACCGTCTCCGTAATAACCTATTTTGTGTCGGGTGTGACGTAAAAGCTTAATGCAATCAATCAATTTTGTATATTGTGTGGACGTGCAATCAACAAAATGAAAATGTGTGTTGTTTCTTTTAATGCTTTGGGGTGACAGGAATGGTGTCTGGTCTAAAAAATCTCCCATTATACCAGAGGTTATCTTTTTGACAACCTGCCGCTTGTGCGCCCTGGGCAACATTCCCCTCTTATCCCTTCACTTTCCCACCTTCTACTCTATCTTTTAGTATCTTTTACTTTTCCTTTTTTCCTTTCTTACTTGCTTCATCTATTTTCTTGCTTTACCATCTCTTCCTATTCTACCAGAATAGTCCCACTCCATTTCCAGACCGGATATCATAGAAGGCAACTAAACATGGCTTAAATAGGTTTCTTTGTGTTGATTTTGTGTTATATGTATTTTTAGTTAAGGATGCAGGCTTGTTTCTGTCATATTTGATTTAGTTTTGTCTTGTGATATGATAGTTGTCTGCCCCCATTGTAGGTGCTAGCGTAATAATTTAAATGAGCCTGTCGATCCCTTCCCCTTTTTGGATGGCTGCAGAACAAAAAGGCGGCCAGGGTTGAGGTTAATATATTGCTGGCTTTTCTTTACCCCTGACTTTTTGTCTGTGATATAGCCATATTTGTGCCGAAAAGAGACATTAAATTCCAGCTAACTTTTTGACAACCCAGTCAAACCTGAAGCTAGTCTGGAACAGAGGCTGATCTAATAAAAGGTAATAGTAGTAGTAGTAGTAATAGCTGCAGTGTAGTGGATTTTGTATGGTTTTGTTGTGAAAGATATAAGTGATGAAAAAGAAAGAATACAGACCATCTATGGCCTGATAGCACGGTTGCCTGCAGCTAACCGTGACCTATTGGAGCGACTTGTCTTTCACCTGACGAGGTATGTTTGTTGTGATTATTTACCCCCAAAATTCCTGAGTTATCTGTGGTTAAAATGCACTGTGCTGGACGAGTTTGTTGTTGGAAATGTGACTAACTAGTTCACTGATTGTATCAGTAGTACTGAGTCACAGTAGGAATTTATGAATGAAGAGAAGCCTTTATTAATTAATTCTTAGGCCCACAGTTTTCAACGGGCCGCGGGATTTCGAGCTGTTCCACGGAATTTACCTGTTGCCACGGAATTTCCCCGTTTCTGCAGAATTTGATAAAATGACCGGTGATTAATTTAATCGCTAATGTGACGACATAGTACAGTGTAAATAAATTTAGTAAAATGACTTCTTTTTTACTCCGTTTGTGGTCGTACACATTCGTTTCTGCTTTCTGGATCATATTTATTGCCCCTGACTCTGTGTATCTGTAGAAACGGGCATGTTAAATATCTAATTTTGATTTGATTTATTATATCGGTAGGGCCACAGTCTGGGTATGATAATGCCATTCTAAAAATAGAAGTTTGTCAGGTAGCCAATCAGTTTTATCACATTTTTTAAAAACGCAATTGATTATATTCTCATGTACTTACAATGAAACTTAGTGCAGTGTCAGTATTCACTAATCGAACAGCAAACAGCTCAGTTTACTCATAAATGGGAGGATATGTTTAAGCCGCGGAATTTGGTTGATCGACGGAATTTACTAAACTGAGCTGCGGAATTTGGGAAATTTTCTGTGGAAAACTGTGGGCCTTAATCATTTCTGTTATTTGCACCGATTACAACACAACAACGTTGCACAGATTAATGATGTGAACTAAAGCAGTGTCTGTAGTTTCCAGAGTTTTCCAGACTAAACTAACGGAAAAGGAAAGGAAGAGCATTTATATAGCACCATTCATACTATGCATAGTCTCAAGGCGCTCAGACAGTGTTACCTGCAAATAACACCATGTATGCCTTTCCATTGTAAGCGTTCACCAGATGGCGCAACCCTTAACTGAGGTAGCAGACATCCAATTGCAGCTTACTACTTATTTATTGACCCCCGAAGGGATGAAAGGCTGAGTTGGCCTAGTTGGTTGACCTATAGCGGACAATTTACCCACAGAAATGGTCACCTGTCAGCTGCATGTCGAGCTCAGGACACTGGACAGTGAAAATTCGCCGGCCAAAGACCGACGTTCTACCGCTGTGCCATGCAACCAAGCTAGTTGTTAGGAGACATTTAGCAAATTATACATCAGCTAGAGTAAGAGAGTTCGGTTCTGGGAGCTGTCTGAACGTTGATTGGTGATGATGGTGTGTACTTGTGGTGTCTCGTAGGGTGGCCCAACAGGAAGCGTCTAACTGCATGTCGGCACATGGTATTGCCATCATTTTTGCTCCAAGTCTTCTGCGCACAACTCAGCCGATGTCTCCGATCGAGAGTCTTCGTGACGTCAGCAAGCAAGCAACGTCTGTTCTTACTTTGTTACCCGCAAGACGTGGTATTTGCTGTCATCGTGTGTCTGTCCGCCAATCTGTCACGAGTCGGAGGTCTCTGTGAAAGTGGCTAAACATAGGATCACTCAAACAACGCCGCATGATAGCCCAGGGACTCTAGGTATATGGTGCAAAAGATCTCTGCAAAATTCCGATGGGATCACCCCAAAGGGGGTGCCAAATGCAGGTGGGGTAGGTAAAGATGATATTATCGACCGGTCGAGACGTCTTCGGATCAGACACCTTACCGCCAAAAATTGTTTTCATCTGCCACAATCATCTGCGTCCACGACAGTGTGCTGGAGGAGGAACAGACAGTGTCATCAACAACGTTGGTTGTCGTGGAGATTGGTTTATCACATGTACGGCTCACTGCAGCATTATATGCATATGACACGGGGCATCGCAAGCTTGCTGTGTGATAGTTGAGCCTATTGCAATGATGTATGTATAAAACTGTGCAGGTAGCCAAATAAAAAGTGTCATTTGCTGAAAGTGCTTCTCAGGCTGACACACAATCTGTTTGCATTATTAGTACATCAGTAGGACAACATTTCAACTGACACAGAGCATCATGTGATGATAGCTGAATATTTCATTACTTTTGTAACTGGCTGAGGCAGCAGTTCACTGATAGTCTGTCATCACAGTTGTTGTACACGATGAAATGACAGCTACTTTATTTAATGACGGTAGCTAATAAATATGATACGTACTATTACACACGTGCATACATTTACAACGTGCACAACAGAGGCCTGAATCTGGGGTGCAGTAAATGTTAGCACTGAGTAAACAGATGTTTTTAGGCGTGATTTGAAGAGATTGAAAGTTTGGAGAGATCTGATGGATGAGGGCAAGTTATTCCATACTAAAGATGCGGAATAACTGAAGCCACGTCTGCCAAATGCGTTGTTGTTGAACATGAATGTGGTTAATTTCAGTGATTTATTGAGCAGCTGTGATTGAGTATTCAAGACTGTTGCTCAGTTGCGACTGAGATCTGTGTGAATTGTTAATGGTGAGAAGAAAGACGTCCAGTCGAACTTGCTTCATTATCACGTTTGCTGTTTGTCTGTGAAGCGTTCATGTCATGGCTTGTGTTGTTTGATGATGACTTGTGCTGGTGCAGCTGTCTTCAGTGCATTATCGAGTGGCAGATGAAGAAAGTTCAGACGACTTTGGGCAACATAATGAATCTTGACAGTGCTGCAATTACAGTGAATAACCGTCTGACAGCGCTGCGCTCCAGCCACAGTCAGCGGCTCGCTGTCAAGGTACCACACCTTATCCAGCAAGTTTTGTCAGCTTTCTCGCCCCATACGGGCTACGGGGCAGTAATGCGCCGTGATTCATGTGCTGATTGCAGCGCTATATGAATTGTTTGTTGTGTGTTTGCTTGACTTCCTTACTTACTTTTTTCCTTGTGCTTATTTGCTTCTTTAGTTGTTTACTTCCTACCTACTTCTTTCAGAATAGACCCGTTCCGTTTCCATGCCGGAGGTCGTAAGAGGCAGCCCAACCTGGCTCTAGTTTTTTTGTGTTAATTTTATGTTGCAGTACATTTTGTTAGAGATGCATGTTTGCTTTCGTTGTGTTTGTTTGCATTCTTCAGTACTAAGCCAAGAGATTGGCTGGGAAGAGCGTATCTGAAATGACCCATTTTGTGTCGGGTGGGACATAAAACCTTAACTCAGTTATCAGCTGTCTCATCTTGACTGTTCACTTAGCAGCACTACTACAGTGTGAACGTGATGAACTGGAGCAAAAACGTTCTCTGGTTGAGAATTGCAGCATTGACAATTGCTACGGTAGAAGTGTGTGAACTTTGATAAATATTAGGCTGCCTGTGCATATCAGACATCTACAACTTCAGTGAGCACGACATCAATACTGTTCCTGTACGAGTTCTAAAAAAGAAATCTTGCGCAAATTATACTTTTTCAATTAAATAATTTACCTACTTTCAGTTTACTTATTTAATCTAAATCTACTGTTATTGTTATATTTTTCTTTTTCAGTTATCTTACCCCAAGAATTAGTACTTATTAAATTTTAGTATTTATAATATAGTTACACCTTAAAGGCACGATATGAACTGAATTGTGTTGAAAGTGCTTCTGATTTATTCTACTGAATGATTAGGGCGCTTAATCAAATGTTATTACTATTAGTAGTTACTTAAACTCCAACCAACCAGCCAGCAGTGAGCTGTTGGTAAAAGTGTGCATTATATTCAGAGTCATATAGTGTTAGTGTGTGCACTTGCTGTGCATTCATTGTCACAGTTACGGACAGAAAATGTTGACTAAAAACGTTTTATGTGGTTGTCAGTTACATAGCTTTGTGGCTTTACTGTCACATGAGTTGTTTTATAAGGACATATGAGCAGGCAAGCTGAGATCATTGATGTTGGTGTTGTTGTCAGAGTGGCGATGCTGATGCTACAGTTGCCGAGTCATCAGAGTGTTCAACAGTGCCGCAGTCTGCTGATGACAGCGTTGAGGTGGAGTTGCAGTCGGCTCAACTGAAACGAACTGAACTGCAGCTTATACGCCAGATCGAATCCATTCAAGAAGAACGGTCTGTATTGTTTATTGTTTATTATTTGAGGAATACTACAGATGTTGGAAGTTATTTGAAAATGTAACGGCGGTCCCACTTTTTAACTCCATTGCCAAATATTATAGACTTTTTAGGCCACATTACAGTAGTGCGGCCTAAAAGTATTTTTAGTATGTTCTAGTATGTTTTATGTCCATTGTATTCATGGGCTTCGAGCCTGCTCTCTCAAATGTTTGTCCGTCTGTCTGTCCACATAAAGTTTCTTCGATTTCGATGAAATTTGGTATGTAGGTAGACGTCGACGAGTGATGCATGATGGTATGCAGTTTGACACGATCCAAGGTCAAGGTCAAGGTCACGAGCCCCTTAAAATCGGAAATTCTGCCATTTTTAACGGCTATCTCCTCCCCCTTTTCTAATGGGGGCTGGCAAATGACCACAGACTCTTAAATTGGGGGGCAATGCCTACAGCTTATCGGGGCCTGATTTTTTATTTTTGTCCCAGTCTTTGTGTCACGTGACTTTGACGTTGGCAGTAACGACAGTTGTGATTCTCGAAAAAAATTTTTCTTTGATATCAGTGAAATTTGATATGTAGGTGGAGGACTGGAGGTCGATGAGTGATGCATGATGGTATGCAGTATCCAAGGTCAAGGTCACGAGCCCTTGAAAGTCGGAAATTCGACCATTTTCAAACGCTGTCTTTTCAAATGACCACGGATTCTTAAATTAGGGCACAATACGCAAAGCTTATCGGGGCCGCGGATTATTTATTTTCGTATGTAATGTGACTTTGAAGTTGGCAGTAAGTAGGAGTTGACCGTCAGTCCCGTATGGGGCTAATTTTTGTTTCTGTTTTTGACTACATCGTTAATGCCAGAATACTGGCTGTTTTATGATCTTATACTGTCAGTAGTATAATTTGTTATAAAATAATGTGGAAATACAGTCTGCAGACTTGAAGCTGCAATGGTTTTTCATTTCCCTGTAATAAAAAGTCATTGATTTATTTGATTGCAAATCACACCTGCCAGATATCCAGCATGTACTTGTCGTTAATGTGTGTATTGGTTGTGATTGTTTCCTGCAGCGAGGCACTAACAGTGCATATGACGTCTCTAGAATGTAACACGGATGATGAGCTTGAGAGCACTGTTGGTGACTTGGATGAGGCTACAGATACGGAGACTGAGTCCATGTCTGATGGTATGCTCAGTAGCTACACAATATTACATAGTTGATCAAAATGATGTCATATGGATGCAACGGAATTTCTAGTTCCGTATTTACACAGCATAGCCAATGTCACAGTATTGTTGCATGCTTAACATAACATATTAATGTGCACAAACTTTATAGTATTCTTAATTTTGTGTGTAGTTCATAGTGTTGTTAATATTTGTTTGTAGTTGATTTTTGTGTTGTTTTTTCTATGTGTGCTACTTGTATCATTTCGATTTCAATAAATAAATAGCATTCAGTTTCACTGCATGGGCTCGCTAATAAGCAAATTTTGTTCGACCATTTACCGGTTTATCATTTCAGCTGTAAGAACATGCTTAGTTGAGATCCTGGTCTTATGTTTAGACAGCAGTCTTTGTGGCAGCAATCAGCAAAGATCTGGCATTTACGATATACTATTATTTCAGATAAAGACCTTGAAACTTGTACAGGGTGTGCCAAAAGATCCCGTCTTGCTTTTAAGCGCAATAACCTTCTTAATTTTTAGGGTACGAAGAAAGTAAAAATATTACTGTGAAGCAATTTTACTTGAGAATTCGAAAACTATAAGCTCGTTCGTAGTGCTGAAACACGTGACGAGAAAACGCAAACAAACAGGTCATTATAGCATTAGCATACCATACGTCATGTAATCGCTTGAAACAGTGTTTCCCGCAGATGACAGAAGGTCCACTTAGCCCAAATGATGTTCTGTTCTATATGTCCTTCTTTAACTCGAATAACCAGTGAAATTCTGATCAGCCACTGGTCGATCGCTTTGTCTATCAAGTGCTGTCTGATTTGTTCCCAGCAGCTCGTTAGCATTTCTTACAGATATCCAGGTCACGAATCTTTTGTTGGTAGACAAGTTGCTGCAGTTTTTCCTGTTTTGTAAATGCTGGAATGATTGCATTGCAGTACCGCGCTCTCATCTGAAGTCATCTTCGTGCATTCACAGCGCTTTGCTGGAATCTCTTTAATACATAGGTCAGCAGTGCACTTATATAGTCCTCATTCAAGCATTAGAATACTTTCTCGGTGATAAATAAATATAATACGGTACAGTGAAGTTACTCATTTAATGATTTGATGTTTTGTGGCATGATTAATTTCAGTAATCTGCTTTTGGTATTGTATGTGATGCAGTTTGTGGTGATATGGTTACAAGTCAATGAGCAGTCGTCATCGTCAGCGCTGGCGCAAAGTGTTGTAGATATATTCTTATGAGCCGTCAAGTCTCGCCAACCTGGAAAACAACTGTAATTGATTATATAGATATATTTTAACAGTTTGTCTTCATGTTGTGTATGGTGTACTGAGATGAGTGCTGTTGCACTCTGTGATACTGACATTTTGATAATAATTTTGTATTGTTGGCTTCATCTGTCCAGCTAACCCGGTGTGTGGTCTCACATGCTCACCGACTGTTTGTTGAATGATGACATTTCGTGTAGTTTTATGCTCACAGTGGTGTAGTTGGAATGTCATCCTGTGTACATTTTTGCTTCAGAGTATTCATTTGTACACATTGTCAAGTCTAAGATCTTAGTCTGCTGGCTAACACTTCGACTTTTATGTATTTGCACATATTTTTCTAAGCATACAGAAATTCCATTTCTTATTCTGTGTGATGTTAGTACATTCCGAGCTTTATCAGTTTTATGAAGGATAATACAGTATTTTTTCTGTACGGATGATATACAATAAGTACTCGTTTTATATGTGTGTGCAGCAGTTGTGTTGTAGATATGAACAGTGCCAAACTTTGCTGTTTGACAAATGTACATACCACGTTGATAAATACCCAGAGTTTCTCTCAGTTTGATCATAACCAATGTTGATTGGTGACTTGGTGTAGCTTCATCTATACTGTGACTGACATTTCTGTGTAACTGTTACTGAAGAACAGAACTGAATGTGTTCATGAAGACATTCATTTAGCATCTCTAATTAGTTGACACTGGCATTCGTGTTTTTATTTAGAGCATAATGCAGCTGGTTTGATTGTTTTATCTCGGCTCCATTGACGTTAGTGCCTGCTGATGTTTGGTTGTCAGTGACAGTCAAACGTTTACTTTGTTGACGCCACTGTTTATGTGTGTTTTATGGCACTGAACTCTGAACATCCTTTGACATGTATATGATATCATGACATCTTTTTTGACCTGTCAGTGGGCATTGTTGCAGAGCTTGAAGCAACATCAAGTGAAGTGCTGCTTGATAGCGTGATTTGTAGCTTGGCAGTGTAATGATGAGAGTATCAGAGCTATTGACTATCGTGCAGCTACCCTCGGCAGGTTATTTGCCATCATGCTGCTATCACAAATCTTACCAATTTGTTACCAGACAAGTACTGGTGATGCTGTGCAGCTGGGAAGGTGACCAATAGGTCCTGATGACAGAAAACAGTAAAGATGGAAGGAGCTTACATGCTGAATGGCATGCCTGGATTGTTTAATAGACTACGGTCTATGAGCCATCTCAGCCAGCTTCTATTTCTGATAGATTTCATTGTTTAAGTATCATTTCGTTGTATTGATTATTTTTGTTAGTGCTGGACAAGAGATAGCTCAGAAAGAACGTCTCTGAACTGTAATTAATCGTCATTCGAGACATTATGCTAGTAAAGATTGCAATTTTATTGTAGCTCGTGATAGTCAGTCATGATTAAATTCTCTTGTGTTTGTGAACCGGAATGCTGTACCAGTATTACTGTACACAACAGTTCACTGAACACTGCTGCTTGCATTCCACTTGGGTCATGCCCCATATGAACTCCAGGGTGGTAATGCGCCGTGATTCATGTGTTGATTTCGGAGCTGTAT
>Ga0209780_1005284_pt1 | contig 10160 bp, 8 predicted proteins | sample WorMetexBAHAMAS2_FD_187384 | JGI IMG/M metagenome (GOLD analysis project Ga0209780, IMG submission 187384) | Marine gutless worms symbiont microbial communities from Max Planck institute for Marine Microbiology, Germany - Inanidrilus exumae... | ecosystem: Host-associated > Annelida > Digestive... | reverse complement strand
AAAAACTGCAGTTTATACACACTGTTAACGGCGACGGATCTAAAACCGCAAAAATCATAAAAAGGCAATGTTAACCACACATAACATTGACATTCAGGCTATGTTAGTGTGGTTAACATTGCCTTTATATGATTTTTGCGGTTTTAGATCTGTCGCCGTTAACAGGGTGTATAAACTGCAGTTATTTACATTTATTAGCTAATAACGTCATGTCTGACGCGAGCAAGTATGCCAGGTCTCGCATAATGAAAGCCAGTTTTGATCACTTTTGGTCATATTTATGGCTGCATGTTTTAAATGACAATTGCTATTTATACCGAATGCCCTGTTGTTACGTGATAACCTAGTGCTACACATTTGTACACAAATTAAACTCAGATCAAGGGATTTCTTTATAGCGAATGCGTGTCTTTTCTGATTTTCGTAAAAACGACGAAGAAAATTTGATAATTGTCGTAATATAGAGCTATGTGTGAATTTCCCAGAGGGGTGGCCAAGTATAGAAATGTTACATACAGTCCCGACAGACAACAAGAACTCATCAGGAGATGAGATAGCGAACGTGAACTTTTTTACAACGATATCGCAAGCGTACTTTAAAATACCAAAAAAGAGAACCTAGGCTACTTCGTTTAGCAAATTAGACGATAGCTAGGCAAGTACTGCGCATTGAGTTTTGAATTTATGAATCTGCTACAGAATTTCCACCATGCAGTTATAGAATATTTATACCGTGGGCGTCGCGTGGTCCGTCTGCAGACGTTTACTACTAGACATAGTAATCGCCGTTCAGGGTCATTCAAGGTCACCGATTTTGGTACCAATCGAAAGCTCATATACGACTTCTTATTAGTGATTAATACTAACTTACCTCCTATCTTGCACCATTTCGGAGATACAGCATTCCAAATGTCCAAAATCGCTATATTTGACTACTCCTCTTGCATTTAAACCCCCCGATGGAGGGGTTCCCCTGAGACGATCTCTATAAAATTTTCCGTGGATATTAACGGATGGCCAAGGTACCAAACGGCGTAGAAAAATTGCGGAAAATTTCAACCGGCTGAGTAGGGTGCATGAACGTTACAGACGACAGACAGACAGACGGAACGGCGGTAGCATATAGCGATTAGTGATTAATACTAACTTACCTCCTATCTGTCCTACCTGTCCAAAATCGCTATATTTGGCTATTCCTCTTGCGTTTAAACCCCCCGATGGAGGGTTCCCCTAGGACGATCTCCATAAAATTTTCCGTGGATGTCAATGGATGGCCAAGGTACCAAATGGCATAATGCTGAGGTAATCGACAATGTCACGACATAATGCAATGCAGGTAATGCGACACGTTCACGTTCGCTAAAAATTGGGCCACTTTTTACATGTCCCGCGCACGTCATACCCCTTTGGCGACCTGGGTAACACGTCCACTTGCAGCTGCTTATGGCCTTACGTCAAATGTCCTGATAATGATAGCTACCATACTGTCGTCAGAACGTTCGACTGTAAGATATTTCTCACAGTCTGAATGCAAAATTTCAAAACAACAATGCTTTCGGGAATTTTCAAAGCATTTAAGGTAATTGACAACTGCCGTAGTTAGGACATTTTCAGGTCGACTCTTCGACGATCTCAAATGTCCGTCTTTCCGTCCGTCTGTCGTACGTACGTACGTACGTACGTACGTCCACAAAAAAGTTAATTCGATTTCATGAAATTTGGCATGCAGGTAGAGGTCGACGACTGATGCACGACGGTATGCCGTACGACACGATCCAATGTCAAGGTCAAGGTCACGAGCTCTTCAAAGTTAGAAATCCGGCCATTTTCAAAAGTTATCTCCTCCGCCATTTACAACGGGAGCTGGCAACTTTCCACGGATTCTTAAAATAGAGCACACAATATCTAAATCTGATAGGGTCAGATTTTTGATATTTGTCTTAGTTTATGTGTCACGTGACTTTGAACTTGGCAGAAACGTTAGTTGTGAAGAGTCGACCGTCAGTCCTGTACGGGGCTAATTTATTGTATAACCATTTCACGTGCACAGTGCTTAAAGTAGTTTGAAAAAGCTGGGGACTCCCTCTCACTTTTTACCGCCTCCCCTTATCCCCTCCCTCAGTCTACCACCCAACTCACCCCCTGAGCTAACAGCTGGTGGGCTGAGCCCACCGCCTCGAGCCCCCTTACTTTAAACCCTGCACGTGCACAATCAAGACGGTTCACTGCGTTGCAGGATCTCCACTGATCGTCAGCGAGTTCTGCAACATGAAGCCGGTCAACATCACCTGTGCCGGTCGTCGTCACGGTCACGTGATCCTCGTTCGCCGAGCTCGCTACGGTCGCATGCGATTGGGTAGCTGCGTCCAACGCAACCTCGGCTACATCGGCTGCAGTCAGGACGTCCTGCCGCTGCTCGACGCCCGCTGTTCCGCTCGTCGGCACTGCGCCTTCTCGCTTCCCGACCCGCAACTCTACGCCACCCGACCGTGTCCCGTCGACACCACGTCCTACCTTGAAGTCTCCCACGAGTGCCTTCAAGGTATTTCGACCTGATTTATAACAATACTAATAACAACTAGAAAGCGGGGCAAAGCCAAACGTGTAGCCCGCCCGCCATGCACAAACGCGACTGCGCATTTCTTATTTACCTACAGACTGGCTGTGTTACTGCCACCTAGCGAATGACCTTTAAAAACCAGCGCACAGCAAATTTTAGCATCCGTGGACTCACCACCCATGCAAATGAGCCACAAGATCTCAGGGGTTACTGGACCAACGTTCACCAAATTTGTAGCCGTTGTATTTTTTCATGGACGGTGTTAACGCAACAATCCGCGATGCGATCCGTCCACCCGTTGTCGAATGATGGGGGCGACATTTAAAAAGAAAGTAACAACGGTGAATCACGATGAATATGCCGACGGGAGAAACGGACAGACGGACAGACGGACGGACGCCAGACCGTTGCATTACGCTTTCCGTCATGGACTCTGGTCCAGCGTAACAACAGCTAGAAATCCCTCATTGGAGGTTACGTCAACCACTTTAGGAACTTTTTCTTCCTGTGACCATGAACTATGAACTATGACCTTGACCTTCGATTTTGACCTAGATAATGTCAAGTTGAACCAGCATGCCATCTATCTAGGTCAAGGGTCATTTTGTTCAAAAGTTTTTGTCCGGACACAGGCAGATACAAAGTGGACTGATTGCTTTATCTGAATCATTAAAGTTGTCGGCTATAATGCTCTTACGATAACGCTAAACGATCGTTTTATCGATTATTTAACGCCATGTTCGGGAAAGTTGGACGTTGTGCATGTGATGAGGTTATTGCTGAGCTGTTGAAAATGAAATGTTTACCTGTGCTATTTTATGGTCTAGAATCCTGTCCACTCAGTATATTCCAGGTCGAATCTCTTGATTTTGCAAAAAAACAGTGCCTTTAGTAAAATATTCAGTACAAAGTCTCAGGATATCATAGATAACTGCAGGACTGTATTCAACTGCCAGGCTCTGGCTGAGAGCCTCTACGAGAAAGAAAAAACGTCTGGAGTAAATATATTAATTAACGTAAAATTATTTGCAGAATCTTTGTCACTAAGGCAACTGAGGTGTTTAACAGAAGTTTAACAGCCCCCCGTCAGCTTGTGAGCGCACGTAGGGGCCTATAAATATGCCGTATCGTATCGTATCGTATCGGCTGTATTTGGTTGTCAGTTGCTGGAGACGATTCCGGTCGAAGCTGTCGTTCTTCGAACGGAGCGACCCCTCTGACCGACAAACTCGGCTACATCGAGCTAAACTGGGACGATATCCCGGGTCGTGGTCACGTGACGACAGGTGCTTGCCGATGGATGATTATAGCCCAGAGAGGTCAGCGCATCAATCTCACGCTCTACCACTTCGGTACTCGGCAGACCTTTACATCACACTCCAGGTGAGACCTTGCCGTTTTCTCACTATACGATCCTGCGTTAAGGGTCGTTCACACCGGATGCGGTGCTTTACAGTGCGGTGCGGCACATTATGCCGCACCGCAACGCGCCGCATCCGGTGTGAACGAATCTTTACGCAATCTATTTTGTCTTTTAATCTGTCCGTTTGTCCCATCCTGGCTTGCTGAAAATAGATTCTAGTATCGTGCGGTCCTTGAGATTGTGGGAATGGCCCGTAACTTTCTTTACTTGGCTGGCCAAGGCGACCACGGATGGCTTTAGTTTGTTATGTTTATTGTGTGTTATAAGACTTTCAGGTTTGCTAATTCGTGTCTTGTTACGCTGGCGGCATCTAGCGGAAAGCGTAATGTAACGGTCTGGCGTCCGTCCGTCCGTCCCGTCGGCATACTCATCGTGACTCACCAGGGGGCAGCATGACTCGGCCAGTGTATATTTCGGCTCAACAATAAGGAGGACCGACATACTATTTATATTAGTTTCTTTTTAGTATGCAACATAAGCGACTAGCCAGGAAGAACGCCTCGAGATGGCCTACTAGTTTCGTGTTTAGTGGGACGTAAAATCTTAGCCCAGTTAATAAGTCAAGTCAGGTGTATTTACCAAACGGCACTATGCAACTGAACTGTCTCGACTTTGAGCTGAGCACCTTGACGTCTCGCTGTAGGTTATGTCCTGAGTACCAGTCTATCTCACACTCAGTCGATTTATTAGAAGCGTAAGCCCACCTGACGAGATTTCCTAAGGTTTGCCGAAATCAAGCTTTAAATGTGCAGCCCATTTTAAGGTATAGATTGGATGTACTATATGACTCTGGGACCAGAAGGTGTGGGCCCAGAGGCCGACACGATATGAACCTTTGTAACACATTTGTTGCATAGATGTAAAAACGTTTTTAGGTTTTATGTATGTCACTTTCTTAACGTTTTTTACGTTTTTTATTTTGCTGACGTTTTTATTTTAAAACAGTATCAAATACCTTGCTGATGTTCAAAATTCCGACAGGTACTGTTTGGAAAGACAGACAGACAGACAGACAGACACACGCACACACAAACCTGTTGCTCTAGCTGGATCACTAGAGTGATCGGTAAATATGAACTTCGTATGACCTGTACTCCAGTCACATGCCGGTACGGCAGGACAGACGGAAGAAGTGCAATACGCAAAGCGGCCGTTGCAAGAAGGGGTCGCATAATAGCTCGGCTAAATGCCAGTAGTTCGGAGGTAGTGAATAGTTCCATAGGTCGCCGACTGTGCTTGAAAGCCCGACACCCAGACATTGGCAGTTACGGTGTAATTGGCTACTGCCAGGTGTCGGATGCTGAGGTCACGAGAATGACTTTTAGCGCGGCACACAATCTGCAGATCTTTCGATGATTGATCATCGAACGATGCGTTCACTACACCGCTGTAATCGGCTGGATGCTGGCACAAGTACACTTAAGAACCACGGTGAGCTGACGACACGGGCATACAGTGTTGGGTCAAATACTCTAAAACTGGTATTTAAATAGAATACCAAATACATGTTAATTTGTGGGCATTTAAATACTTTTCCAAATACTTTTTGGGGAGATGGTATTTGGTATTTCAAATACCTAATATCTTTAACTTTAATATAATTATCATGACAAAACACAATAAATGAAGTTCTGTTACTTATCAAGTTATTTCTTATTTGTCACTTTTTTGTCAGCAAACTTCAGGTTAAATGTTCACTATCAGTCTATCATATCACGTAAGTATCCAATCAAGAATCCATGTTATGAGTGAGTACTAAATTCCAGCAGTTTAATTAAGTAGTAGACTGTATGCCGCCAAGTCCATTTGCCAGTATTTAAATTTAAATACTTAACTCAAATACTTAAATACTTTTTTGCCGATTTGATATTTAAATACAAATAGTATTTGAATACCCCCCCGCCCCCCAACACTGCAGGCATAGCTTGATGCGTAGACGTATGCTATGTAAAATACGCGTTCGTACGTCTAAAACAGGTCCGGATCAAGGTTGCACAACAGTAGGCCCCTTCATCTCTCACGGTCTCACCTGTCGCCAGTGGCGTAGCCAGAGGGAAGAGGTGCATGTCCCCCTCGTCGTAGGTGAAATTTTAAAAAATCATAGTGAAACCCGAACAGTGTTCACTACCGTTCAACGAGTGAACACTGTATTATGACGTAAACGTGTTTTTAGAATAGATGAGCGTTTAATTATTTGTGTATTTTCGTTTATTTCTACAGTCTTATTTTCGACTGTTATCTCTGGCTTCTGACAGCTTCGCCCTCAGATTCCGACCGGGACTCTTTATATAGAAATGTTCCACCATTAGTCCTGGAAACTCATTTATTTCGGGGTCAAAGGTCAATGTCAAGAGGCACATAAACAGTGTCCGCGTGGGTCTTGTGATTGCTGGCTTCTTGTAGTTTAAATTATTTTGTACAGCGTGCGTTTAACGCGCGGTAAAATATTGCACATTAAAATCGTGCGTACGTTTCAAACAAATAACATATAAGATTACGTACGGTACGCTCGAGCTATAATCACGGGTATTCTACATGCCAGCATACTGGAGTTCTGGCGTGTTAAAGAATACATAACTTGACTGAAAACATACTTAATTGTTCGAGGCACCAGCGCCTATAGTGACTGTTGTTTTGGGCGCTGTGTATAAATTTCCTTCCTTCCTTCCTTACTTACTTGTTGAATGCAAAAGACAGTGAACGAATAACTATCGTAACAACGAACACAAACTTATAATGTCATCATGTTGGTGCCGATGTACTTGTATAAGCATGCCAGATTTAATCTACGTATTAGAATGTTTCTCATTACCGAAGGCCGATGTTAATTTCCCAATTTTGTCATCGCGTGAAACTATTTGAACCAGAGGCCGTTGACGTTATAAAATAATGTTTGTCGGTTATATTTTTATTTTATGTTACCAAACGAGAAGTGCTAAAATTGTGAGCAAATTTGTAAACTGTAAAATCTACGTTAGTCTACGTTATTTTGTGAAAATTAATGCAGACCTACTTATACTTCCGCACTGTGCCTCAAAAAGCAACACACTTGACTTTTGATCATAACTTCGGCAAATGTACACTGTCAAGTGTATTGTTTTTTGAGACACTGTGTATATTATTTACATTTTACTAAGTTATTGTATTATATCGTCCACACATAGTGTATACTGTTCGCTTTATAATTTTTTTGGAATAAAGTTTTTCTTCGCTGTCGGATTTTAATCTGGTAAATAAATATTTCCACTATGTTTGTCATGTGCAATTAATAGACCATTTTCTTACTTACTTACTTACTTTTTTACTTACTTATCCACTTTATTTTTAAAGACTGAAGTTCATTAACCTGATTTAGATTGATGTGTGTGCCTTTTACGCCCGTTGCTTGAAACCGCGTAGTTCTAGCTAGTGAAATTAACTAATGTCTTGGTGTCCACCTTCTTTCACTTTTATCCACGAGACGCAGATTACAATGGAAGCTACTTTCGCAATGTTCTTGACTGCTGCACATGTCAGGCCGTTGCGTTTCTTCGCATGAATGAAGTCAAACGTAGACTAGTTCTGTTAACACGATCCAGATGCAGTACCGGTATCCTGTAGCAATGTAATATCGGTAGTTATGTCCACCATTTTGACAGTTCCTATGAACTTTTTTTCTACATAAATTAAGTTTGTGAAGTTCAAGACCAGAATAAAGTTCCATAAAGTGCGAACTTCACAATGATGGATAAAGATTAGTTGCATGATATAAGAACCAAACTACTGTACTGTGACAGGATGAGTCAGTTTTCTGGGCACTTAGAAGAAAAAACACAAAGCTGCAATCATAAACAGTAACTTTGTCCTGGCTGCTGCCACCTGGCGAATTCAATGAAACCTAGCGTTGTCTTCGATTCTCGCCTATTGACTCCACTGTGTGAAAACGTAACGTCATCCGTTTGGCGAACTCGACCAAACAACGTAGTTTAACGTCCGACTCGTGCCGCCACCTGGCGAACTGGAGGAAACATAACCCGTCGTCTTTGATTTTGGCCTATTCGGTCCATAAAATAAAAAACATGACGTCATCCACAGAACCGGAAGTACATAACCCATTGTCGTCAGAGAAGGACGGAGCCACGGCCATAAACTAGATGACGTATAAAACATTTTGTGAAATTTAGACTCGTGTTTTTACGATATGCGAACGGACAGACAGAGAGACGAACAAACAAACCGACACACTGATTGCACTACTTCGCCCACCTGGCGAGGGCGAAATAGTTAATATAAGATGCTAAAAATAGACGACCGATGACCACGAGAAATCCAAAAAAAATTCCAGTCCGTGAGACAGTCGTTGCAATGGCCACGTGAGCTTTGTCGGAACTTGTGAAGTGTAAATGAATATTGATAGCCTGAGGTGGAAATAACAGAAGGAGTGATGGATAGCGACAGTGAGAATGAAGATGAATTAGAACGTGCAGAACAAGGAAATGACAATTAAATGACTGCGAATGTGATATATGCCTAACGAAGCTGCCGGCTGATTTCAAAGCTGAAAGCAGCGCTTAATTAAGCGCTGATTTTCGGAAAATAAATCATTAAAATGTTGTCGGCGTCAGACTATAGTTTCATTCAGTTTTGATTTTTATTTCGCCACAGTAAAACGCCTCATAGCAAATACTGGTCCTTAACTAACTTAACTATGACAGTCTACCACGACGCATTATGACTACTTGTTTTCGTGCGCCTTATAAGCTCACTCTCTTACTTACTTACTTATTTACAATAACAGTGAGTAGAATTTTATGTCAACATTCGCATATATTAAAATACCGCGTCAAACTATTATGCATAACTTTAATACTTGTTCTGTTATTCTCTAACTGTTCACAAGGCAACTGAAAATTAAAGTGCAACCGACGATCATTTACATCTGTTTTATTACTCACGCCGGCTGTATAGCCGCGGCGTGGGTACAGCGTTCAGTCGCGTCTGTCTGTCTGTCTGTTTGTCCGCGCTATAAAAGGAAAACGGCTTGAGCTATCAACATCAAACGTGGTACACGTATACTCTATAGAAGTCGCTTGGCATGCATTGACCCAGAGGTCAAAAAGTCAAAGGTCAAGGTCACACGGTTACGAAAATCGGGAATTTAAGATTTTTAGCGGACCGTGTCTAAACTGTTCGGCTTATCCCGCCGATTTTATGTCTGTGTGTGTGTCTGTGTGTCAGTGACGTCTGTGTATTGTGGCTATACGACTAAATGGATCAAGATGGTCTTGAGTGTGAGGGTGAATGTGAGGGTTACCACACAGGTAGCTACTGTATCGATTGGTGTGGATCTGGCTACGGAAAGGAAGACCTCCCGGGAGGTGGGGTGTTGGACTTATACCCACGTCACACCTGCAATTCCGTCGCGCAACTTTATCGCGCGACAATGTCGCAGCCTACAACTATGCGTGTCGCATTTCGTCGCATAAACAGCAAGAAGCTCAGCTATCGCCGAGACAACCGCGCGACGCGCTATGTCAGTTGAAATCTTTGCTTACTGTTGTAATACGAATAACGCAAAACAGATCGCGTGTCAGCCTGAGAAGCACTTTCAGCAACTGCCACGCTTTATTCCGCTACTTGCATAGTTTTATACACGCACGTCAGTCAACTATCGCACATCGAGCATGCGATGCCGTGGGTGTCATCAACATACTCCCGTACCACCAACATTGTTGATGTCAACTGGACCGTACCTGTTATCATCAGATTCGATTACTACCGGAGCTGTTGACGACACCGCATATTCCCTCCGTCAGTGCACCGCCGTGGACCCGGACGACCGTGGCAGATGGACAGAAATTTTCGGTGGAGTCCCTGGCTATCATGCAGCGTTATGTGCACGATCCTACGTTTAGCCTTTTTGCTACAACTCCGTCATGTGACGGACGGACGGACGGACACGTGATGACAGCAAATACCGCGCTAGCGTAGCGTCACACGAGTAAAAATCACGTTTGAAAGGCTTGCAGTAGGAATGACTTTGAAGGTGATTCAAAGTCCGGCCTGTGTTTTAGTCACGGTTGGCCATCCTGGCACTTGCTGGGCTCTTGTTAACGATTCTGCCCGTTTAAGACTACAGAGCGGGAGTGGTTGGCAGGGCGTCGTTATCGGTCGGCGCGTTGGGTGGCGGTCGCGGTG
>Ga0209780_1005283_pt1 | contig 10162 bp, 10 predicted proteins | sample WorMetexBAHAMAS2_FD_187384 | JGI IMG/M metagenome (GOLD analysis project Ga0209780, IMG submission 187384) | Marine gutless worms symbiont microbial communities from Max Planck institute for Marine Microbiology, Germany - Inanidrilus exumae... | ecosystem: Host-associated > Annelida > Digestive... | reverse complement strand
CTTTGAAGCAGGCATCTCTCGTAGTGGATCAGTCATCTCTGCTTGTGGATCAGCTATGTATGCACTCTTGTGCACTGTAGTCGAGGATGCTGCACAGTAGCTGAGGTACCAACTTTGGCGTAGTCTATTTTATTCAAACATTTTTTGAGTTATAAGCGGAAATAGTGTGAATGGCAAACTATGGAAGATATGGTAATTAGTTTTTGGATTAAATAACTCCAAAACAAGGCAAACTGAATCATGAGCTGATTATTGTTAAAAAGTATTCATACATCTTAGCAAATACAACGGACTTGACTTTTCCTCTTGTGATTGTTTCCTTTTTACCTGCTGTGCTGGAGCTGTTTTGTTACTGACTGCACTCTTTTTATGCATTCCCTAAACAATTGAGTTTAGGCGTCTGCGCGAACAACCGTTTTTGCCATACTTATTCGGCATCACTATCGCACTAAAACAGATGACATTACAATTAGGACGGTACCGGAATTCAGACACAAATGTAGCCTGACCTTGACCTTCCGAAATTTAATCACCTCGTCCCATGTAGCCAAGGGTATGACTGACAAATTATAGCTCTAATTATAGTCGAATCATAGCTCCATGTTCTTTGTTCAGTATGCCTAAGGCCAGTTGAGCACCAGCTGCATGAATCTGGTTCTCGAACGTCCAACGAAGTATAAATATTCTATAACTGCAAAATCGAAATTCTGTAGCAGATTCATAAATTCAAGACTTAGTGCATAGTACTTGCCTAGCTATCATTTAATTTTCTAAACGAAGTAAATTCACTTTTTAGTATTTTGAAGTACATGTGGAATATCGTCGTAAAAAAGTGCACGTTTGCTATTTCATCTCTTGATGAGTTCTTTTCCTTACACATCATGAATGATCTCCGCAAACTTTCATGCAACTGGAGATTGTTATAAACGTCTAACATGAATGTCTAACACAACAAACTACTGGATTATTTCTAAGCAGACTATTTTAGAATAAATAAGTCACATTTATCTTAGCTAACAGTGTACTAAGTTGTTACTGTACAAGGTAGGTTTGACATGTTACTGTACGTAAGCAAGTTAAAATGATATGTCAACCAAAACAAACTGTAGCAAATGCTTACGATTTCTTTCGTTCATATGCCGCACTAAGTTAGCTACTGTTGAAAAATGGCCGCAAACATTCTCAGGGCACTTGACTGGCAAACGAATTTGACCAAGTAAATCATGTGTGCAGATATGCTCACAGAACCTAGAAGTGATAGTGAGCTCAGTATTACACGCACAACAGATAAACATAGTGGATCCTGAATTTCACCAGATTATAGATGATAATGGCACAGTTTTATTAACGCATGTCCAGGAAATTGATCGGCGTAAATCGGCTACCAACAGTATTGGACGGACTAGTATTTACCCACTAACATCGAAGACAGTAACAAAATGAACCCTAACAGTAACAGTAACCTTGGACGTGCGTTGATACAATTGTGCCGATAATAACGTTCAGAAATGGCATGGGTAAACTGCGAAAGTGCGAAACAGCGAAAGTCTTCACACACGTGGTTGGAAACAACAAAGAAAATCATAAAACCGCTCCAATAACAGAACCATCCCAATGCCGAATACTACAATTGTACTGAACCGTCGGATAACTTGCATGAACAGTGACACGATATAAATGCTAAAACTTGAGTATATCGAGAACGAACATAACGCTAATCAAAATTAAAAACAAAACTTCTATTGTCACACTGCCGCCAACATGGAACGCGAATCAAAACACGCAGTAAATAAGTAATATTAGATAACATGATGATGATGAAGGGACGCAGATGCTCCTGTACCTCTCCTCTGGGCTTATGCTCGTATCTCAAATCTATGTCTAATCTAATGAACTACTGAATAGTGAGTAATGACTACTAAGTAAATTCATTTTGAAGTAAAATCAACAACATCAGACAAGGATGAATCCTTTCAAGGATTAGAAATAAAGGTTACAAAATCATTTATCAATCATCGTTATCATCATTTATTTTTTTAAATACAATAACTGGTCAAAGTCAGTGTCACAGTGCAGAAATTGGTATGTCGGGTGGTGTTTCGCCGTTTCCTGTAGTATGGCCTATAGATAAGCACATAATGACATAAAGTGCTTCACTGTCAGTGTCCTCCCACCCCGGCCTGTGCCTGTGTAATCTCGTATAAACCGATCCTGCCATACCCTAATTCCTCCTCCCGTTTTCCCATCCATTGTTGCCTTCTCTCCCAGCCATATGGGTGCTTTCTTAATATTTTACAATGTTGCCACAAGTGTGGCATATACCACCAGGACACACTAGTGTTTCATGAAAGGCCACTTTTCGGTTGACTTAATAACGTTACACTAAGAGTAGCTTTATTTTGGCCACACTACATGGTGTTACTGTTGATGTCTTTTGCAATCCTCTGTGCTCACCTACATCTCTCAGTAATGCTGAACACACAAATGTAATTGTTAGTTCTGCAAATTGTACTACACACCAACGTCTTATCCCAGTTAACCAGTCGTTGAGGGCCCGACGAAGGGCCGACGACGATAAGATTATCGGCCCGACTGCGTATAATGATCGGCGGAACGTCAGTATCGCGTCGGCAAATGATCGGCCGCCCATCGGTCCACCGTACTATATCGCATCGGCGGAATAACGTCGGTTTTACATCTACCCGATGTCGGTTTATCATCGTCGGCCCGACGTGTAACCGATGTTCCGCCTACGTTGTAAGCCTATACCTATACAATTTTGCGTTGTATTTTGTAGGCCTACGTCCTAGGTGTATGCTCGTATGTTATAGGCCTATTATCCTGACGTTATCTATATATATAATAATCCATCGGTGAATCTGGCCACCCACAGGCGTGGCTTACGTGGACGAACGGGCGTAAGACGCGGGCGCGAGCGTGGACGGACGATCTGCGCAGACCGGATGCGGCGAAAAGAGAGGGGGTGGCATGGCGCGTGGCTTACGGCGGGCGACAAAACCACAATCGAGCGTAGCGAGATTGTGGTTTGTTCAGTTAAATGAAAGTGAGCACTGAAATACGCCATTTGTAAGCACACAACATTCTGTAAGGCTAAACATACTCAGCAGCAGGCTTAAGCCACTTGCCTCAGGTAACTTAGTCAAGCGTTCAGTTATGGATATATAGAGGTAAGTAAATGTAGTTGTATTTTTAAAAAAAACAAAATGCAGTCACACCAACATTTTTCATTTCATCTAAACGCAATAAACTAAACCATGCATCTGCACGACAAAATCATAGAAGTTTTGTCAATAGTGGGCAATATCAGTGGGCAACAGCTGATCGCTGGTCGGATCTGCGCTGGCGACCACCATCGCGATCCTTTGCCATCCGCAGCCAATCCTTTATTACTCGGTGGATGTCTGCATCCATAGCACGGCAGGTTGCCGGGTTGCGACGAACAGCATCTGAAACAGAAGCGCAACAGCATCAGCATTGTTACCCAGCCTACAGCAATGTACATGGCAGGATATCCTATTCTTGTCAACCACTCCAAATATTGACTATGTTCAAGTTAGTTGAACACACGAACATCGTCGGCAATGTGAACTAATGCATGTACATTATAAACAAGTACATCACTTCCATACAAGTTAGCAGACTGTTGTACAAACATAACAAGCAACTGATGACAATAGTCACTATAATGGTAACATAAGTCAGTGTGCAGACAGCAATACATTGCTACTGAAAACAGCAGGAAGTGCTTATATAGCAGGTCACTAAGCAAACCCTTCAACACTAATGGTCCGGTATAAAGTAAGAATTGTCTGAATTCATTGGCTTTCCACTGGTCTATATCACACAGTGAACATGGCTTGCGTGCAAAGTCACAAGGTACATGATGCCTAAGTGCAATAATGCGCTCTGAAATCTGCTGCACTATGCCGGCAGACAGCCTGCACGATAGTGGCCCACGAATCCACATTGCAGTCGACGCATTACACCGAGGCAAACAAGATGCATGTAGTCAAGACGGAACTGGCTAACTAGACCAATATTTAATCCAGAGAGGACTTGGGCCATGATGGTGATCAGCATCTCTCATTTCGTCAAATGCAACATTGTTTTTTTAATGGTGCATCAACTTCGGGAAAAATCACCTTTCCACAATAGAGACCCGTCTGGGTGCATCTCTCACAGCTGTGGTAACCTGAGTGAGCCTTAATGTTTTTTAGCATTGCCCGAGCAGGTGCATCGCACACAAAGCTGTGAATCTTCACAGTGAAATGGCGCCCATTCAGATCAAACCCTAAAGTCTGCAACTGCCTCAGTTCCGAAACAAAATCTTCCAGGAATACTGAAGTGTCTAATAGTTTAGAGTTTCCAGCATAAATACCAATGGTGAAGAGCGATTTAATTGAACAGCCTTTCAGCGAGCCAAGAAGTGGCCGCAGCTGCATCGAGCTACTTTTGAATATGGGCAAACCATCAATGTTGATCTGCAGCTCAACAGTGTCGTCAGCAAGGCAAGAATCATTTGGACAGGATGCAAATAATTTTTCAATATTTTTCACAATTCCAACGTGGCAGTATGCAGCACCACCAGAGAGTCTTAGTTTCAACAGTCCGAGGAGTATGCAACATGGTACGAGCATCAAGTGGCAGTGAAGGATGATAGGTGTGGAGAATATGAAGCAATCTAGACACAGCAACTGAAGGAATGTTAAACTGTCTCACCCATGCTGTAATTAAACTACCAAGGTCCTGGTCAGTGTCAGAATCATACAGGCCATCTGACTCACTCAAGCTACCACTGTGACAAACATCCAAATCACAATCAAAATAGCTTTCTTTGCCGTCACTGTTATTGATATCACCAGTAATAATTTCAGCACTATCACTCAATGTACCGATTTCCTCCCCATTGGTTTCAAGCGTGGATTCCTCTGCTGATTCACCCTCACGCGGATCTATAAGGTCATATGTTTCAACTGAGCACAAAATATCACGTAGGGTACGCCAATACGACTGACACTTTATATTTCGTGCCATTTTGAAGTGCACTGCTGCTACTGCACAAATATGAACACTAGCAATTAAACGAGTGAATTTAGTGTGGAGTGTGGAATGTGGCACAATGAGGCCGTTTTTAGCGTCCAACAACAACAACGAGTGTATCTATATAGGCTCCCGTAACCACAAATATAGTGTTTCTGCGGGAATAAGAATGGTAACTTTGCTAACAAACACATAGGACTAACGTGTTATTACAATTAAATTCACGGAATGTTTATTCCTTCTAATTTCGTAGACAAAACCTTTACAATACTAACGTACTAAACTTCGAAATACTGCCAAAAATATCAAAACAAAACACTGTCACCTATTATCTATTCGCTGCTAGGTGTCGCGCGTCATGCATCGAACGTAAACCGACCACTAGTCATCGTCGGCCCACCATCGTAATGTCCCTGCTGGCCCGAGGACGATTCTGTCACGTCGGCCCGACGTAGAGTGTTGCATGGGATGATGTTTACAGTTATTTTGCAATATCAATATGCATGCAATATAATCATTTTAATCATAGATCATAAAGCAGTGATGCAACAAAACTTACGTGATAAAACTGACATTGTTGTCAACAGTGTTGTCCTCTTTGGCTGCTTGAGGCTCACCATCACTGCTGTCCTTGTCTCATCAGTGACCTACTTAGCCAAAAACAACAAAACAGATAAAACAGTCAGCTGAAGTGAACATAATGATACACAATGAAGTACTGACAACTGCGTAGGTCAACCACTTAAATTAAAGTATTTCGACAAATGACTGGCTGTAGTCAAACTTGACCTCATTACTGGGTCTGATAATCAACAATGAGATGCTTATTGCATACAGTTGCTGGTTTATTGAAGGAGCTGTTTGTGTGGCATTGTGGCATCCGTCTTGAAGTAATGTAGTCAATTAATGCCATCCAATTAGCAATTTGATGGCTGGATTCGAAAAAGCTGCCTCTCCGTATGCTGACGGTCGTCCGGCATGTCTTCTCCGGGCAGTGCCATGTAATTCCGTCTGCGACGCGGCTATACGTCTTTTGAGACATCACCGCGTTGCACTTCGGACAGTCCATACGGTTTACAAGTAATGCGTTAGCTCTCAGCCATTGCCGGCATTCGGCCTCAGACGCCGTCGCAACATGAATATCGCGTAGAGATGATCCCGCCATGTTTACAGCAGACAAGGAGATACATACGGGGACTTTAGGTAGCGCCATTTCCGCCGCGGGGGGAAGTATTTCAGTAAGTACCGCACCAAATGACACGCCGTCCGTCGACCTTACGTTTTCAAGTTCAAGTTTATTTTCGAAAATTTACATCGTTACATCACTAGACAGCTACTTAAAGCGTACCTTGTACTTAAATATTTACCGTGATGTGTTTAAGATTCGTTGTTTGGTGCACAGTTGTGGAGAGTTATTTGTTGTTAAGTACGGCAAAAGTGAGATATATATAGGACTTACTGCAGTAAAATAACTATAAACTGACTAAAACGTAACTGCAGGTAGACGGTGTAACGCCATAGCACGTGGATAAATTACGTAGAATGGAAAAACGACGGGTGGTGAACTTCTCCGGTAGACCCCCACAAATGAATTACGGTACATTACCGCAATGGAACCTGTACAGGGTTAGACAAGTAGCTAACGTGATACCTGTATAGATGCACATGTATATGGAACTGGATGATTTTAAAGCTTTGGCTGTGCTTATTTCACTGATCCTGTTGTCATTGCATCGCATCCATGCATCTTCATGAAGCACAGCTGCTTCATAGTGTCCCGATGTCGAAGTAGATCCAATGTGCAAAACCATTGCCCACAAGTGGTAATGCACCTGGAATACAATGCAAGACGGTACACGTGCAAAACAGCCAATCTGTTGCACATTCAACCACATCGTAGCTTCATAGTCAAAAGACACAAGACTGCCATAATATGTTCGTCTTCGTACGATATGCACCTACTGACGCCTGATGTCATGTCATACATTGCGAATGACAGAAAGTGAGTTCATGAAAATAAAATGTTGCTGGTACACTTATATGCACATTCAGCATCAGTCACCTGTTATGTGTTTATATTACAGCATCACATGTACAGTACTATCACGTGAAGAACGGCATAGTAAATACTGTCGATAAACAGTACTGTAACATGGACTGATTTCTATTATATGTCGGTCCGTACAAGTAATACATTAGTAGGCAGCCATCATAATTCAGTATGCAACACTGATATTGAGTGCAGAGTCAATCCAAAACTCAGTAAATGGCTGTGACAAGTAACCCTGACCCTAACCTTACATAGTATGTACAATTAAGATCTACCAATTCTACAACCCTAAGTAACATGGCATGTCAGAGTTCCGTTACAAATAGTTCTCAATTATTCGACCGGCCCGGCTTTTTGGCCAGGTCAAATACGACATGCTGTATTACGTTGCTGGACGTCTTCACATTCACTGTCATGTTCGATTCGTGGTTAATTAACGATGCTACTGTTTTACATAATAATAGAACACATAACGCACCTTTCAACTAGATCTTTCTTTCGGCCTGTCACATCCGCTCCTCGCTTCAACAACTCCACTTTTAATCTCTGAACTGTCCATTCACCATAACTTGCTGTCAGTGTTTTACGAACGGTAGTTATCGATCAATTTATGTCTGTATATTTATTATTAACAAGATTTAAGACAAGCAGACAACAAAAACGTAAACATAATGATGTAATTAATGACGTCATTCATCTATGGCCACTCCAAACAAAACAAACAGTGCGACAATTCCAAAAGGAACGACGAGAATTATTACAAGATTTCCCCGCCATCTTGTTTGTTAGTTAACTTTTTGCACATGTCTGTAATTATTTGGGCCAACGTGAGTAAGCCCCCCAAATGTCATCTCGATGGGTTCAGCCGCTTCTGCACGGCTCAGAGACGAGACCTACAGACAGACCACTCTTCTCCAGCTGCAGCAACAGCCCACATCTTATGCACTGCGTGCATGCAATACCACCTAATAACAACAACAAATACAACTAGATGGCTGTATTGTGTCGAATGAACACAATACAGTATTCGCCTCGAATCGGTCCGCTATATGCAACAGGGCCCACCCAAGTCCTGAACGCAAACTGTATCTCGATTGCTTCCCAATTTTCTGCAGGGCTCACTAGGTGACAGACAGACAGTCCACTCTACTCTGTCGTTCACAATTGGCGGGATGTACTTACATAGTACTGTAGTCTAACAATAATAATTATACGAACAATCGAACATACCAACGAACAATGAGTTGCAGTAATCGAGCCGAGAGTCGACTATGCTGCAGGCAACGATTCTAGCAACGTCATCAGGAAGAGACTGGCGCACGTGGCGCAACGGTTTTCCATGCTTGTATTGTCGTATGGAACAATGCAGTCTTAGACAGGAGACTGCACTTTGCCAGAGGTGTGGAATCTGCTACATTACTATAGCAGCCAACAGAATTTGATAAAACATTTTTATCACTATTAAATAGCATTTTAATACGGCTTAAATCGCAACAGTTGTGACTTAAGTGTAGATTGCATTTGATTTGAAAACGTCCAGCAATGACTTCAGCAAGCTCATTTGTTCATCATGCTGACGACGCAGCTCCTCACGCATCACGAATCAGCTGTGTGTTGGATCTGCTTCTTGATTCGTCTATTCTTTGGGGCTGTACGCGAACAAAGACATACCACGGAATTTATGAATATTCATCACAGACAGTCATTAATCAAAAAATGTCAGTGAAACACCTGGCAGTGATTATTCATGCTAGTATAATACTGTCCATCTTGTCTTATCACTGCTGTTGGCTGTAGTCACATTTTGCTCTAATTTATTGACAGAACCGATCGAGATCACGAGATGCAGTTTGGGATGGTGACTCGGGTGCATTAGATGAGGGCCGCGATTCCCCAAGGGGAAGGGGCAATTTCGGTGCGAGAAAGTGGCACCCTACTACTCTACTGTGAGTTGTGCAAAAACGGCTGAACCGATTGAGATGCCGTTTGCGTGAATGCGCACTTTTGAGGGGACATCTGCTCCATTGCAATGCATGGTAAATAAGTAAATAAAAATGGTGTGCATTAATTTTCTGGGGGTGGGGTCTGGGAAGACATTTCCCAGGCCACGTAGCACGAAGATCTACATCCCGTGCTGAAGGACATTATTAGTGACCAATGTTCTACATCTATCCCTTATTTGTTTACAGTTGGTGTTAGTTGTGACTGTATGGTGTATATAACAACCTGTTTCTGTTTCTTAATGGGTGTGTCGTCATCGTCGTCAGTCACTGATGCAGACGGCTCTGTGAATGTCGACACAGATGAGCATACTGTAGTGCACGATTCGTCTGACAACAGAAACACAGTTTACAGTCTGTTACTGTCCTGACTGAATGTCTGAAGGGGGAGATGACAGATGTGACTGTGAGATTTTGTACTTTTTAAAATCCAAGATAGCAGAGGGTCGTTATTAAAAAAATTTAAAAACACAATTTCTTCACAACCATTCAAGCTAAGTGCAACAAGTTTGGCCGATGATACACAGGCTCACTCCGAACTCAATCAATGATTGAAAATTTTTGTTTTTCAAATTCAAGATGGCTGATTACAGTTATTAAAAAATTTTAAAAATCTCCACATCTCTGTCTGCTGCATCACTTCTATGTCATTGCATTGACAGGGCAAATATGGAAACATTACCTGCATTTGACATAGCAGAGAAAGTCATGGAGTCCACTACAGCAGCTGGCTGAACAGTGGGCTTGTCATGAAGTACTTTGTCGAGAATGTTGAAGAACAGTGGCGGTTTGCGTCGTCCTCTTCTAGTGAAACGACAGTGGTTGCGGTAATTCTGGTAATCCTGAACCAGATTTTGCCATTTCTGGGCGCATTTTTCCCAGTCACCCTAACACAATTGTTATATGGTGCTGATGTGAAGACTAATGCTGGACTAATTCGGTGTTCGTCTGACAATCTGTTTGGCAATACACAAAGTACTGGGCTTAAATTCTGGACTTTGCGCCATATGGCGACTGCGTCCGTGTGTCGCACAATGGACGCACCCGTCAG
>Ga0209780_1005282_pt1 | contig 10162 bp, 4 predicted proteins | sample WorMetexBAHAMAS2_FD_187384 | JGI IMG/M metagenome (GOLD analysis project Ga0209780, IMG submission 187384) | Marine gutless worms symbiont microbial communities from Max Planck institute for Marine Microbiology, Germany - Inanidrilus exumae... | ecosystem: Host-associated > Annelida > Digestive... | reverse complement strand
GGTCTGACATACTGCCCCGTGACCCGTGAACGGTGACCCGGTTTCAACTCTGCGATCCAGATTGTGAGTATGACAGTGAACCGCATAATCCGTCAGTGCCCGGTTATAAGTTTTCTTGGAGATCTCCCGAGTTTCCACTTTCTATAGGACCTATAGGCCTACTGCTGAACAGGATGCAGACGACTGGCTTCGGAGGATAAGCGTATGCTTAAGAGAATGCAGAAAAGAGCAACGAAATGATGAAATGCTATGACTAAACCTGTCACTGGGCTACACGATCTTGACACCTGTTTGCAACACAAAAAATTAGTCCCGTACGAAGACTGACGGTCGACTTCCGTTAGGGCAGACTAGGGCTGTCAGACGTGGTTAAGACCAAAGTTCAGAGGTCACGTGACGGAAAACGAGGACGAATTTCAAAAATCTGACCGGTTAAATTTTACATATTGCCCCCTAGTTTAAGAATCCGTGGTCATTTGTCAGCCCCGTTATAAATGGGGGAGGAGATAGAGTTTGAAAATGGTCCAAAATGGTTGAATTTCCGACTTTCATGGGCTCATGACCTTGACCTTCAGTCCTTGACCTTGGATCCGGGCATGGTCATTACCTTTTTTTCATCTCTTATCGAGTACTACCTGTATACCAAATTTCATCGAAATCGAAGAAACTTTTTGTGGACGGACGGACACAAGGACGTACGGACGGAAATTTGCCACCTATAGTATTAGGTCGACTTCCAAAGTTTGGAAGTCGACCTAATGAGAGTATACATAATGCCTTATTTTATAAGCATTATTGCGTGGTCCACAATATATTGTGTTTATCCAACAGTTTTATGTATTCATTGCTTAATTTTAAACACTGAAACACGCTTCATTGTAACATTACCACAGTTATTTCACGTCTCGATCACGTCTCGAGACAAGCGTCACGTCTCGGTCTCGTCTCGAAATTTTAATGTCTTGGTCTCGTCTCTGCTGGTGAAGCCAAGGTCTCGGTCTCGGGGGTGAGCGTCTCGGTTTCGTCTCGGTCTCGAGGTTTTACGTCTCGTGCCCATCCCTGGACCGCAGTTATGACCATAGACTGTAGATCAAGCAATAGCGAATCAAGTTGGAAGAGCACCTGCTCGTTCAGTGAGGTCTGAGGTGTTATAACTGTGATGAACTGGGGCATCCGTGATAAATGCCTATATCCACGACGAAGGAACAGAAGCGGAGGTCCAAATTAGAGGCATCAACAACGACTTTGGACAGCTCATGTGTATCTCAGGGTAAAGATCGGCAATCGACAGCAACTGTGTCAGCTGGATAGGCTGTTATGCTACAGATCGACTACCAACTGTCAGACTGTAGTATGTCACCAATAACGGTATCAAGCCGCTCTCCTGAATAACAAAATGTGAGCAAGAACGGTTGTCTTTCTAACAGAGCATTTTAAAATTTCTGGTCTTGCTCACTGACCCCAGTGGGTCCAGTGGTCCACAGTTCGAAAACCCCTGTTCTAAATGACAAGATTAACTGGATAAGTGTTGTAGAACATACTGAATCCAGTAATTTTTCATTCAATTAAAGTAAGTGAAATTATGGACGTATCCTGAAGTTGTCTTTGTTCAAGTACACTTTGTATATGACAATGTAATACTTTACGCAGAAAAATGAAGCTCTGTTAGCACAATTACTGTATATCGGTATTCTATGCAGCATATCGTCACTGTGCTCATTTCTGTGCGGATGAATTTGAGCTGGCAGTTGCCATGCATCCAGTGTTATGAATGGTAGATCATATACCAATTGCATCACTAGCCATTACTTTCCTGGTTTTAATGATTCTTACTATGGTAAATTTGGTTTGTTACTCATGCATCCAAACAAACCCACAACCTCAGCAAAACGGCCAAGGCATTTTGCCCAAACGTCTTACCATGCCATCCAAGCATCTTTTGCACTCGCCATGAAAATTATCACAAGTGGCTAGAAATTACTGAATATTATTAGATTAACAATACTTCCTAAGGTGAAAATTAGTGCACAGTATGGAAGCAGATAGTGTTGAACGTTGTAAAACAACCGTAGCAACTGTTAAGGGCTCGTGACCTTGACCTTGACCTTGCATCTAGCATCTATATACTAAGCACATACAAGCAAGTGTACATTCTGTGATATGTAACTAGTGGATATTTTGAGCATACTGTTTGACAACAACGTTGCACACACATGCAGGCAGTGATAAATTTGCAGTAAGTTAATACCAAAGTCACAAGCACAAGACAATAGGAAGCATAGGAAGTAAACCAAGACATAGAGAGACTGCAGCACTTCTGATCATTTATCTGTTGATGTGGTTAACTATTGCTTATTAGCCCAACTTTTCTAGTACCAAAACGTACCCTTTCCAAAATTTCATGAAAAAGTTGACAACATTTTCATAAGTTACCTAATAGATGGAACAGCAGTAACAATTACAGTACTTTATTCAATCAGGTCATAAATTGTTTACCAGTGAAAAAAACTCAATTGTGATCAAAATTACTACACAGAATTGCCTGCAGTCACTTTGAGTAACTTTGGAGGAGAAGATGACTGATCAAAAAAGAGCAGCGTTATATTTTGTGCAAATGAGCACTGATGGTGAGTGACATATACAGAGCAGTGCATGATTGTGTAACTCCCAGATGTAATACTTATATTTGTGGAACGTGTGATGATTGTCAGTGGGAACTCTGTATATCAAACTCATCAGTTAATCAGATTGTTAGTATGTGTTACTGGTTGTGGCTTACGTTTGAAAAAGAAGCTCAGCTGTCACATAGGGTCTGTGTGACGTTCTTTATCAGCCGAAATATTGTTAACTGCTGCAAAACCTTATGACGAGAAACTTAGCTAATGCAAACAGATTGTGTGTTAGCGTTAGCAGCAGTTCCTTCAACAGGCACATTTTATTCTTTGCCTGCACAATTATGTACATGTAGGCCTATGTGTATTCTAATTAGAGGCTCAGCTTTTGCAGAGCCTGCGATGTATTGTATCAGGATCGACAGACGTGTAGTAAACTAAGGTGCGTTATGAGTGTCATAAATGAGCCATCCATGGTGGATCTTTGTTGACAGCACTGTTACGGACCACTGGCATGATATGACGTATCATTCCGCCAGCGAATGGACTCAGTGTTTTGGCGGTAATGCGTCTGTGGCTCGACTGGTAGAAAAAAAGCAATTTTTACCCCATCTGCATTTGGCATTCCCATTGTGGGTGAGCCCACTGGAATTCGATCAAGATCTTTGGCACCAGAAAACTATCAGAGTCGCGACGTTGGCTGCATGATGTTTTGACAGAACATTGGCGTATGACGAACAAACAGAGCTAGCATATACCGCGCTAACCTAACGTACCGTCGCGCCGTTAAACTTTGGGTGTGAAAGTGATACAGTCCAAGCCATTTAGATTGATGTGGCTATAAACATGCAGCATTGTCAGATCTATAAGACGGATAGTCAGCGGTGTGTCTGTGGACTTTCTTGCTGAACAGTTATGAACAGTCTGGGACTGAAATGTCTTGTATGGTGGATGTGGGTGAATGAGCAGCAGTTAACGTCTCACTTGACACGTTATAGATCATTTCGGGAGATCTTACGTGGGGTCACTGAGTGCAGCGTTTTAGGTCGACTCTTCTGCCTAGACTTAATAAAGGGGGTCTCAAATGTTCATTCGTCCGTCCTTCCGTACGCCCGTCTGTCCACAAAAAGTTTCTTTTATTTCAATGAAATTTGACATAGGTAGAGGTTGATGAGTGATGCACGACAGTATGCAGTATGACCCGATCCAAGGTCAAGGTCATGAGCCCTTGAAAGTTGGAAATCCTTCCATTTTCAAAAGCTATCACCTCCATCATTTACAATGGGTGCTGCCAACTGACCACTTATTCTTAAACTATTACACAATATGTAAATTTGATCGGGCCGGATTTTTGATATTGATCCTAGTTTTTGTGTCACGTGACTTCGAACTTGGCAGAAACGTCAGTTGTGAAGAGTCGACCGTCAGTCCCGCGCTGGGCTAATTTATTGTCTTTCATTCTAGTGCTGTTTAGTTGTGACCACCCAAGAGGCACGTCATATGCAGTGTATGTATAGCGGGGCCATCTGTATAGGCCCATATCATATACAGCATTTAGTGCATTTTTTGTTCACTTCTGGTCTGTGCTAATGTAAATATTTTTAATAAATTAGTTCAGCCCGTCCTCCCAACTTATTGTTGCGTTAACCCTATAGCCCGGACATGTTGGTGTAAATCTGGCCTTACTGGCACGGTGGTACATGCGGCACTGCTGCCCACAGATAGGAATAATTCAGCGGCGTCGGCTGCAGCAGCTGTTATTGGCAACCACTGATGAGTCCTGTGAGAGACTGCACGCGGGTCCCGATTGAATTAGAGAGAGCTGGTCGTTAATCGTGTGCAGGCGGGGTCAGGCCGTGCGGCTGCCTGATGTACAATGCCTTTAGCAAAGCGGTGTCCAGTACATGGTCTCACACCAGTCGACTGCAGTCCAACCGACCTCCGCCTCACCTCCTCCACTGTGTGTGTGTGTGTGTGTGTGTGTGTGCGGCCGCGGACATATCCAATAGCCACAGGTGCTATTATGACGGCAATTTTGAGGCGCCGCTAACCATTCAGTATAATAACAATAATCGCATGTATTATTATGTGCAATATACCCAACGCCATAAAGCATCTGCAAATGTCCACACATACCATCAAAGCATGCCAGTGTAATGTAATGTATTAGTCTTCCGTTGTGTGCCTCTTTCTGTCTGTTACCGTGTCCGAAATATTACCACTTATTTACCAAAATTTAGAGGCGTCACGTGACTGAGCACAGCCCATTTAGGGACAGTATCTTGCGTAGTGCACACACTATTACTCACGTTGATTGATCTGCATGATACCAAATTTGCTGTATCTAGCTTCTGTTCATAATAGTGTTGTTGTACTTCACATAAGAATCAAACCCGAATGCGCCTAAACAGCTGGCAACAAGTGGTGACGTTTTCTTTACATAACACGGCTTTTTACCACACGACGCTATGCTAGCATGGTATATGCTGTGGCCTTGTCTCTCCATCCGTCACAAGTCGGAGTTCTGTAAAAATGTTAAGCATAGGATCACACAAATACCCATAATGCCACACAGCCCGGGGTCTGTACTTCAGAATTTTGTGATGCCAAAGATCCTGACAAAATTCCAGTGCAGTTATCTGCAGTGGGGTGCCAAATACAGGTGGGGTAAGTTAAAATCGGCGATTTTCAACCAATATATCCCTGTAAAAAGGAAAGGAAAGGAAGAGTATTTATATAGTGCCTTTTATATACTATGTATATCTGAAAGCGCTCAGGCATGGATCACACAGTTTTACATGCAAATACACCATGTCTGCCTTTTTTTGTAAGCGTTCACCAGATGGCGCCACCCCTAACTGAGGTAAGAGACATCCAATTGCAGCTTACTACTCATCTATCGACCCCGAAGGGATGAAAGGTTGAGTTGGCCTGGTTGGTTGACCTATAGCGGACGGTTTACCCACATAAGTGGTCACCCGTCAGCTACAGGTCGAGCGCAGGACAGGGAAAGTTCGCGGGCCGACGTTCTACCACTGTGCCACGCAACTGTATGTCACAAACGGTGCAAGATAAGGCCATAGTTACTATGGAAGGCTAATAGGAACACGTGTATGCTCTATTGATTGGTGCTGTTTCCAGTGACCTTGAGTGAACCCATGTTCTGCATTGTGCGTCACCTTTCGTATCTTCCTAACCAGTTGAGATCTAGTTCAAATTTTCCGCTGCTGTAATAGGCCTTGTTTGTGGCATGCAGTACGTTCCAGTGGATGATTGACTCAAGCCAGGCGTCATTGTGTCAGATACCGGCCGGTGATCGTTGTAGCCATGCCGGTGAACTAATGCGTCCCCCATCCCGACATCGTCCTGGAATCTGTTAGCAGATATCCGGTAATGCGTCCCACGTGTGGTCCGGAAGCAGAGTTGAGGGACTTGGCCCGTAGGTGTTTAGTGGGAATGATGCCATTTGCTGTCGTTCACTGTGGGCGGCTAGTTTAAGCAGATTCCAGGACGACCCATAGAGTGGGACATAAATCCAAGGCGTGAAATGAAAATGGTTATAGCCACTAGGACTATACATCGTGCAGTGTTTCTTTCTGACTGATTAAAATTTTAATCCATGAAGAAATTACATTGAGACTTGAGCACAGCTTTGATGCCACAATTTTTCCTTGCAAAGAGTTTATTCAGGATGGGGAAGAATTAATTACCATTGAGTTTAGCACAGAAACAGTTGGATCGTCTGTGGTCTATTGCAGTATGCAGCGTTTCATGTTACACCTCTCGTCACTCAGCTGTCGTAGCTAGACCTCTGCTACAGGAAGCTGCCCGCTGTTGCTAGTTGCTAAGTGGTCGTACGACTGGCGTACAGTAGTCGTACAACATATTTCACGTACTTGACTTTTATGCTGTATTATGATCCTCTTGTGGATTCTGTACCGACTGCACGCTAACTGTACACGTCGTATACGCCTCTAATTTACTGTGCAGTTGTGGCCTGGCTTGCTTGGCTTGTGTACTGTTTGCTTGGTAGTTGGTATTGAGACATTCAGCACATTAGGGTTGCATTGCGACAATTCGCTATTTACATTTAGATTTGTGTTCACGTCTGAGTTGTGAGAATGATGCATAGTTACGTTACGTTTGGACTGTGTTTCCTCACTTTATATGCTTTACACGCCGTTCTACACTGTTTGAGAAATTGCAAATGATTATTATATGTCACATTTGCTGAAGATCTGGCCCGGTCACCGCTGACGATTTACATGTTGTAATACAACGTTGTTCTTACCTGCGCAGGTAGACAACAGTACTTTACGGACCAGTCTAGTGGTCCAGCTCATTGGCGTATCCAGGGGGTGCCAGTATGCCATGGCACTCCCTCCCTTTGAATGTCATTTTTTTAAATCAGAGAACAATCTGGGAAAGATCGTAAAGATGTTGGCACTAGTCGAGTAATGCTGTAAAACGTACTTTATTTAAAGTCAAGAAATAATGAAATTTCTGCATGTAATATCAATTTTTTTCTCGTGAGTCGCTACACTTGTGGTCTGTGTGGCTTAACAATAGAGCGTTCAAAGCTCGCGATCCAAAAGGTCGCGGGTTTGAATCTCGGCCGGTCCGCTTCCAGATAACAGCCTTGGGCAAGCTGCTCACACGCATGTTGATTGATTGATTGATTGTTCCTCTGTCACCAAGCAGTATAATTTGGTACCGGCCGATGGGCGGTGACCTCTTCGGCTGGGAAGGCTTGTCGGAAAGTAATGGCAGCCTACCGCCGGGTGGATGGCTTCAAGTCACCTGTGGGCTGCATGCTTGCCTGTACACCGGGATCAGCTGCGGGCCCAACGCTCAGTAACGATCATGGGAAAACTTTACATTTTTTACACTCGCTCGATTAGAGTCTCAATCTCTTCTGGCTCCCTCTGTTGAATCCTGACTGTGCCACTGGTCCGGGCAGAGCAGTCAGCTCGGTACGTTTGTGTGTTTCCAAACGACAGCTTTTGAACTAATTGAACTTGAACCTAAATATCTGGCCAGCTGGTTCATCTTGACACTATCTAGGTCAGGTCGAAGGTCAACGTCATGGGTGAAAGTTCATGGTCGCAGGAAGAAAATGACGCCGTGTCTTTTTGAGCGAGGGCTTTCTGGTTTCAGTGTAGACTGCCATGCAGCGGTGCGTCTGATGCCCGAAGCCTGTATTGTTTCTGTTGACGCAACCTCTACATAGCACCCGCCAGCCTGGTAATCGGAATCCTTTACGGAGCAATGACCCCGAGGGACACATTTCCAGATTCGGTACAGCCGTCGTGCGTTGATGTTAACCTGCGACCTGACCTTCGTAACTCAGACTGTCGTCGGCTCCGTCCGGTCTCCGTACAGCCAACCACTACCTCCGCCGGGCCTTATCTGCAACCTTGCAGACAGACGGGTGGATTTATGTTTGCCTGCACTGGCGCGTCGCACGGTTAAGTCATTTCTAAGGCTGCAGTAGGCTCCCAGTAGCACTAGGCGTCTTTAGTCTAGCCATATTTTTTGTCGCGGACAACGTGGACAACTTTGTCACCAGACAACGCCCACTGACCCCGACAGTGTCCTGCCGTGTAACCAACTGATGCTAGACAGCTGTACGGTATAATAGCGAGCGGACGACAAGAAAACTCTGTAGGCATAATCATAGTCATAAATGTCCCGTGCGCCGAGGTCAGCTTTTTCTTTCTATTCACCTGGTACTCACGGGTCCTGAAAAGTCATGAAATGTCATGCATTCTGTCTAATGTGGTTCTGAAAAACTAAGTCAATGATTGTGGTGTGCTGTGGAACTGTGGCCGTTCGTCTGTCCATCTAACAAAGCCGGTATTGTACCAAAATGGATAAAGATAGGATCACTCAAACAACGCCGGAGAATAGTCCGGAGACTAGTTTTCTGGTGCGAGCTTCATGTGTAAATAGCATGGTATTAATTACGGTGTAGGTTAGATAGTGAATGCTGTGAAGAAAGTAGACAGTAAGCAACGTCCATTTTAGACCTGTAACACATATTGCATCGTGGCATATTACATGTGCTGTCAGAAACAAACAAGAAGGCCGTAAATGGTAATACAAACTATAAAGAGGTCATGATTTTCTGGTATTTATAGTGCTGAGTAGTCCAGTGAAAGTCCTGAACTTTGCTGCTATGTTTGAGTGGGAACGTGTGTTGTGCCAGTTTGAGCGTATGTTGATAGGTCATTTTCCACAGCCGTTTTCTCACGCTACTTTTTGTTTATGTCTATATCTGTTTATTCTGAGCACTTTCTCCGACGTCTGTTTAACCGACACTGTCGTCGTTTTCTGTACTAACTGAATATAATAGTTTTTATTGATATTTTTATAAACTAATTGACAGACCTCCCCTTGCAGCTCTGTAGCTTGTATACTCTTCGCCCAGTCTGCTGTCTTAAGGTTCGTTCACACCGGGTACGTTGCGTTGCGTTAGCGTGCGGCATGTTGCGTGGTTTTTGCCGCATACCGCAAGACGCCGCATCTGATGTGAACGAATCTTTAGTAACGTTTTTATTTGCGCAGACAGAGCGCTGACGCAGACATCGTTGTATAGCCCGCGGTTGTTGGAACTTGTTGCCGTTACCGGTTCATATTTCTCATTTTTTATGCAGCCCGCTTAAGATGAATCACTGCAAATTGCTCCACGTCCGTCCGTCCATACGGACTGGGCTTATAACCCCAGAACGAGAAGTCGTATAGACAGTTCAAATTTCAGTATTTAAAGTTTCAAGTTCGTTCCTAGAAAAATCCTAGAATGCGTTTGTATCTGGTGGAACAGCCGTGCTTTTTATTGTGGAACTTGAATCGCTATAAAGCAGCTGACAGATAAGTCATGCCAAAAGAATTTAGCTGTACTGCGCAGCGTGTAACAGGATTTGCTGATATCACTGACCGTTTTTTCGGTGTTAATGTAAGCGGTGTCACTATATTTATGTTGTAGGCCTACCATTGCTATGTAAATATTTACTGACACTATGTCTGTTACTGACTGGCTGCCTGGCTGCACTCAATCTACGACGCCCGCCGTGACCAATTATTATTATTATTTTTCTTCTGAGCTACTCGGTTTTTAATTTTATTTTTTCCTTATTTTTCCGTTTCTGGGCCGTGCTCTAGATTGAGTTGGCTATCCCGTCAGCTTTTGAGCGCACGTTAATCTACTGTATCGTATCATATAGTTTAGTGTGTAGTGTTCTGCGTATGATTAGTTCAGCTTCGTCCTAGAGCTGTTCTTTACTTTACCCCAGAGAAATCCGTGTCAGTTACACACTGCAGCGGCTTTAGCTTCCTCAAAACTTAACCTTCTTTAGAAATCGCTTGGAACGTGGGGAGTATGGTTAAAACTTCTTCACTAAAAAGCTCAAATGATATCTGCTAAACTATTAAGATTACTGGCATGCTGATGAAACTTGTTAAAAGTTATGCCGTACTTGGGAGCACTAAGGTATTTAGGCATGGGCGGCGCTAGAGGGGGGAGGGGGCAATTGCCCCAGGTGCCCTTGCCT
>Ga0209780_1005281_pt1 | contig 10162 bp, 5 predicted proteins | sample WorMetexBAHAMAS2_FD_187384 | JGI IMG/M metagenome (GOLD analysis project Ga0209780, IMG submission 187384) | Marine gutless worms symbiont microbial communities from Max Planck institute for Marine Microbiology, Germany - Inanidrilus exumae... | ecosystem: Host-associated > Annelida > Digestive... | reverse complement strand
CAGCAGGAAGAAGGAGCACTCTTTCTTTTATAAATTTTTTTAGAGGAAATTATATAGTGTTACACTAAATAGGCATATTGTCCTAAAAATCTAAAGTGGACTGAACAGAGAAGACCAAACTCTAACTTCAATTTTTGGTGTCACAATTACCCCAGCTGACCCTACTTGCATTGACACTAATTGGGCATCATGAGGGCATCAGGCATGCATGTATTGAAGGGAACTCAAAAAACACTACTAGAATAAAAAAACACTCACTGGCCGCATCTGATGAATGACCAATATGGCACTTCTACTGCCAGTTGGATATATGGATGTATCTGCTGAACTGTGAGCCGGGGTGATATTGATACAATGAGTCTGCTAGTGAACTGCAGGATACGACATCAAAGCCTAGCCATCGACAGGAACTATCAGCAAGGCATTAGCAGTTGAAAAATGTCGGCAGCTGCTATGCTTGTCAGTTGCATAATCATGACTCAGTGTTGCTACACATACTTAGTAATGTTGTTGTGTTTGTATAATGCAGTATTTGATCTTTTTTCAGAACAAAGTACAATTTGAATCAAATTTCACACGATACAGCTATTGGACTTGTGCGCCGCACTTTGGAATTGGGTGTTCACATCAGAGAGGTATTTTTTGAGTGTGCAAAGTACAGTGTAATATAATTCTAGTATTATTTTGTCATTAAATCTTCATTTGCTTAACACACTGCAGTAACTTGTAATCATGCATATGTGGTATTACTAATTAAAGTTTTTTTCTGAATTTTCTTTCATACTGTATAAAGTTGCTTTCGTATAAAATGTAATTGAACTAAGGCTTTTGAAGGTTATTGTGAAACAACTGTTTGGTTGTTATCTGCTGCTTGCTATTATTTGTAGGTATATGTGGACACAGTTGGAGATGTTTCAGTGTACCAGAAAAAACTCGAAGAATGTTTTCCTGCTGTGAAAATAACAGTTGCAAAGAAAGCAGATTCACTGTATCCGATAGTTAGTGCTGCCAGCATTTGCGCAAAAGTTAGTGTTATAACCTTTGTATACTTGAATGTTTGGTTTATGCTTACGTCTTCCCATTCAGTTCTGTAGAGTCATTTGGTCACACTGGATAAACAGTAAAACTGCCACCTTGTTACTGTGGGCTTCTTTACCTTTGCTACTTTTGGTAGGATACTGTTTTGACCACAACTTGTTTGTTAATTATATGTGCATTTTCATGAAATTTGTGGAATAGGTAAATTGTGAACCAGAGAAGAGTTGGTAATATTCTAGAAGTAATCTGGAACATATTCTAGATATACTGTCGTATTTATAGGTAGTCGACTAAGTCGAGTAGTCAACTGATGTGAAAAGTAAACATGAAATTGGGAAAATGAGTTATGATGCAGTGTGGCTGATGTACCTTCTGCTTGCCGGTAATGACACTGCTGATTTGAGAGTAGCATGGCAGAGATATGCACTGTTCCAAGTGCCATATAGTTATTTCTGCAATGCAAGGATATAATGAGATCAATGACATGTATCAAACTCCTTTTGTGGAATTTGGTTTTGCTCCCCCTAAGCTACATTATATTAGAAGGGGGTCTAGGCCTGCCTTCCAGAAGTAAAGGTACTTTCCCCATAAACTGAACCAAAACTAGGCAGTTAGAAGTTTTAAAGGCTTTTTTCACATAACTTGTGTTATCAGTATAATGACCACTATAGAAATAACACACACACACACACCATAGAAATAACTCATGCACTCAGTATTTATTTAACCATTTTTTTTGGTTGGAGATTCTTCATATTGGAGAGGGTTCCAAAATGAGAATCTTTAGGAATGAGGGACTATAGGAATACCTTTTTAAAACCTTTTTTATTACTTTGCCGCCGTAGTGGTTCGGAATATTGCAGTCACCTTGTCTGTATGTCTGTGTATTTATGTGTTTGTTCGTCTTTCTGCCCTCTTACATATCTCAAACATCACGTCATCCTAATTTCATGACATTTTCTGTATGTGTTACATGTCGCCATAACTCTGTCTTTCTTTGTTGACAATGCCCTACACAAACTAGTAGTACTGGAGTCCGGACTCAAGTCCAGTTTGGCCAGCCTCGGACTCAAGACTTGCTTATCAGTGACTCAGACTCGGTCAGCCATCCCAAAATCGAGTCCTTATTCAAGTCTATGCATTGTTCCAACGTTACATGCACCAGCTGAGCACGTTTTTAGCCATATGGCATTTTTATGCGACCAGATAGGTTCAGGCTGTCAGATAAAGCATTTTTGTCGCTGGTAGTTCGTAAATGCAAAAGTGCATAAACTGTAATGATGCAACATAGTCATGCACTTGATAGCACATTAAACGTTGAACTTGTTGTGACGTTATGATAGCTCAATCTCCGACTCAGACTTGACAGTCATGGACTTGGTCTCGGCCGGTGCTGGACTCATTACAGTCTGGCAATACGTTGTGTATTTCCGGTTTTGTGGATGATGTCATGTTGTCACGTAATGGGGCCAGCGGACCAGAATGAAGAATGGTGTTGTTTCATCAAGTTCGCCACGTGGCAGCACTAGTCAGATGTCAGACTGTTATGTTTGGCTGAGTTTTCCAGATGGCGGCACCAGGGCTGAAGTTGATGTCTACTATTGCAAGCTTATACTTGTATGTGTTTGTATATGTGCCCTGTTGTGCGTCTGATGAGCAATGGGTATTCTGCATAACCTTTGAATGTCACTAAAAATAAACCGGTTAAATAATACTGAAGATATTCTGCACTTGCAAGTTGACAAGTGAATTGTAGATCCTGTACCATGTCGTTTTTTACATGTAATGTTGTTTATGGGCAGTGTTGTGTATGATGTTATAGGTCACTCGAGACAAAATAGTGTCCACATGGAAATTTGTTGAAGATATTGAAGTTGGTGAAATGGAGTATGGGTCTGGCTATCCTGCAGGTACAGTGGCACATACGATACTGTAAAACCTTTAATGTTCGCATGCCATTTATTTTGTGAGCTAAACAAAACTACAAATTAACGGGCACGAATATGTGTTTAATATTTAATGATGATACGAAATTACTCATGGTTGGAATTGTTTTGTTTGAATTTGCCAAAATAAAAGGCGCTAAAAAATTTTACGTGTGAAGTCGTTTACTTTTAGGGCAGCCAAATTAAAGGGTTTTACAGTATATCAAACTGTTGCATTTGTTTTCTGATTCCTGAACTTGAAATTTTATCACTGAGCAGCTGAGCTAAGTGCAGTTTGCCATACTAGCACTTATTGTATAGTATACAAGTGACCAGTGATCATTGTGAAAGCAGCTAATGGTCTAATCTGATAATCGCTGTTTTGCCATGTGTTTGCCTGTGTATTGTGAAAAACTGCATTCCAGCTTCATGGACTTTGTTATCTTGTTTAATTATTAGTGGCATCGAGCATGAGCTGATGTTGCAGAAATATTGCCAGTCCTGTCACCAGATGAATCTGATGTCAGCCTTGTAATGTTAGGAAGAGCCCCTGATGGGCATTTTACAGCAAGGAAAAGTCACAGTTGCATGTGAAATTTTGACACAAGGAAGCTGAACGATCCATTAGTTTTTACCACACGACGCTATGCTGGCATGCCCCATGTGGGCCTGGGGCAATACCCCCTTATCCCTTCACTTCCTCACCTTCTACTCTATGTTTTAGTATCGTTTACTTTTCCCCTTTTCCCTTTCTTACTTGCTTCATCTATTTTCTTGCTTTTTCATCTCTTCCTATTCTACCAGAATAGTTTCCAGGCCGGATGTTGTAGGAGACGATTAAAACTGGCTTTAGTTTTTGTGTGTTGATTTTGTGTTATACGTATTTTTTAGTTAAGGATGCTTGCTTGTTTTGTCATATTTGATTTAGTTTTGTCTTGGGGTGTGATAGTTGTCTCCCCCTGTTGTAGGTGCTAGCGTAATAATTTAACTGAGTCTCACGATCCCTTTCCCTTTTTGGGTGGCTGCTGGACAAAATGGCAGCCAGGGTTGAGGTTAATATATTGCTGGCCTTCCTTTAGCTCTCCACCCCTGATATAGCCATATTTGTGCTGAAAAGGACGTTAAACTTCAACTAACTAACTAACTGCTAGCGTAGTATATGCTGTCATCATGTGTCTGTCTGTCACAAGTCAAGAGTTCTACTAAGATGGTTAAACCTAGGATCACATAAACAATGGCTTATGATAGTACAGAGATTCTAGTTTTCTGATGCCATAAATCTCCACGAAATTTTGACGGGTTCACCCCCAACTGCGGTGCGAAATAGAGGTGGGTAAGTTAAAACAGTGATTTTTGACCTATATCTCGCTATATCACAGAAACAGTGCAAGATACAGAAATAGTTACTATGGAACGCTAATAGGAACTCTAATGTGCTGTATCAAATGGTGCTATTTCCAGTGACCTTAGGTGACCCTAACAACCCCAAAGCAACCCATTTTTGACATTTTCTGTCACCTTTCATATCTTTGTAGTGAGTGAAGGTAGACACTTCAAATTTGGTACATAGGTTGACGGTAGCAAGTGCTAGCCCACAGATGGCAAACCATCCATGAAAGGGGCATGTTAGGTCATGAATCATTTTAATTTTGATGGGCACCAACCATATCTCTGGAACGGCTGATCATCTCAGGTGCTGTCAACTTATGTGGACGGTCAGTTTGATAAACTGGTGACAGTGGTCGGTCACCAGTTTTTCACACTGACGATGACATCTGAGTACAACATGGTGAGCCTGAGGCACCGTCGTGCGGGTCTGTCAGCGGCAGTGGAGACTTGTTGCTAAGTATGAGAGTGAAGCAAGTGAAAAAGTGACACTGATCAATGATGCATTCGAAAACGAAAATCGTGAATGTAATGATGTGCTATGGACAAAGAAGCTCAGCTATTGCAGTGAGACCATGCGACACTATTTTAGTAAGTTCATGCTATGCTTCACCAGTTGTTGCAGTTAGAAAGGTTTCAGTCAGCAAAAGTGACCTTCATGGTCATTCAAGGGCATTGGAACTGGTGCCATTCAATAGGCAACGTACAATTTCCTATTAGTCTTCCATTACAACTATGTCTGCATCTTGCGTGGTTAACAAGATACTATCACTTTCTTCGCAAAGTTTTAAAGAGGTCAGTTCACTTGACTCTGAACACATCCCTTTTGGGGATGATATATTGCGCATGCACTAGTACTCCTGTGCATCAATCAGCACACGAAATTTGAAGTGCCTAGCTTTACCATTTCCAAAGATATGATTGGGGCAAAATTTAAAAAAACGGGTCACGTGACCCTGACCACGCCAATTAGGGGGTTGTATGTCAATCTGTCATCCGAGGGCTAGCACTTGATATATTCCACCTGAATACGTAATTTGGCGACTCTCGCTTCAGCCATTCCGGAAATGCGATTGCGGGCATCGAAATTGAAAATGGGTCATGTGACCCAAGCGACCTGCCCATGTAGCCCAGTGGTCAAAGCACTTGGGCGCCATGTGCATAGAGCGTGATGCGCTCACGGAGCCGCCGTTCAAATCTCAGCCTGGGTGCATCCGCGTAACAAAAAGAATTATTTCAAATAATTCCTCCGCAAATGATGAACCGGGACATAATCTCGGGCGGGTAAAAGAGGGTTGGATGATGTCCTCTATAAATTGTGACCGTTGCTGACACCTTGATTAGCAGCATCAAGGCTGTTAGCCTTGCTAGTGTGAGCTGCAGCAAAGAGACGTGGCTGGTCACTTGCTGGAACAATACGCAGCACCAGTCAGGGCTAAGCCATACGGTAGGCCACGTATAGAGGGGGCACACTTTAGAAATACCCGACAAGCTGCTCACTTCTACTTAGCCCTCCTTCCTCGCACGTCACGAACACATCACATACTTTCCCTCCTCTCCCTGGGGAAGCACACTGGACCGGTATATGATCTCAGCACTGAGGCTCATTTTGCCCCAGACCCACCCCTACCTCCTGCTATAAGCCCTACAAAACCTGGCTAGCAGTGCTTAAATCCGGCCCGTTGCAATTTGACAGCCAGCTATAACAGAATGTGGGCGATCAGATTTTGAGAATTGCAGTTTTATGCCTAAAACTCAGTCCGGGTCTTAAAACTTGGTCATTCAACATCGTGGCTGCCATCTCGTTTTGTTAACGTTGTTTTCATGTTTTTATTTGTGTACTCTTGGTTAGTTGGTGTCTTAATCTGTAGATCCAAAGACAAAACAGTTTTTGTCGGACACACTAGATCCAGTGTTTGGATTCACATCACTCGTTCGCTTCAGCTGGTCGACAGCTGACATCATTCTGCGCGAAAAAGGAGTTCCCGTTCATTGGTACATTTGTCATCACTGCTATCTGTGTGTTTTAACTGTGTGTGCAGAGCAGCATGAGTTTAAATTTCCAGGAATGAAGAAAATAAGCTGGACAGACAGCATCTTTCTAAGATTGCAAAAGCAAAATGCATCAGTTACTGCAGTTTGTAAGAGATGCTGTTAATTTTGAAAGATATAAAGCAAAAAGCCATTACAGTTAAGTGCATGGAAATGTACAGCATGTCCCAGAAAAATGACCTCCTTTTTTTGTCAGTATGTCTGATAAGTCTTGAAAACAAGGTTGTGTATTCTAAGGTGCTGTTATCATGGCAAGCCATTGTGAGTTCACCCAGTTCATTTGACGAATGCACACTGAGTGCCTGGTGGCATGTGCAGTCCCAGTCAACCACACCACCATTGCCGTTTATTCTTAATAGCTTGGAGGCTGAGACTGTAAAAACCTTAATGTTTGCATGCCCTTTATTTCACAAATTTCAAAACAAAACCACAAAATTAAAGGGTGCAAATATCAATGCTGCACCAACATTAATTGTTGTGTTAGAATTGTGTTTTGAAATCAAAATAAAAAATGTGAAATGTTGTTTGCATGTGAAGTCGCTAACTTTTAGGGTAGCCAAATTGAAGCATTTTACAGTACTCATGGATTGTGGAAGGTTGAATTGACCTAGGCACAGCAGTAAAAGTACACAGCCCTGTATGGCACAATGGCTGCCCACAGTGAGATTCAAACCAGGGTTCTCTCACGCTACAGTCACTCATGTTACCACTAGACCACTGCGACCCGTGACATTCCCAGTAAGTAATGCACTGCCTACACATTAAACATCATTTTGTTGCCAGTTCTGTGATTGTGCTGCAGTGTTATTTAAGTGTGAATTGCTTACCGGTAGTTCTGTCCGTATATGCATGTAAAAACTTGTCATTAAAAACTGAGTACAGATGACAAAACCTTGCATATTTGTGAAATAACAAAAAGTCCTTGAATTTTTTCTTTCATTTTCCAGGCTTGGAAAGTCCTTGAAAACAGGTGATGTCCTTGAAAGTCCTTGAATTTCATCTTTGGAGTCCTTGAAATTTCAACCAACATGACAGCAACAAGGAAAGGCTGACAACTCTACTGAGGTTCTGATTGACAGGCATAGATTCCATGACAATTATGCAGATGACATTCAAGAAAACACAAAGTATATTGACAGAGATGTTGCTGAACAGCAAAGCAGATCTCTTTCCTTCATGCCTGGAGACAGGATAAACATACATCAGCTGAACGCCAGCATTGAGTTTATTCTGTAGAACTTGGCAGTTATATATACAGATTTTATGTTGCTGATGTCATACCACACAGAGCAATCAACAGGCCTCACAGTTGAGATGTACAGTATACCTTCCATAAACTGTTTATCATTATGCTGAACTTAAGGAAATGTTAGTCTCTGTTGTACAAGAGAGCTTTCTTTGCACCTATGTTACATATGGCAGAAAGACTATTTTCTTGTCATGAGAGTAATGTTTTTCTGCGCTGCTTTTTAGGGAAGACGATGAAACAGACGAAGTACCAGCAACAAAACGAAAACGAGACATCAGCAATGTCCCACCACTTACTGCATTTTTCACTTCGACAGACTCTTCTGCTTCTGCTGATAACATCAAAAACCCAGCACTACCACGTCACAGGTTCCTTAAGAACTGTGGCCTGATGCGAGTACAAAATCTGTGAAGCTGTCTTCGTCTGGCAAACTGTATGAGTGACATTAGCCACTTTGTTCGTCATCTCTGCATTTTAAATGTTTGACTTGTTTGTTATTAATCATGCAGAACAAAACGTGCCAGTAGAGCTAACAAAACAAGGATGTGTTGTCAGTATTTAAATAAACTGCGTGAAGGACAAGCGTGTTTGATTTTGAATAAATATTTCAGTAATACTTGTAAGTTCTCAGTGCAGCAGTTTTGACACTCCTTGCTGCCAACAGCAGGAGGTTTGTTATATTAGGGGACCAGAGTATGGTTCCTGGGGGATAAAATCCCCAGTTATCTGTCCGCCGGGGGGCCCAGGGGCATACCTTACTAGGGTCTGGAGGAGAGTCATCCAGAATGTGAAACCTTATTATTTTTCAAATGGAATGCATTTCTGAAATAAACCCATTAGCTTTGGTTTGATTATACATAATAAGGCTTAACATGTTATAGATTTCCAATAATATTTCAGTTCTTGAATGCAGGCAGTGCTGACTGTTAATGCTGACCCCACCAACCCTGAAAAACTCCTTCGATTTAGATCAGTCTTATCAGTCAGTCTGGCAAGGGCTGGGGGAGGGGTTTGGACCCTGGACCTCCCAGTCGATGCCACACCTGGTCTTGTCATATTCAGCAGGTTTATGAGGATAAAGGTGGATTGAAGCAAATTAATACAGTGCTGTTATGTCATAATGCATCAAAGGTCACGTTCACTGTAGGCAGTTTGTAGTAGTTCGGTTTGTAACGCGTAGGCAAATGCGCTATTACGTTTGGCAGATTGACTGAGTTAGTATGGATGTTCATGTGAATAACATGACACTCACCTAGCAGAGATGTCGTGTTGATATGATGATATGAACATCATTGTGTAGTGATGCAGAACCAGGATAAATAACAGAACACCAGATTTTTAGGTCGACTCTTCAACAGAGTCGACCTAATAAAGCCGTTCTCAAATATCAGTACGTGTGTACATGCGTACGTCCGGTCGTCCACAAAGTTTCTTTGATTTCAATGAAATTTGGCATGTAGGTAGAAATCGATGAGTGATGCATGACGATAAGCTACTTATGCAGCAACTGACCAGGGGCTCTGCCCCTGACCCCGCTGGGGGCATAGCCCTCAGACCCCCAACACCTTCCCCAATGTTGGCTATTCCCCCCAAACCTAGGGTGTCTGGATAAAACACAGGTCACTGTTACATCCATACCACCACATGGATGTCATGGACTGAAGATTGGGCCCCCACAGACGTCCGTGGACCTTTGCATTTCCGACTCAGTGATTTCCGAGCACTAGGAGCAGTGTTTTATAAAAATAAGTAAATGATTCGGTATTACAGGTTAAAGGTAACGAGATGACGGAAGCAGGCTTGAGGCCTATTTGCTGTCACGAGTTGTACAGCAACGGTGATACGTCCCAGCGAGTTTTAATGGCATTTTCTATCACATATCCACTGGTCTGACAACTTAAACGTGTTGTCAGCAGCATTCATGCACCAACTGATCCTCACAAAAAGTGGGGGTCCACATCCATATGTGGACCCTGCACCTGAAAAAGTGGGGGGTCAACTGACCCCCTGGACCCCATGGCTCCACGGCCCCTGCTCATAGTCTCTGTTGAATTTGAACAGCATGTCGTATGTGCTCTATTGAATAGTTGCCGATGACCTTGGGTGACCCCTAAGCATGTTAAACCACCTCAATTTCAACATTTTGCATTGTCTTATGCATCTTTGTAATTGTTGATTGCAAAGACTACAAATTGGATGTACAGGTTGAATGTGCAAGTCACAGCCTACCAGTAGCATATCCATCGAGGGGACGGGGTCGTGTCCCCCCAGATTTCAGACCGAGGGGGACAGTCATGCAAAAGTCCCCCCACTTTTTGACACATGATAATGCAATAGCAGGTTTACAAGCCAAAGTCTAGGCTTACCGGCTTATGCGTGTATGACAGATAGTTCTACTGCAATAAAATTAGCTCCCGGAATGCACCAGAACTTGCCATTTTGAGCTCAAAAATCTAAACAAAAATTCTGGGGAGGGGCATAGCCACCGGTGGGGAGGGGTACACTCCCCTCC
>Ga0209780_1005280_pt1 | contig 10164 bp, 12 predicted proteins | sample WorMetexBAHAMAS2_FD_187384 | JGI IMG/M metagenome (GOLD analysis project Ga0209780, IMG submission 187384) | Marine gutless worms symbiont microbial communities from Max Planck institute for Marine Microbiology, Germany - Inanidrilus exumae... | ecosystem: Host-associated > Annelida > Digestive... | reverse complement strand
AAAAACACACTTTGCCCACCCTACATAAAACTTCTCTTGCTGGAGCCAGTTCATGTAGCAAGTTCTTTTGTAGGGTGGGCAAAGTGTGTTTTTAGCGTGCCCACCAGCCCCGACGATACGGTGGGCAACAAAAACACGTTGCCCACCCTACATAAAACTTAATCCACCCTACATGTATGGAATTTTGCTGACTTAACTTAATGGCATTGAGTTATCAGTCTCGGTTTATTCTGTTAATTCTAAAATTCTGTAAATTATGATTCAGACAACAAACAAAGCGTTTGTGCCGTACGGGGTTGCAAACCCAGTCCGGCACAGCAGGCGGATTGCGTAACATACATAATTTAGTCAACATCCACCATTAATTCTCCAATTCCCCAAAAAGTCATCAGAGGTTTTCCTTCGCTTGCCCTCGCTAAAAACTTTTTCCACTCTATCGGCTCTGAAGTAGCAATGGCTTTAAAATACTCTTGCCCCGATTCTAATTCGATGTGTTTCACGATTGTATGATGTGATTGGGCTGTCACTTGTCCATACACTTTTCCCGCCTCAACCCGTTCACTGAAAATCTCAGCTAATTGCCCTGTCGGCGAAATATTGAGCAAAGTCAAATAGGCTGGTGTGCCATTATATAATCCATTTATTTTATAGCCAATACTCACTTTTATATCGCGGTTGAACCGCTTTTTACCCGGTTCATCTAACCACAAGGAAACGGTAAACGAGGCTTGCGGATTTTCTAAACATTTTAATTGTGCATTGAGATCATCGGTTCGGATAGTTTGGCAATCAGAAACCTCACTAACCCTATCTTCTTGATCGAATTTTGAAACGTCTGGAGAACGAACTGTCTGTTCTTGAGGCGGAATAGGCTCGGCATCCCACCAATCGCCGATCAGTTTCTCCACAATGATTAAAACGATTCCAAGCAATAGTGCCGATAGCGTACCCCATAAGCCTTTTTGAAACTTCGACATTTTTGAGTCTTCAGATAAAGATGTCATGGATTGCTTTATCATGATTTAACCTCGCTTATTACTCCACTTCAATCTCTACGCGCCGATTTTTCGCTAAGGCTGCCGTATGAGTGCCCGACACCGCCGGATCACGATAACCATGAGCATGGATTTTTATCCGGGTAATTGAAACCCCTTCTTCACTTAACGCATCACCAATCGTCTTTGCACGCGCATAAGACAATTCCAAATTCAGTCGATCACTTTCCGCTACGCTTACATTGGTAAACCGTTGAGTATCTGTATGCCCATGGATGTGAACGACACTATTATAAAGTTTTCTTAGGGTTGCTGCAATTTCCCGCAATTGCCCTTCTGAACCCGATTCTAAAGTCGCCTCACCCGTGTCAAAATGAAAATTACGGAAAATATGTTTATTTGTCAGTGAACCGGCGACGGCTTTTAAACCACAACCCGCAATCAAGCGAGTCAAGTTTTCACGCCGTTGTTTGTCATACAAGACTAACAAACTCTCTTTCTTGATAATTTCCCCCGCCTCTGTCACCGCATAACGGTTATCTTTCAACAACTCAATCACCCGCTTACGCGAATCCTTATCCGTTTGACAAGCCCGCAAATGCGCTTCCAAACTTAACGGAAATTGGTTTTGCCTGTAATAGCTTTCACCTAAACCATTCCAAGCTGTGGATAAATTCGGGTTGATTTCCAAAGCCTTGCGATAATGCGCTATCGCTTGCGTCTCATTGCCTTCCTTGCTGAAGAGTTCAGCTAAGTTATTGTAAGTCTCCGCATGTTTAGGGCAAAGCTTGAGTGCCTGTTCCAAGAGTAATTTGGCACGACTGAGAGGAAAACCTTGGCGGAAAGCTTCGTAAGCTTGGTAATTGAGTTCAGTCGCCTTATCGCAAGGTGTCGCGATAACCGATGATGAGAGGGCGAAAATGAATCCAAGGTTAAGCAAAATCACATTCAAGGGTTTGAATATAGACTGAAACATATTTCTCTCCTTTTTAGTTTGTAGGGTGGGTAGAGCGAAGCGATACGAAGTCAGCGAAGCTAAACCCACCATTTGCGTCGCAATGCTTATTCAATCAGATTAGAGGTATCAAATTGCTTGATAGCCCCTATTGTCACTCGCTCAAACAATCTAAAACTTTTAACCACTTGATATGAAGGAATGCCTTCTTCATAAGACAGAAAATATTCTGATAACAAAACATTCTCTTTTGGCATAGAAAAACGTGATAAGATCACAGCCGAATTTAAATCATTAAGAAAAGACAATTTCTTCTCAGGTGCCAGTTTCTCTTTAAAACTGAAAAAACTCAAATATTTCAGCATTTTCTGCTTTTCAAGTAAGCTGACAAAAAATAGGGTGCCCATATCGTTTGTGACTTGTATATCACCCTCTTCATCAACCGTGGCTTTGATAAGCGCATTCTCAAACAGTGCTCGTATGGTTTCTGGGGTTATTTTTTCTTCGTTAATCAAGGAATTGTTCATATTGTACCTCAAGAAATGAGACTTTAAGAAGAGCCTAAACAGCCTTAAAAGTTTATTCAAGCAAATGGATGTCTATTTATTTTTTTTGAGAAGGTTTATCTTCATATTGCCTTTAATTGATTTGCCATTAGTTCGATAAAAATCGCTCTTGTTATAAAAAGAAGGTAATTCTCCTCTATAAATCAGAATATCCCAATGCTTGAGTTCGTTTATTATCGCTTTGTTTTCTTCCTTTATCTTATTAAAAAACTTATTGCTGGGTGTACCACTGATGAGTAAAAGACTCTCTTTTTCAGATATTTTGTTAATTTCCTTGAATAAAAAATCTAATATTAAAAAATCAGGGTTTTCTTCTCTATTTAAGAGATATTGTTGTAAGAATTGATGGATGAATTCTTTTTTAAAATAGGGGTTATTTATAATAATGAGCTTTTTGGAATTAGGAATATATTGACTGACTTTTAATACTGAACCTTTAATGCCCCGTTTTGCGTCAAAATCCACATTCATAAACTCTTCTATCGAAGGGTAATTACCACCCATCAATTCTATTTTATTAATTCCCTTTAAATACTTTGCTTGTTTTATCAAATCATTGCCTAATAATAGCTCACTATCAGATTGATTTTCGAGTTCATCAGCAAGTTTTAAAAATTTTTGAATATTATTATTTTCCATTTAGTCAATATTCTATCTCGAAATAGAGAAAATCATGATATTTAATTATACGGAGTAACGACAAGGCGTATTTATAAGAATGGATTCTGTTTTCGGTTATCAGTTATTTATCAACGCGCTCACTTCCAATCAAAGCTATTTTTTAACGCAAGAGGCGCAAGACAAATTCGCATACCTTACCATTCAAAAAGCGTTTCCCTAGATAAATGAATATCCATCCGCGTATCAATAATTTCACTGGCTTCCGTGCCAAAGGTTTTAAAATCATTGGGTGCCGAATAAACTGTAATGGATTCTGTCGCGGGTACGACTAACCAACACGATTTCACCCCCAAAGCAAAAAAGGCATCAAATTTGCCCAGAATCTCATTAATCGTTTGTTTAGGCGACAAGATTTCAATCACCAACGACGGCATTTGTGGCATTTTCATCAAATCGCGTCCCTTTTGTGTTGGACGTGATGCCTTTTCTTTATCATAAAGACAAATATCCGGTATCAATTCATCTTTCGCTTTCAAGCCAAATTCACTTAAATCGATCTGGCTCGCATCTAAACTTAACTCAACCAATGTTCTAAACCGTTTATCATTAGAAAGTAATGCCGTCAGTTGTGATTGAGCCAGACTATGATTCACAGAACCCATTGTGTACCTCTCTTGTTCATCTAATTCTAATAGCACGTCTCCTCCTAACACGTTTTCAAAAAACGCTTTAATCAGCGCAAATCAGGATAATCATGATAATCAGCGTTCTATCAATCAAGCATTTTTAATTGCCTACAATCTAAATCAGAGATACGCTTCAGACGTAAATCATTACTGAATAGTGGCATATTTAACGTCAAAGCAGTTGCCACAATAATGGCATCAGGTAATTTAAGTGTGTGTTGACGGCGCAATTGAATAGCTTTTGTCTTAATTGGCTCATCTAAATTGATTAAGGTCAATTGTGCTAAAAAATCACGAATTTTTTGTTCACTTTGTCTCTCAAGATCAGGATAACTCAATAACTCAATCTCTGTGATAACAGAAGCATAATAATTGCCTTTGGGCAATGGTTCAGCTAAACGTCCTCCTAACAGGTACAAAATGATGTTGGTATCCAACAATTTGTCATTCACAACCATTCTCCCCGTATGCGTTTTTGAAATTCAAGCGGTTCTTCAGTCAATGAGAGGCTACCCGCAAAACGATTCAAATCCGTTGATTGTTCGGGCTTCTCTTCGGCAGTTGAGTCCATTGCCAATAAAATGATCTTAACCGGTTTTTTAAACCAGTCTTTATAATGCTCAGGAATGGGTATCATCCTATCGTGTGATGTCGATGTAAATTCAATGGCTTGCATTATTATTTCCTCAGTTGTTAATGTTTATTTTTTTAACAGGCGCAAGAGACGCAAGAGACGCAAAGCGTTGTCGATTAACCTCTTTAGCGTCTTTTGCGTTTATTATATTTTTCTTCTAAGCGCCATTATAACTTAAAAAACCCAAAATTCTTAAACCCAGCAGTGCTATTTGAACTGGGCACTTGCGTACCCTCTGTCACCGTTTTGATCGTAAATTCCAAATACGTGTATAACTCATGGATTGTTATCACCTTATCATCACCTAGCATATCCGCTTTCCCTTTCAAGCCTTGTAACAGCGCATAAGTAAACACACCCTGTTTTAATTCGGGCCTTTCTTGCGCGACGCTGTATGTATCGGTGGCACTCAAAACAATGATCTCATGATCCGATGCCTCTTTGATTAATCGCGGGTTGATCGCGCTGCCCGCATGACACGTATCAACCAATAACACGCGACGACCTTTGGTTTCTTGTAAAGCGGCTTGCAAAATCTCCCATTTGATCACGCTGTCGCTTTGCCATTTTCTACCCGATTCTTGGGCATCGTAGGGTAAAAAGTAGTAATCCCGTCCATCGTACACCCCATGCCCTGATAAAAATAAAACCACTGTGTCTTCTGGCCCGGCTTCTTTAAATAAATCAAGGGCTTGTTTGATATTCGCTGCCGTCGGGCGCGTGGCGCCGTCGGCCAATAAACGATCTTTAACCGCTTGATAACGTTTACCTTTTTGCTCTTTCATGGTTTGATGAAAGGCCTTGGCATCGCGGGCGGCAAAGCGTAAACTGCGATTCGTATTCTGATAGGCGCTCACCCCAACGGCCACTAAATATAAAGTACCGTGTTGTGCCGGTTCCCGACTGTCAAACTGCACTTGTACGCTTTGTTCTGCGATTAAATTTAAACGATTTTTGGCGACGATACGAATCAAATTCTCTCCGCGTTGTAAGGGCAAAGTGACCGTTTTTTCAAAATGATTCCGGCGTTGCGGCAAAGCCCATTTTTTCAGATTGTCCACTAAACGGCCATTGACATAAGCTTGTAGCGTTTCCAAGGGTTCGCCGGTGTCCAGAAAACTTAAGGTGACTTGCAATTGGCCTTGCCGCGTCGTGCTATGATTGGGCGGGGCGATGATTTGGAAGCGCGGGGCTTTCGTGACGGTCAGGTGTTCTAAGCGAAAAGGGGTGGCGTCGGCAATGGCGCGTGAGACATCACGCCACCGAATGGCATTGGCGACGATATCGGGCCGATAAAAATGTTCGCGTAATTGGGTGGCTTTGACATAATCGGCGGCCTGATCCACGCCCCGATTGATTTGCCAACCGACCAGTTCATCCCCCTTGGGAGAAGCGATGTAATGCCCACTCGAAGTCCAAGCCACCCATTCGCGATTGTGTCCGTGAAACAGCGTCACTAAATTCTCCCGGCTGTCCACATCCCATAAACGCACGGTTTGATCAGCACTGCCAGAAACCAATAAATGCCCAGAAGGCGACACCGCCACCGCCCAAACATCGCCAGTATGACCCACATAATCACCGAGTTTCTCCCCCTCGCGGTTGTAGGCGGTGAGGACACCATTGCTTCCACCACTGATGATGCGTTGGCCGTTGGGTGTGAAGGTGTAGGAACGGTGCCTATAACCATCAGTGTTATCTCGTTCAATACTGGCAACCGTGCTATCGTGGTGGCGAAGGTCGAGGATGGCATTTTGCCCCGTATTTCCTGAACGAGTGCGGAGTGCCCACTCACCATAAACGTCTTGAGCGCGAATAAACTGATTTTCTCCGTTTGTGATTTGACGGGGAACCCCCAAAAAGGCGTTCCCCGCTTTGGGGAGGGTGAGGCGGTATTCAAGTGGGCCACGATTGGTTGGACTAGCTTGTGTCCAAGTATTCCCCCAACCCAATTCCCGCCCAGAAGCAGAAAAGCCCACAGCCCAAATACTCGCCCCCACACCACGGAGTCGTTGCTTGAGCTGGCCATTGTGCAGTGACCAGATGTGAATTTCTTGATTAGCGCCCCCGCCGGTCGCCACCCACTGTCCATCGGGACTGACGGCCGTTGCCAAAACAATATTATCATGGTCACGATAGGTCACGATTTCTTGGCCGTCGGGGATGGACCAGACGTGTTCAGGATTATTGGCACAAGGTGGGCCACCCCTACAACTCGATACCAAATACCGCCCATCGGGACTAAAGGACAGGCTACCGACTTGCGTGCCTTGATTGGCTAAGGTTTTGATAAAGTGGCCCGTTTCGCCATCCCAGAGGCGAATGGTGTAGTCATCACTCCCCGACGCGATGGTGCCGTCTTGAGGCGAGATAGCCACTGCCGACACATCATCGGTATGGCCAGTTAAGGTAGCCAGCAGTTTGCCATCGGCAACTTGCCAGAGACGCAGGGTGTGATCATCACTGCCCGTCACCACGCGCTGGGAATCGGGAGTGAAGGCCACGGCGTAGAGGTCATCGGTATGTCCCGATAAGCGGTGTTTGGGTGTCAAAGCCCCGCTGTTCATAGCTGTTGAGTCCAGTTCCCATATGATGGCAATTTGATTAGAACTTCCACCTTGGCCGGACACCAAGAAACGACTGTCCGGGGAAAATGCCAAAGAGTACACCACATTGGTATGCCCCTTGAGCAACGCGACTAACTGGCCGCTGGCAAAGTTGTAGAGGCGGATAGCTGTTTTTTCTCCATAAGTACCGGTGAGCAATCCCCCCGCAACCAACCACCGCCCATCTGGGGACAGGGCCATCGCAAAAATCTTCCCTTCATGGCCATCACCGATTTGTCCGCGTAGGCTTCTTACCGTCTGGCCGGTTTCTAAATCCCAGACGCGAATCACTTTGTCTTCGCCCGCCGAGACTAAATACCGGCCATCGGGCGTGAAAGTGACATCCTTAATTAATGCTTTATGTCCACCCGGATCAATTTGGAGGATGGGCGGCGGGCTGTTATCCGCGACGGGTTGGAGGGTGAGTTGTGTGACCGTTGGCCGTGGCGTGGGTTCGGTGTGCCAGATAAATAGGACAAGGGTGCATAAGACTATGAATAGGATGAGAGTGCTTAAGGTTTTCATTAGGGGTTCCTTTGGGTGAGGGGAGAATGTGGGGGCGGATTGTATAATAGATTTGGATTGGGGACAACGGTTTGCTTTTTTTTCAACACTTTTTTTCAACACAGAGAACACAGAGAAGCACAGAGTTTCACAGAGTATACGTTTTACGTGAATGACTTATTCTCTGTGGCCCTCTGTGGTACTCTGTGAACTCTGTGTTGAAAAAAAAAATATCAGCGCCAATCAGTTTAATCAGTCAAATCTGCGTTCTATCATTTTTTTCAACACAGAGGGCCACAGAGAATCCGTGTTTGAGCATGAGTTTGGGCCCGATTGAGGGCCCTTTTTGAAAAGCCTGAATTATTATTGGGATAATGTAGCCAACTCATTGGGGGATAGGTTCGTCAATTCTGCAATTTCATCTAAATCATAGCCTTTAGCTAACATTTTGCTGGCGATTTCCAAAGTCCGTCGATGTAATTTATCCTGCTGAAGTTGCTCTATAGCGTATTCCTCTTTCATGCCAGCGTATTCTTTCGGGGAAATTAAATCTCGGGCAATCAACTCAAAAATCCGTTTAATTTCAGGACGTTGATAAGCGGTTTCATCAACCTCTTCATCCAAACTATCGGTTATGGCTAACAACCATTCTCGATAAGGTTCGGGTGTGTCATCGGCGACATACTTTGGACAGATATACAAAACTTTATGCCCAATTTCATTTAAGGGATGACCAAAGCGATCCTTTGGATCAAAATCAATCGTTGCCATATCCACTTTGTGCCGATCACCTGAGGTTAAAACGACAATGGTAAACACTTTCTGACTGGGATGATAGTCTTGTGAACTCGTTACTTGCTCTAATAAAGCGGCACAATGATAATGCAGAAAACGATCATAATGATCAGTATAACGGACATGTTGAATATCAACAATAATCCGATTTTGTTTATCTTGTGCAAATAAATCAAAGCGCGAATCGACCTTGCCAATTGGAGGATCAAAAGATTTTTCCATTTCCACTTGATCAATATTGAGTTCAATGCCAATAAAATCTTTGACAAATGCTTTGAAAATATCGGGCTGAGAAAAGGCTTTTTTGAAAATCACGCCATAGCGTAAAGAGGCGACTTGTTTCATAATTTGTCAGTGTCAGTTATCAGTTATCAATAAGAAGGTTTTGAAGTTTTTAAGTGTTTGAAAGGCCTTTTTTGTAAGCATCATATTATATCTTAAAGTCAAGCCGAAATGAGAGGTGAAATCAAAAACGGGATAGAACGCTGATTGTCATGATTGTCCTGATTAACGCTGATTAATTTTTGGCGTTGCCTTTCAATATAAAATGCATAATCTAACCGCTAACCCCTAACCATTTACGTTCACGGATATCTAATGTTTCACGCCCCGTATTGACAAAATAAAATTCACGAGTGGGAAATTGTTGATGAAGACGACGATAGCTTTGCATAGCCTCACCGCCAGTCGAACACATTTCAACAACAGCGATATGATCAAGATGCCGCTTAGTGTCAGGAGTTGTGTGAGCCTTTAAGGCCTCAATGATAAGCCATTGATTATGATAAGCTTGACGTACTTCGGACCAAATCATAATGAGAGCCTCCATTCAAAATCATAAAGCTGATGAGACATAAATGTTATAAGAAATATTAATTGTCCTGATTTTCGCTGATTTATTTTTTTTCAACACAGAGTACACAGAGTACCACAGAGGGCCACAGAGAATAAGTCATTTACGTAAAACGTATACTCTGTGAAACTCTGTGCTTCTCTGTGATCGCCGTAAAGAAAAAAACTCACATTGGAAATGCTTTTTGTTAAATTTATACCACAGCCTCTTGCCATTCAATAGGTTTAATAAATTGATATTCCTGATATTTTTCATGGTCATTGATGATATGCCACAAATCCATTTTTAACTGCATGTTTAACCAATAGTCAACACTGGTCCCAAAAAGTCGGCTTAAACGCATGGCCATATCAGGTGTCATGCCTTTTTGGCTCTCAACAATTTCATTAATCCCCTGAACGGGTACACCGATCCGATCAGCCAGTTGTTCTGAGCTTAGGTTCAGGGGCTGCATAAACTCTTCTAAGAGGATTTCACCAGGGGTAAAAGGTTTGCGTTTGGTGATGTTCATAACATAAACTCCATTCTAATGAGACTTTGGAAATGAGCATTAATGATATTGCTCCAGTGAAACATCATAAATGTTACCCTCAGACCATCGAAAAATCAAACGCCAAGGGCCATTGACTCGTATTGCCCAATAGCCGTTGAGATTTCCAGTCAATTGATGAAGATGATTGCTTGGCGGATTTTGCAAATCCTCTATACAAGTGGCTAAATCCATAGAGTCAAGTTTCATAAGAATACGACGTTTTAAATTCGTTCTAATTTTTCCACAGTCCTCCTCTCGCCAACACCGTTCTAAAGCCTTGTCTTTAAAACTGTTAATCATAAAACGCCTCCCTTTTCATAAAAATATCAGCAAATAAACCCCCGAATCTCTAGCTCAGAGGAAGAATTGCCGATCCTCCCTAATTAATTAAAATAATTATAACCATCAACAACCTGG
>Ga0209780_1005279_pt1 | contig 10165 bp, 6 predicted proteins | sample WorMetexBAHAMAS2_FD_187384 | JGI IMG/M metagenome (GOLD analysis project Ga0209780, IMG submission 187384) | Marine gutless worms symbiont microbial communities from Max Planck institute for Marine Microbiology, Germany - Inanidrilus exumae... | ecosystem: Host-associated > Annelida > Digestive... | reverse complement strand
TGTTTTTTTTTTGTCCATCAAGGTTTTGAATAAATAAGATTAGTTTGTGAACGCGACTTCGGCATCAAGGCGTTTGAACTCAGAAATGATCTGAATAGGGAAGGTTTGTCGTTGTGCGCCCGCGTTAAACTTTGTCTTTGTGTCGCTAGGTGGTGCCAATACAAAATAATTAATTTAAAAATATGGTAAAACTTTGGGACTTTTGTCCCTCAAGAACGACAGATTAAACCGTTTCAGATGAAATATGGCGTGTAAGTGTAGACAACGGGTCTAGCATGCCAAATATGACAATGATCTGATTAGCGGAGGGTACAGACGCCCTCCCAAAGTAGTCATCCTCGAGGGGCAAAAGTTCCCAAATTTTACCATCCGGCCAGTTTTGCAGTGGCTCGGTGATGCTTAGTTTATAGTTTTAACTGTTCTTAGATTGTTTTAATTAATCTTCTGTTTATTTCACAAATAAACATACAATCAGCACCTTCTGCAATGGAATATTAAACCAATGCATTAAAAAAGTCATTACTGTTATTAGTGGTACCAGTGGTATGCCAGCAGACGCCAGAATGACTTACTAATGCTGTAAATGTATGTGCACGTCTCTTTATATCAGTTTAATATACTCTGATTTCAAGTTGTCAAAACAACAGTGTGACCTGTTATGAGACGACTGTGAACTTTAAAAATGCAATGATACGGACAGTACAGTATGAAGTAAATGCCATAATAACACTGATATAACTGCATCAAGTATAGCAAGTGATGCGCACGTTCTCGAAACAACAATGTCCGACAATCGTCAATAACAAAAAATGTAAAACAAAGTAATTCTATTATGCCATATGTATGAAATGGTATTAACACTTGCACGATGGCTGACAATGCTGTGCATATCAAAACTATCAGCTGTTAACATAAAAACCATTTATACCAGTCATTTCTGCCCTTTTATCTGGCACAATTGTACAGAAAATAATTTTGGAGCTATTATTTCAACAGTCTGTCATGCATTACAAAGAACTGAGCAAATGTTATACATTCAGAATCCATACTCTGTTTTCCGTTTGGACTGCAACTGTAACACGACGCATGTAAATACTGTTGGTACTGCAGTGTTGTTTCTGATGAATCTACAATTGTTGATACATATTTGCAGTGAAATACAAGAACCAGCAGGAAGCACACACATGAATAAATGAACGAGTAAGCAAGTAAGTGCATACAGCAAAAACGCAAGTGTCGAGATTGTGGAGTACATGAACAGAATAACTGAATTATGTACCAGTACCAGTGAAACGGCATCTGTCGATCACTAACATGCTTGAAAGTCCGCAAAACTTTGCACCATCTACTACAGTAAATAATATGTATTTGCAAAATTAATGTTTAATATTAACATAATAACATAATATTAATGTAATGTATAATACACACAATTACAAAACTTGACAAGTTCGTTTATAATTAACTTGTATTACAAAGTGTGTGCTTTGGAAATATCTGCACTCTTAACATAATACTAATTCCAGTAACAACTGTGCTGAGTGGCATTTTTACCCATTACACATTTATGCATTACAGTAAAAACTAAAAATGAACGCATTACAACAGTATAGTGTAAACCGACATGTATTTTTTTATTAAGGATGCATGCTTATTTTTGTTGTATTTGATTTAGTTTTGCCTTGTGTGATATCGACTCCCATGTTGTAGGTGCTAGCATAATAATTTAAATGTGCCTCTCAATCCCTTTCCCTTTTTGGGTGGCTGCTGAACAAAAAGGCAGCCAGGTTGAGGTTAATATATTGCCCGCCTTTCTTTACTGGGTAGGGATAGCTCCCCAACCCTGACCTTTGGTCTCTGATATAGCCATATTTGTGCTGAAAAAAAGGACGTTAGACTCCAACTAACTAACTATGCACGGCTGGGTAATTATCACATACTGTGAAGTGTTGTGTTTACAAACATTTTGCTTGCACTTAACAATCCTAGTGGAATCATCTTCAGTTCTTCATCAGTATGCGTAAGTGCATCACTAAGTCAGTTTGTGACAAAACACTGTGCAGATACGTCGACCAATTACCGAACTCGCTTCGATGTCATGTGATATGTGGTAATGATGACAGCTCGCTGTGAAGTTGGTTCAAATACAAACAAGTACCTTTAAACCAGACTCACGCCTGTGAGTCCAAACGACAGTCTATAGGTCTATATAACGTTGCTGTACGTTCAGTCTGCATAGCAAGGCAGGTGCTGTTGGGCACATACAAACATTAGCAACATTCGGGACGTAAAGCCACACCTTGCACTTCACTAAAAGTTCTGAAGGTGGCACACGGATAGGCAGAATCTAATGGTTCATTACACACACTGTGCCATTTACCGATGTATATGCCAACTAGAATGTTGGCAATTATAGTGTCAATTCCCAACCTGAAGACTGCCCATCTTGTGCAGTTTTTTGCCGCTCATTTTTATTAGGGGGCACTTTCAGGAAATTGGTGTAGTAGGGCTTCCTTTGGGGCTGAAGCCACGTCATGTGGAAAAGTTTCAAGAGTGTCAGTTAACAGACGTCGGAAGTGAGTTGACAGATTAAAAAGAAGAAACATGCGCAAAACATAAGATCGCGTTTGTAGAACAGGCGACCTAATGAACACTGAACAGCCAGCTCTACACCTCAGTTTATCCGTCATCATTTTCAAAAAGACTGGATGCTGAAAGCACATCTGACTGAAGGACTACAAAGCTCACTCTGCAGACCAATGTGCAGGTATTTATTTCATAAATGGTAAAAATGGAATCCATGTCAGATCACCAGCCTTAGCCTTCCAGCTGGTCTGAGCTGGATCAGGTACCCAGAATGGCGACTGAGCAGAAATCATACTGTCTCTATACAAAAACATTCTAATGGCCAGCCATAACTCAGGCTGTTCTGCTGGTAATTCTCATAGACTAGTACACAACAGCTACATACTTACAGCACCACAGCACGTTTCCCAAGTCAAAAACATAAAAATTAGCGTTCATCTGTATATACAAATAAGACTACAGAAAATCGCACACTGTTATGGGTTATTCACAAACTGCATAACAGTTTGGCATTTAATATATTGTCACTTTAAATCTACCAGCCAACACTTAGGTGTTAACAAATACACCTCAATTCAACGTTACTGAATACCAGAGTCAGTTAAGTGAACGTCATAAATAAACTTGCAAAAAACAAGCCAATTATTTTTAAAAAATTACACATTTAGTACTTACTGTTCTGTTCTTTAGCCGTCCTCAATCCGAGGGTTGGCTACACCATTGTCGTACTTTCTCCATTTATCTCTGTCCTCTGTCATTCTGACTGACTCTTATCCACCTGCTCCAGTTGCTCATTCTGAATGAGTATACGGCACACTATGCCGTAGCTCACCATTACCTTGGTCTTGTCGATGGTCTTGTCGTGTTGATGAGTAGGCTGACTCGGTCTAGGTGATCCACTAGCTCCTGTAGTTCTGCCTCTGAAGTGGCCAACAGGATGATGTCATCAGCATAGTGAAGTACTAGTACTTACACTTGGACTATTTCTTACGTTTTCCAAGTTGAAAGTTTCTGTACATGACAATCGAATGTGATAACGTCTGCCTGTGCACTGCACTACACAATTTCGTGACAAATCCCCAGTCCATATATGCAATTCATGGTGTGCTTTCAACCAGTTAAACCGATGAACCTAGGTAAACTGCATATCCATTCTACGATGGCAGTTGTAGCGAGGTAACTCAAGTGTCATGGCTACTGCCAGCACCAATAGCAACGCAACAAGCAACTATTACTCGAGACGGTTCCGCTGCAAATAAAAATGCTTGCAGCAACGAAACTGCAGAAGTTATTGCAATTAAACACATACTCAATTTCCACAGCAGAGAAACCAATATAAAAGCCATTACACAAAAGTAACTAATACAACAAAATTATTGTTACTATATCTACAATGTTGACACGTTACAGGTACAACATAAAAATTAACAACGAATAATGAATTAATGATGCCAATAATACTTACAGTGGCTGATATTGGCACAGTTAAAATGCCAGAGAAAACGAGAAATAACACACTGGCACTACACGCAAAAATGACGGCAAACATTCTGTTGATGATAATGATAACGATAATTTATATTATTAACAGTGCAAAACAGAGACAACATTTAGAGAAGGCCGCGTAATTCAAACGATGTACTGTTACAGTCAACAAAATGCCAGCATTATACTGGTTTTAAAATCTTGCTTTTCCAACTCTTGGCATTGCTGAACATAACAATGACTAGAATATTGGAGAAACACCGCTAAACATACACTACAGTTCACGTGTTACTCAAAGACTAGATGTTTTACACACGTACGTAACTCGATAGAAATTATAAAAGCTAATTTATTACATATGAAAAGAATGATGCTGCACAATGTATCAGTGAAATAATTAAAAAGTAATTAATTATATGACTAAGTAATGTTACCATTTGTCAACTACTCTTACATGACTGGCTGTGTACTCAAGTCAATTGTACTTTCACATTACCTTAAAATGCTTAATACTAATTGAAACTGAAAATAAGTAATGTATTACCAAACAAGGTGTCGCCCTAACGGAACGTAACACTACTAGCCGCAGTGCAGCTGTGGAGCTATAATTAGACTGGAGGCGACATGACGTCATTGCCTGGCCTGTGCAGGTGAAGCCACCTGCAGGCCCACTGTGGAGTGTTACAGACGACGACGACAGACGCCAGCGACCGTTACTAGTCTGGCCAGGCCATTAATAAACCACTAAATAAAAATTCAAGTACCGTAATCATATGCTAAAAATCTGAGTTATCTTGCAGTCATTACGGTCTGCACTGCTTCCCATAGCTAAGCTGACCTGCAGCCAGTAACTAACTAAGCTACGACCATGGCATCTTTGCTTCACGTCTGAATGACTTCAGTTTAAATCTGATTATCAACAGCATCATAGCAAGAACTGTGACCATAAACTGTGTTTTGTGAGCTGCAGCAACTGCAACAGTATCTGAAATACAACTGAAAAAATACTGTACAACAATTAACTTAACACTGAATAAATTTAGTGGTATTTGCATTTGATAACCATGACTAACACAGAAAATTTACTGTTAGTAAGGGTTTCAGAACTAATTTGGCATAACACAGTCTCCTAGTTCTGCAAATACAATTTCACTAATATTTGACATTTGTATTATTTAACATCCATGTCACGTATGTGTACTTGCTGCCTTGTTCTATAACGGCGTTCACTTTCCAGTCATGCAAGATACGAATGCATTACGTTGTATCATGAACTGACGAAGATAGAGAGAAATATACGAGGACAATCGACACAAAACCAGTGGTTGGCAAGATTAATAGACCCAGCTGACAGGAATCCACTGTGGTGAACAGTTAGTAGTGGTCAGAGCTTGCATCAATGTCTCAATCGTTTGCTCTATGTCGTTGTTGACAATTGTCAGATCAAACCAGTGCCGGTATGCCTTCTCCAGACCATTGCTGTCCTTTATCAGTCTCGCAACACTCGCATCCTACACACAGCGATCAGCTTCCATACAAGACACACAAAATGCAACAATCAACTACCTGCATGACTCAAACCTGTAGCAACTGAATTTCACTGCCACGTCACTGCTCTCTGATCTTGGTCTATCACTTAGTGACCAGGCGGTCATCTTCATCCAAGATACAGAATGAAATCCTTGCCGCTATCACAGCTTCTGCTGCAGTAAAAGGTAAAAGCTTCCCATACTCATTACCGAGCGTTGAGCCCAGAGCTGATGCCAGTGTACAGGCAGTCATCCCACAGGTGACTATAATTCATCCACCCGGCGGTAGGCTGCCATTACTTTCCGCCAGGCCAGTGGTTACCTTCCTGGCTGCACAGCATCACTACCCCTTGGCCGGTACCACGTTATACTGCTTGGTGACAGAGGCACATAGGTGTGAACAACTTGCCCAAGGTTGTGATGCAGCTTTGCCCCGAGTAGGATTTAAACCCACGACCTGTTGATCACAAGTCCAAAGCTCTACCCGTTGTGCCACCACGCCACCAGTTGCAGTACCTACCTCTAAACGTTGGCTTAAATCTCGCTTCCTTAAGTCAGCTGGCCACTCACTCACATAATCCCTCTCTGTCTGTCTGTCTCAACACCTGGTGATGTGCTTGCTCCTCCAATTCGAGATTTCCGTGACACTGTCAGCATTTAAGAATGGCTAAATTTCCGACTTTCAAATTATGTTGTTGTTGTTGTTAGTATTATTATTATTACTACTCTTATTCACTGATTCATGAATAAAGACTGACACAGACCAGCTGCTTTGTGATGAGCACTCACGAACTTTAAAATTTATTTCGCTAACATGTTGTAATGCACAGTCAAATCTGATTTACTGATCTGTATGAATTGGTACAACTTGTCATCGAAATGTGTACTGTAATGGTATTATACTGTCTGCTACCAGTCTTGAAATATTCAGAGAAATAGCAGTAAACGTGCTCTGTCCACCCACCCAGCAGTCATTGCACTGATGAAGACACTGTGACGGAAGCTACTGGGCCGGGTGCACTGCAGTCCATACATTTTGGCCCACGGGGCACAGCTGCCTCCATTTTGAGCCTCGTTCAAACACTGAATATGAAGCCAATGTGAAAAACTTGTAATGCAGAAAAAATTTGCTGTATATCACAGTTCACGGTCATTGCCCAATGTCTACCTTCAGGGTGGTCCAATAAAAAATCAGCCCTGGCATACAGGATGTCCCCCATAAATGCACACTGTACCCAGTTTACGTTAGGAAGAGGAACCACTGCATCCTTATCGTGGGGGATGGGCGACAGCATTTCATAAGGTGAGGACGTATACTGGCAGGCCACAGGAAAGGAAGTGGCTGTATTAAATTGCAAACTTACCAAAGTGCCGTGACTGAGTACAAGTAACCCAGTGCGTTATGCAAGCTGGGCATATGGAGTCTACACCTAAAACCTTTTGCTGGTTAAAGACAGTGTGGAGTTGCAGTGGCAGTACACCTCTGCAGATTGGTCAAGAAGCCCCATGAGGAAGGCAACTGGTAACCACCTTGTTATTATTCCTAAAACATGATTTGTTTAGTCAGAAACCTGCAAGCAGCAGCAGAAACCAAGGCTGAGGAGGCAGCATACATGACGTAGCCATATGTCATGAATGGCGAAGCACACTGACATGGGACAACTGTACACTGCAGCCATCCTGGCAACACCCCAATGCCGCCTCACTATCAGTTTCTTATCTGTTATCAGATGCTTCCAATGGATTCTAACAAGAAAGCAATGAAAACATGCCAAGCTGATGCAGAACTCCCACTTTATCACGAGCCGCTTATGACATGCATCAGCTGGACATAGTGGACATTTCATGTGCAGATCATTTATTATATAAGAATGTGGAAACACGTCACTAACTGAATGCTACTAACAATGACTGTCAATTCCAACATCAATGCCAATGAATGTCATTAGAATACCAGCAGTTTACATACTTGTGTTGTGGAGGTGAGTTTCGTAGGAGCGGCTATGAACACTACGTACGGTGCATATTCAGCTGTTCGCAGCAGCTTCAGTGCCTAGCATCACAAAATTTATATTAAATTTGAATAATGCTTCCTCATGATACAGCTAAAAATGTGGGACATCCTTTGTACGAGACATAATGTAGATGGAGGAAGCAGTAGCAAGATGATCATAATATTCTGCAAAGTTACAATGGTACTCGTTGTGTGTGGGACATAGCTGGTCCCGTTGGTATTTTCTACACAGTTTCCAGGAGAGAAGCTTAGGAGTAAGTGTCAAACGTTCTTACACACTGGATGCACTTCCTGTCACCAAACCGAAACAATGAAGGTAACACAAAGCAGTGACCCCAACCTTTATTTATCCACTAAAGGACTACTAAGAGCAGGGGGATTTCTCCCTTTGTGCCAGCTGCTACACATACAAGTCATTTTTTTCTAACATACACTCCATCACTAATAATAATAAAAATTAGCCCCGTACGGGACTAGCGGTCGACTCCTACTTACTGCCAACTTCAAAGTCACATGACACAAAAACTAGGATAAAAATAAAAAATCCGGCCCCGATAAGCTTTAGGTATTGTGCCCTAATTTAAGAATCCGTGGTCATTTGTCAGCCCCCATTATAAACGGGGGAGGAGATAGCCTTTGAAAATCGCCAAATTTCCGACTTTCAAGGGCTCTTGACCTTGACCGTGACCTTGGATTGGGTCATACTGCATACCATCATGCATCACTCGTCAACCTCTACCTACACACCAAATTTCATTGAAATCGAAGAAACATTTTGTGGGCGGACGAACGTACGGACGGGCGGACAGACATTTGAGACCCACTTTATTAGGTCGACTCTAAGGAGTCGACCTAATAATATGCTTTGGGTAATGGGCAGTTTTATGCTGGAAAAAAACTCGGACTCAAGGCACTGGGGTTGGACAGCTAAATGGAGTGAAGTCCCCTCCCTTTCCTCAGAATCTGGGTATTGGTTCAAGGATCAGGTCACTGAGTGATCTCATCAACCCTTGGGATCAATGGGCATACAACTAATACAGGTAAAGGTAAAATGTGCAATGGAGGCCAGGTACTCATCTCCATCACTCAGGCCTTAAACCGGGGAGGTGGTCGGACCACTGAAGAATGTGAAATAACGCATGACCAGGGCGATGACAGACTTACAGTTATCTTCCCAGTGGAAAGTGTGACTGCACAGTGACCGGTACCATACTGCTTGATGACAGACATACAAGGGTGTAAAGAATGTAAAGAATTTGACCAGAGTCATTAAACAGATTCATCCCGACTAGAAGCTGAACCCGTGACCTCTTGATTGCAAGTTCGATGCCACTACACCACCAAGGTTCACCAGTAACAGTGTGGAAGTTACGTTATTAACCTGTGGTTCCACGTCGATAACAGCAACAAGCCCGTCGTTGTGAATCTGGCGAACAGTATCCAGCTTCGTCCCATACAGAGCACCGTCATACCAGCCGTACTCCAAGTACGCATGCATTGCAATGTCTGCAAGCATCGACTCGTATGTCACAAATATGTAGTTGCCTTCGTTCTGTTCCTCACTGCTCAACGGCAGTCGACTCGTATCTACAACAGACTAATGAATATTAATGAGTCGAGGCTGTGAACAATGTAACATTTAGAAGCTGCAGCAGATGACAAAATGTTTGATGAGAAATATCCAGAGTTGGTTATCCTGACACTGTCGGTTGGGTGATAGAAAAGATACGTGGCCCATAAAATATCTGTACTACTTATCCCTAAGATTTTCTAGTGGAATAAGTGAAGGCATAAACTAGGGTAACTGGATAACTGACGTAGCTAAGTGGGTTATAGTGAGATACAACATGTCGTTGTGTATTATACAGAAACAAAACAGACCATCAAACACAACTTTCCAACAATGACATTTGCTAGTATCAAAACACAGAACATAACTGAGACACATTGCAGCCAGTAGTGTCAATAGATAGTAGTCAGCAATACGTACGAGGTGCAGGGTACGCGTAGCAGTCGGGATGTCGTGTAATGAGCGCGTTCTTTATGTGTCGTCGTCCGACGCCATGAGCACCTAATAACATACACGTCATCTCAGTGAAACAGACATCTTTACCTTTACCTTCAGGGTGGACAACCTTTTAGTTACCTAGTGCTGAGTGAGACGACTATAGATCAGCCCAATGTACCTCTCCAAACAGACGAAAGGTCACAAACTAAAATGTCTTTGACGCAACAGACATGTCACTCAGCTCTGCCCAGCATCCTAGCAGTTGCACCAGCACATCAGCAGCTGTACAGCATCCTGGCAGCCATATCAGCATCCAAGCAGCCACTACATAACTGCATGGTTGGTTGCGTGGCTCAGTGGTAGAACGTCGGTCTTCGGCCGGCGTACTTTCTCTGTCCTGCGCTCGACCTGTAGCTGACGGGTGACCACTTATGTGGGTAAACCGTCCGCTATGGGTCAACCAACCAGGCCAACTCAGCCTTTCATCCCTTCGGGGTCGATAGATGAGTAGTAAGCTGCAATTAGATGTCTCTTACCTCAGTT
>Ga0209780_1005278_pt1 | contig 10165 bp, 4 predicted proteins | sample WorMetexBAHAMAS2_FD_187384 | JGI IMG/M metagenome (GOLD analysis project Ga0209780, IMG submission 187384) | Marine gutless worms symbiont microbial communities from Max Planck institute for Marine Microbiology, Germany - Inanidrilus exumae... | ecosystem: Host-associated > Annelida > Digestive... | reverse complement strand
CTCATATACGACTTCCTATTAGTGATTAATACTAACTTACCTCCTATCTTGCACCGTTTCAGAGATACAGCATTCCAAAGGTGAAAAATCGCTATATTTGGCTACCCCTCTTTCGTTTAAACCCCCTACGGAGGGGTTCCCGTGGGACGATCTCCGTAAAATTATCCACGGATATCACTGGATGGCCAACGTACCAAATGGCGAACAAAAAATGCCTAAAATGTCAACCGGCTGAATAGCGTGCACCAACGTTACAGACAGACAGACGACAGACAGACGGACGGACGATAGCATATACCGAACGTGAACGTGAGTTCACGTCCGCTAATAAAACCGAGTCAGTGGGTTAAAGAAAGGCTTAGTGCTAGCTAGTGACTGTAAGTGTTGCAAAATGTTTACATTTCTTTGCCCTGCCTCATGGTGGCCAGAACATGTGGCATATAGTATTAGAGGAATGACGAAATTACATGTAGGCCTACGTCACTGTCAACCTATGCATGTAAACAGCGTCGCTCTCCGGTGAGACCATGTTGTGGAGTAGAGTAAAAGTAAACGTCGATTTGTATAGCGCATCGTCGTAAATCACCTCTAATGCACTCAGGAATGGCACGTGTTAAAGGGATCACACAGTTTTAGCTGCCACCCACACGTTTATCCACGAAAGGAGTGAACCATCCTGCCTTTACTCCGTAAGCATTCACCAGATGGCGTCACCCGAGTGAGGTAGTGCACATCCGATTACAGCTCACTACTCATTTATCGACCTCGAAAGGATGAAAGGCTGCTGAGTTAGCCTAGTTGGCTGACCTTGTAGCGGACGGTTTACTCACATAAGTGATCACCCATCGGCTGCATATCGAACGTAGGACAGGGAAAGTTCGCCGGCCACAGACCGACGTTCTACCACTGTGCCACGCAACCAACCACTGATAACTGGAGGTTGGAAACAACGCATAAGTTGACATGTTTTTGCTGCTTGCGTTCATCGTTCATACGATACGATACGATACGATACGGCGATACGGTAGATTAACGTGCGCTCAAAAGCTGACGAGATGGTCAGCTTAATCTAGCGCACGGCCCAGAAACGAAAAAAAATAAGGGAAAAAAATAAAAACAAAAACCGAGTAGCTCTACTGCAGAGGGACCGCGCGACGCGCTATGTTTGTAAATTTGTGCTAAGTTTCACGAGGTTTGGGAGTTAGAAAGCTTTCAAACAGCAGAACTGCAGAAGTGACCTTCAAGGCCATTAAAGGTCATTGGCAATGGTGTCATTCGATGAGGCACATACGATTTCCTATTAGTAGTTCAAATGCAACTATGTCGCTATCTTGCACCATTAACGAGATATTATCACTTATTTCCCAAAACTTAAAGAGGTCACGCGACACATCACACATCCTTTCGGGGGTAATATATCATGCATGCGCTAGTACTCTTGTGTCTCAATCAGCAAAGGAAATGTGAAGTGCCTATATAGCAGCTTCACCAATTCCTGAGATACGATTGGCGGTACATTAAAAACGGGTCACGTGACCCAAACCACGCCCTTTTTAGGGTGGTTTGTTATCCTTAATCCAGCATATGATATATTCTGTACCTGTGTACAAAATTTAACGACCCTAGCTTCAGCGGTTCCAGATGTATCACTGGGGCCCATACCGTAGCCCAGGGACTCTAGTTTTCTGATGCCAATGATCTCGGCGAAATTCCAAGTGGTCACCCCAACGGGGACGCCCAATAGAAGTGGGGTAGGCTACAGTCGGTTATTTTCGATTAATATCTCGCTATGCCCCAGAAACGGTGCAAGATAGAGACATAGTTACTATGGAACGCTGATAGGAACTCCTGTGCACTCTATTGATTGGTTCTATTTTTAGTGACCTTGAGTGACCCTAACTATACCCCAAACCACCCAAGTTTTGACATTTTGTATCGCGTTTCATATCTTCGTACACTGGAAGAAAACATGTTATTTTTCACTTTATAATTCTTGGCTCAGTTTTCAGCAACTATGTCGTCTTTTACGGCTATTTCAATTTACAACGTACACTGTCTGTCAAACAGGCATCGTGATCAGCATACCAAGCCTGAGACAGCCTTCTAGAGTTGCTTACAATGTCAGAAAAAGAAGCATCAACCATGGAGAGTCGGAGACACAATGGTGTGCATTCCGGCAAATAGGAGAAAAGTCTTTGAAAATAGATATCCTGCTTAGCAACATGCTTGACAAAAATATAGGCTCGAAGCGCCTATCATGAAAATCTATATAATTAAAAAATATGGCAAAAGAATTGCCTTCACGCGTTCGGCTATAACTACGCTGAAAGTTAACCGATATCTGAAATCTGGAACAGTGTGAGCCAAATGTTGGAGGCTGGCCCTGGCAATTTTGGGCCCGATCCGCGCAGTAGCGACAGTTTGAAAGGCAGCCGAATTTCTTTGGTGAGGTAAATAACGCACGATTTCGCCGATTTCCCGTCGGCAACATTTCATGAAATTTAAACAGAACAAACAACGTCGATCGTTGTCGCGGTGAAAACTGTCCGAACAGAATTTTGAAAATTTTTCCATAAGGGATCGTTATCCAAAAAACGCAAAAATTGCTCACAAAATTTCCAGGTCTTGCGACTTTAGGCCCTCATAACCCCGCAATGACTGCAGATCGCCGGAAATTTACGGCCAAAGTGACCATCTACGGAATGTATAGTTTCCATTTTACTGTTAGAATAAATTTGAAGTCTTTCCCCTGGACTGTACGCTGCACACAAGAAAGGTACCTACCCAAATTTTCGGCAACGTCCGATGTCCGATATGGTGTATAGACTAACCAATAGTACGCTGCAGTGCTAGTGTGGCCTATTGAGCGATATATTGAAGAAAAGCAGACTGAATAACTGAAAATAAGTTATACGGCACATAGCGCTGGCATCACTCAGTCACAGGCACGTGACACTAGGTATCGTCGAATGCAGGAACTAAACAGGTTGTTCCTCAGTAAATAAGTAAACAGTTGTGTCACCTGTCGAGTATGCCGGTGGGAAACGCTCTCTTCGAGCCTATATTGCAATGTGTCTCCAGTCACACTGCAATCCGTCTAGTTAGAGATGTGAAGACATTTAACAAAAAAAACTTACCACATTGACAGGCAAGCTCAACTTTCGGGTGTGGGAATCCGCACAGGGGCAGGGTTGTTACGAATTTGGAGTTTGTGGAGGCAGGACTATTCCAAACACGTCGTAGACCACTGCGCCAAGCAACGCACACATCCTCCATGGCGAGTGACTTTTATGGGAGCGTGTTGTGGGACGCTGCCATAAAAGTCACCACAATACGTGCGCAGTAATTTAAGTTCGACAAGTGGGTTTCCAGAAATAGCACAGCACAACGGCAAGCCAACTCCTACATAAAGCTGACAGCGACTTACTTATAAATTATCCCGACCCTTGTCCTCTTGTCACATTCCGTTTATTAGTATGAGACGTTTTCCGTCACTGACGACATGTAACGTACGCAACGCACGTAAGGCACGCATTACATGCAAGAATGCTTGCGTAAATTTAACGCAGAACACTTAACGCAATCTACGCAAGTACCGAAAAACGGCCAACGCAAGCACTAACAATCTTTACCGCGCGACGCTATGCTAGCGCGGTATATACTTGCCGTCATCATGTGTCCGTCCGTCCATCTGACACACGATGGTATTGTATCAAAACGGCTAAACTTAGGATCACGCAAACAAAGCCGTACGAGAGCCCAGGGACTCTAGTTTTCTGCTGCCAAGGAGCGAAATTCCAACAAGGTCATCCCCAACGGGGCCGTTCTGGTGGCCACATGGCCACGTTGACCGGTGGATTCGACTATAGTAAGTTAGTAACCATATCTTTCTACAAGTAGTTCAGCTGTCGCTGACAAACCCCGCGCGACGCGCTGCATCACGACGAACGGTAACATTTTAAAAAAGTCACGTGACCATAACCACGCCCTTTCTAATATGTCATCATTTTGTTAGAATTGATATAGCCTACCTATGTACAAAATTTGACGACTTTAGGTTCAGCCGAAAGTGAACCGATTTGGATGAAATCTAGAAAAATGTGAGCCAAATGTTGGGGGCTGGACCTGACAGATTTTTGGTGCGATCCGCGCAGTAGCGACAGTTTGAGAGGCAGGCGAAATTTGTTTTTTTGTCCACTAAACGCACGATTTCACCGATTTCCCGTCGGACAAATTGTGAGACATTTGAATACAACAACGTCGATCAGTTTCGCGATGACAACTTTCGAAACAGAAATTTGAAAATTTTAGTGTAAGGGGGGGGGTCGTTTTTCGAAAAATCGCATATGATAATTGCTCACAAAATTTCCAGGTCTTGCGACTTGAGGCCGTCATAACTACACAATGATTAAAGATCGCCGGAAATTCACTGCCAAATTATCTCTCTGCGGGATGTTTAGTTGTCATTTTTACGTCGACTCCGCCGCCGAGTCGACCTAATAAAGCCGGTCTCAAATGTCCGTCCGTCCGTACATCGGGGCCGGATTTTTCATTTTTGTCCGAGTTTTTGTGTAACGTGACGTTGAAGTTGGAAGTAAGTAGGAGTCGACCGTCAGTCCCGTATGGGACTAATTTTTACCGTAATAATTAATTCAAAATCATTCCCCTAGGTTGTAGCCGCCGTACAAGAAAGGTACCTACCCGAATTTTCGATAACGCCAAATGTCCGATATTGCATAAACCGATACGCCGCTGTGCTGCCTGGCGACCGATATGGAAGAAAAGCAGACTGAATTAGAAACTGAAAATAAGTAACACGGCAGATAACACTGACATCACTTAGTCGCAGGCACATGACACTAGGCATCGTTGAATGCAGGAAGTAAACAGCTTGTGTACAGATAGCGGACCGCTTCGTGCCGAAAACTGTATTGTGTCATTCCACACAATACAGCCATCTAGTTACCTTTTATAGAAACTATGTGTCTACTTTATACCGTCTTCAAGATATAGTGAGTGATTTGTCGAAAGTCTCATGTTCTGTCTTGGCAAAGTTGTCTGTGTAGAAAGCTTACGGTATGTGTTTTTATGACATTGGTCTATGGTATGAATATACTATCACTGCATTCAAACGCATTTAAGTATGTTAAAGAGCATTAATTATTTTTAAAAAATTATCGTAGACTTGACAATGTGAAAGAGATATGTTGAGTGAACTTGGTCTGCCGAGCTTTCGTACATTATTCAATAATTGTATGCAAAAGTTTAACCAGCGGTAGTTGACGTTAGTTAATGGTGCTGTTAGATATTTCATTGTACCATGTACGTTTAGGTTTAAGTTTTCATTAGTATATTTAGTGTTTGATATTTAGTATTTTAGTTTTTTCTATACTTATTTTACTAGCCTAGCCACACGATATGGACGTTACTGTCTGAATTAAACGATATTTGATTTGATTTGTTGCCCCTTTAGTGGTGACCCCGTTGGAATCACATCAGTGTCTTTGGTATAAGAAAATAGAGTCTCTGGGCTATTTTGCGGCATTGTTTGCGTTTGGCCGTTTTGATGTAACTACGGCTTATGACGAACAGACGGACAGACAAAAGGCCATCGCATAACGCCGCGCAGTAAAAATGCAGTCATTGTTTAACCAATTAGTGCTGTTCGACATTGGCAGTAGCGAAACTGTAAGTTTGTAGTCCCACGACTAACGACTCAAGCCAGTAGCACCGTTGGAAAGTAGGTTAACTGCGTAGTTAGCTATCTGGAGCTGGGCAGAGAATAGGCTATCGTTTGGTTGGTGAAACGCGATATAGATTTGATCGTCAGTTAGATATAACCGGAGTTCAGTAAACCAGCGATTTGACCGAGCTTGGTGAAACCGGCCCTCGGTGTACGATTTCGATGTACATGACATTGTATTGTAGGCCGACATATCACTGATGTCGTTCGGTCCGAGGCTCGTCCCGCCTCATTGTATATGTGGCACGCCTGCCGCCGCCACCCCTCCCGCGCTGCCGGGGTACGAATCGTCTTTTTGACAGATCAAAGTCGCCCGGGACAAACCATCCGAACAACCTAAGGTACAGATCGCTCGCCTGCTCTTACGCTGCACGCATTCATCAGCATAATAACGCTGCTACCTGCCGTGAGGTCAGAGCAGTTAGGCGGCAAAAACTACGGCAGTACGGGGTAGTAGGCCTCTAATGTATAGGCTGTATGGGCATATAGCGTGACCCAGTCGCTGCGAGATCTATATAATCGCCTGCATTCGCTGCATAATACCGAGCTGTCATCTGAATGCCGCCAGTGAAGTCGTAGAATACTGCCGAAAGTAGCCTAAATATGGCAACGGTACGTATTTTTTAAATAATATTTTACGCTTTTTACGCAGTTTTATACGAGGGACTATACTAGGGACTTGGCCCCTAAACCTCCTCTTCTTCTTTAGGATTTCTTCTTCTCCTTTCCCTCTTCATACTTTCCGCAAGGATGCTGACAGACTGACAGTAGAGGTCACGTAGTGTCGTTAGACAGCCCGTCTGCAGCTTATAACATAGCATACAGGCTTATTCGTTTAATAGCAACTGTCAGACCGCCATTGTACAATAAAAGTAAAATAAGACATAGAGATAAAAGTTAATATGCATCATGGTATAACATTCTTATAATAAAATTGCAATCAGTGCAATAGCTAAGCCAAGACCTGAGCGTGCGTCGGGTTTAACATCCAATTTCTTGATGGTATATAAGCTCGTCATTGTTTTATTCTGACCGATTTTCGGAAATACAGATCTCGATCTCGTAATGAACTATGTTAATTAGCAGCCTATAGGGGGTTTAATTATTTTTGAAGGGTCTATAAGCCCACCTATCCAATGACAGTGATTGTGCAAGTGACGTGATTATTATCACCATTGGTGTACTGCATGTGTTTGTGTGTTTATGGGCCTAGTTGCATGAATTAAAAACATTGATTGATTGATTGATTGATTGATTGATTGATTGATTGATTGATTGATTGATTGATTGATTGATTGATTGATTGATTGATTAATTAATTAATTGATTGATTGATTGATTAATTAATTAATTGATTGATTGATTGACCGATTATCGTACCATTTTAGTAATATACTAACTAACAATTTGTCAACTACCTGCAACGCTTTAATGTTGTAGGCCTACTTTTTAAAAATTCCTGAAAACATTGTTTTTAATTTTGCATTCAGACTGTGAGAAATATCTGATAGTAAGTCATTTCGATATTGTAACTATCATGATCCGGACATTGACATAAGGGGTCCTTATAAGGGAGCTGACAGCTGTAGCTGGACATGTGGGAGCCTGCAAGTGGAGTGTTGGAGCTGAAGCAAGACGTGTGAAATCCCAGCTGCCACCATCTCCCACTGAATTTAATCCATGGCCGCTGAGAGCTTGCCGCCGTTGTATTTTTGTGACGTAAGCGACAAATAGTTGCTGACATGTCAACAGAAAACGGCGGACAAAATAAGACGTTTAATATTAAAATATATTTGTCACGGACAGTTATAGCTGACGGATGACTTCGTGAAACGCACCGGTGTTTAGTTGATGTTCTTCGTGCTGATAGGACTATGTTTGCTGCAACTTGTTGATATTTTTGCAAGGTATAGGTCTACATCACCGATCGAATACAGATACAGCTGTAAGACTAGCATCGTTTGACACACGCTTTCGCGACACCGTGTCTGTTGGCGCATAGTTCACGTAACGTCATCCTGGAGATAGGCCCACTGTTCAGGTAATGTGAACGCAGCCCAACATTGTAGAAATACAGCGAGTGGACTGAACCGCCTTATGAAGTCAAGTCACTAAAGCAGTAGTGGTCACTGGTCACACAGTTAATAGTGGGTGTACTACATGGGTCTGTTATGGTGGCGGTTTGGGTACGGGATCGACCCCGTCAACTGACTAACGAATGGGCGCATTTTCTTCAAACTGCCGGTCTGGAGAGTAGCATCCCATGATGATAATGTTAGTCAACGCGGCCGTACCTTCTTGTCGGATAGGCTTACACGTAGTACCTAGGCCTATTCTATAATCGACACTGCATATTTAGACTTTGACCGTGACTTTAAATGTACATTTTATTATTGCGATGATTGTTATAGATTTTTCCGAAAGCAAATTTCGACGCTGAGGCCGTTGCGAAACAGCTCCAAGAAGCCATGGATGGCCTTGGTAAATTACTTGTTGATCAGTATATGTGCTTACTGTGATTATAAATGTATAGAAGGTTAAAATTGTTTCACTGTTTTATACCTGACGTATTCGAGTCCAGAGCCGGCAATGGGTCGATGGATCAGTGGGTCAGTGGGTTGAATGGGTCATTATTTTAGATGGGTCATTGGGTCACGGGTCAGTCTTCCCCCTTTTTTTGCTAATGTTGTTAAAGATTCAGTGCATATGTGCGTTTGCATGTGGATTGTGGAACTTATACTTTGTTACAAATTTACTGCTGAGTCTGCCTTGAAAGGATTTTAAAAATCACTTGATATCTGACGAAGTTGTGGGTAAAAAAGTGAATTGCATGCGCCGCGTACTGTCCTGCTGAGTGCAGCTGAAAGATGGATAACTCGCTTGAGACCTAACGTTTGGCGGGCAGAAACTGTTACAACAGCATCAAGTTACGATAACAGCCCTCAATAACTTTGACTTCGTAATCGACAATTAAAAGTATCAAACTGGTGTTTTGTCGACCACTTGTGACTCGCCGACTGATGCCATCAGTGACTGTCTGAACGTTGATCGTGTACGCAGGCGTTTTGTCGCGATGTCTTACTCCTTCGTAGCTGCAGTTGCGTACAGTAGGTGATTGTTTGGGCTTTTCGGTGTGACCACTGTAAATATCTTTTTCGTCGATGAATAAAACCGTGCCAACATCACTGGATGAATATTTTAGGAACTGTATCAAATGGCTAAGTTTTGCATGGCAGTTCGCTCCACTCAATTTTGAAGCATGGCGATTTTGAGCACAAACATTTAGCAAGATAGGGCAACGTGTGATGGGATGTTTAGTTATTGCTTTGCCAAAAATTCACTGCAAATGCAAATGCAAATGCGCACCGTCCAACGCTTAGACTCGACTTAACAGTCACCAGCGGCGCGACACGTGGCTAGATGGCATGGGGTTCACACAGTTTTACCTGCCACCCACACGTTTATCCACGAATGGAATGAGCCATCGTGCATGCATTTCGTAAGCATTCATCAGAGGGCGTTCCCCGAGCAAGGCGGCGCACATCTGGATCAGCTTACTACTCATCTATCGTCCCCGAAAGGATGAAAGGCTGAGTCGGTCTAGTTGGCTGACCTTATAGTGGATGGTTTACCCACATAAGTGGTTACCCATCAGCTACAGGTCGAGCGTGGGACAAGGAAAGTTCGCCAGTCAAAGACCGGCGTTCTACCACTGTGCCACGCCGGCAAATAACTGTTAAGTCTGTGTGTGAAAGAATTTTGAAAATCTGTCAGCATTTGGCAAAGTTAGAGGCAAAAATATAGAGATTGCATTTGTTTGTTTGCTTCTTTGTGTTTATTTGTTTATTTATTTATTTATTTAATTAATTATTTTTTGTCATAGAACACTTGTCATTCTACTACAGGTACAAACGAAGAAACGATAATAGGCGTGCTCGTTAATCACGACAACAATCAGCGTCAAGCGATCATAACCGCTTACAAGAAGTTGTTTGACAAGGTTCGTTAGGCTATCTCTAATTCTCTGTGCCTATCCTCTAATCCTCTGTGTACGTTGTAAAACGTATCGCACGAGTTGTGTCGCCGTACATTACATATTTTTCCATACAGGTTGTGGACTTTTTGCATCAACTTTTCACTAACTGTTGAAACAACAGTTTTCAACAGTCAACAACTGTTTCCGTCGTGTTTACTGATATACATTATATATTCTTTGCCAGTGATGCTTATAACATTTGCCGTGACTGCTTTCAGTGTTCTTTGACTCTTTCAGTCATGCAGCAGTTGTGAATCGTTATAACGCATATTCTGTAAAACTTACTGCAAACAGTGACACCGAACAAAATAGCATCAGCAAATCAACATTTCCTGTACGTGTTAGTGAACATTTTCACATTTTAGTGAATTGTGAAATCATTGGAA
>Ga0209780_1005277_pt1 | contig 10165 bp, 8 predicted proteins | sample WorMetexBAHAMAS2_FD_187384 | JGI IMG/M metagenome (GOLD analysis project Ga0209780, IMG submission 187384) | Marine gutless worms symbiont microbial communities from Max Planck institute for Marine Microbiology, Germany - Inanidrilus exumae... | ecosystem: Host-associated > Annelida > Digestive... | reverse complement strand
CTACTTAACCAAGCAGACCCACGGAGTCCGGGCGAAAGTGACCGTGGGAAACTGTGGGAATGGAGAGAGCCGCGAAGTGCAAGCATGATGTACTCGTCACCTCGCCGCCGGTGTCATTCACTCATTTCTGACACCGCCCGCCCACCGTAGGACCACGCATGCCGCTGACCACACGCAGGCGCCGGCCGTTTGGCGGCAGTTTATTTATGACTGGCAATTGCTAAAGCTGTCAGCCACTGTCCTGGACGACTGAAGCTGTTTGATGCAGCCAATACGCGTGGTGCACACACACACATCATAGCGGCATCAAGCAGCTTCAGTTGTTTGAGCATCGCCGGGAGTGGAGAGACGTGACGTGATGCGTGACAAATTAACTGTTGGTATCGAATTTCACACGGCGCACTGCCGCTGATCAGATCGTCGTGGGTAGCTAGACGGCGCCGCGCCGCTGACTGTTGTCTGCCCAGTATTGGGCACGATTACTAAGAAAAGTATTGGGCCATTCACTCATTCACAATATTCTATATAGACCAATACCACCCAATACTGGCAAGTATTGGCCAATACCCAATACCCCAATACCGGTATCGTTTGAACCCTAATTTTTGTGCATGATTTTGCTACATTATATGAAATACATGATCATGATGTGATGTGCATTTTAGAATATAGCATTTTTTGCAAAACATTGTTTGCGTACATTTCAGGCTGTAAGGAATTCTCACCGTGGAGCAAATTCTGTACTAAACCGTGTGCCTCATGCTCTTACCTTTGAACAGACTGCATTTGGAATGAGACTTTATTTTCTGTCGGTGCCTGTTGGACATCGTGAAAACACAATATTCTATATAGACTTTTCATCCGATACAACAATTACTGTTGAGAAATTGTCGATGGCAACGTGGTGCACTTTGCTTGATTTTTTTTGCCCGACAACTTCCGTTGGATTGGCTCTAATGTCTCGGGAAGAGCAGCTACTGCGGGAGCGAAAGCGGCAACGTTCTATTGGGATCACATCTTATGACTACCAGCATTCGACGGATGGTGGCCATTTTGCTTTTTCAGCAGCTAACAGTATATACGTGTGCACTGATCCACATGCACAGACCGTAAGTATGTTTTCCTCAGTTAGCATTAACTCAATTTATGTGTTAAATATGTCACTGGACTTCCGAATGTGTGCGAAAGATGACTGATGAATATTTTTGTACTGATTATTGTATCATGCATTTATTAACTCATTGCTGTTCATTAACTATATGTAGAATCTGCCTATCTTACAACTAGTGAGTGTACGTTATTGTTTATGGCGGGAAGTGCAAATGCTGTTTTTACATACATCGCCTTGATTGATACATTCGGTGGTCATACATGTTAAACTAGTGGATCATTTTCTTAGCTGTTTTTGCTGAAACTCCAACTGATTCAGTTATTGTTTTAAAAGTTAAATGTTGCTGTCACCCAACTGAGCTGTGGTTTGCCATCTACACTAACAAGTGACGTGAGATGTTGTCTCTCGTAGTACAACATTTTTGATGGTATTCTTATAGTAGTAAGTTAAATGATCTCATGGAGATTGGTTATGGTTAAATATTATGGCATTGTTGTAGGAATTAGGCTAAAGGCAGTACTTTTCTACAGTAATAGGTGCAGTGTTAAGCAGATGATGGCTGCACGGAGAACATTTGCATTGATTTATGAATTATGTACCAGAATATTGAATGCTTGTTATCTTCACTCATTTGATGGGACATGTTGAGGTCTATGACAGAATTAGTTATTTTGGAAAAACACGGCTGATACCATGGCACGTACTTGCATAGGTGATAATTCGTCACATTTCGTGCCAAGTTTTAGTGAATACATTGAAACATGCATTGCTGCAACATAGTATACGGCTGTTTAAATTCTGCAGTTGTATGAAACTAACGTATGTTCTGTGGACTTCTCCACATAGGATTGTTGCCATTGTATACAAGTCATGGATTGAAAAGAATAACGTGGATTGCTTGTTGTAAGCTTGTAGGTGAATATGTTCCTTTGTGTATTGTTTTGTTTTAGCCATTGCAAGTGAATGAGGTTAGGACTGAAAGTATAAACAGTCGGATTGATCCGAAACTATGTCCAACATGTCCGGATCTTCTGGCCTTTGTTAGTGGCCTTGACTTATGGGTCACTTGTATCAGCTCTGGTAACGAGTGTCGACTCACCCATGTACACAAAGGCAAGTCAGATCAGTGATTACTACACATTCGAAATATTTTCAAGTTTTCACCGACTATTTTAGTGGTCCAGTTAAAGCAATTGGTCGAGTTTGTGTGTGTGTCCTTGTTTTTGTACATGTGTTTGGACAACAGCTTTTGAATGAAGTGACGTTAGACCTAGATATTTAGCACGCTGTTTGAAGGTCGAAAGTTGTTTGTGGAAAGTGTTACTAAAGTAATCAATGCAACCTTAAGTGAGGGCATTGTATTGCATTCAACGAGATAACTCTTCTGGACAGCACCTTGGTGCATTCAACTGTCACGTTAGCTATAGTGTGGAGTTTGTGGTCATTTGCTGTACCAGCCATGACGATGCTGGCCAATGTACCAGTTCTGTTGTACTTGTTGTGGCACAACGGTTGTGGCTGGGTGATGAAGGTGAACATACAGTTCCCACCAAATCCATTAGGCATCTGTTCAGATGTGCTGCAGTCTCGTCATGAGAGTGGCACGTCTGAACCAGGGGCTCGATTCACAAAAAATCTTAGGAAAATCCTAAGTTTATCACAATTATCTTAAGTTTATCCTAAGTTATAAAGTTAACATTTTTATAGACTTTTACGTGTAATTTATTAAAGCAATCTTATAACTTACTAAGTTCTTCCTACATATATGCAGACAATTCTGTAAATAAATGTTAAGTCATTTTTCAGAAATTGCATTTTTTTATTAAGGTGATCTTAAGCTTTTCGTAAGTTCAGCCTAAGTTTATATTAAGATTTTCCTACGTTACACTTTATACTAAGTTTTTCCTAAGTTTGTCGTAAGATTTTTTGTGAATCGGGCCCCAGGTCGTGAAATGGGGAGGTTGTAATGTATACAAAGGTACTGCATGCATGATGCAGTATGGTAGTTGGTGTGGGTATGCCAGTCTTTGTTTTGTTTTTTAAGATACTCAATAGCAGCGTAATTGAATAACATCTTTAAAAGGGTAAAGGCTTCCCATACTCATTGCCTAGAATTGGGCCCGGAGCTGATCCCAGTGTACCGGCAGTCAGCCCGCAGGTGACTGTAAGTCATTCACCTGGTGGTAGGCTGCCATTACTTTCCGCCAGGCCTGCGGTTACCTTCCCAGCCGCAGAGCATCACCGCTCTTAGGCCGGTACAAAGTTACCTGCTTGGTGACAGATGCATGTAAGTGTGAACAACTTGCCCAAGGTTGTTATGCAGCTTTGCCCGAGTATAGGAATTGAACCCACGACCTGTTAATCGCACATCCAGCGCTTGCTCTACCCGTTGCGCCACCGCGCCAGATGAATAACATCTTAGTTCTTCATAAACGGATTGGAACTAGATAAACTGGTTTGTAGACGTGGTTATAAAATGCTGTGTTGCAGTATTGCAGACTATCTGTCATTGCTATATTACTACAAAACTTAATAGTCCTTGCATCGTTATCTATGTAGGTTTAAAGAACCTTGCAGCCGATGCATTGAGTGCTGGAGTTCCGTCATTTGTTGTTCAGGAAGAGTTTGACAGATTCACTGGTTACTGGTGGCGGCCTTCGTCAACATCTAATGGTATGTTTCACTGACAGCAGACTCGACTGAAAACACTGCATCTGTCCAACTCTTTCCTTGGACGATCTCGTAGTGCAACGGTTATCAAATCCGATGCTTGGTGAACTCGGAAGGTTTTTGTACATAGCTCTGTAAATCTTTTGAAATATGCTGATTTTGTTTCCACCCTCTGATATTTTGACTGGTCAGAAATGTGAATAGTTGTCATTATCATAATTAGTATCTATTATCATTATTTATGATACGGAGACCGTTTAGCTGAGGAGAACTCTAGCATCTTCTTCCTAATTTGAATGCATTAATTTTCATCAGCAAGTGCAAGTGCATGAGAACTGTCAAACTTTGCTCCAATAAAATCCTTCAGTTCTACTAACACAGGTTCACGTTGTAAAATAGTTGTGTTGTGTCTGTATTACACTCAGTATTAGCATTACAGCTGCTACACTGTGATTATGTGTAACTTTAGAAGATAATGTCTTCCGGATATTATACGAAGAAGTGGATGAAAGTGAAGTAGATATTTTGCATATAATTTCACCACAAACAGAAGGTGCAACCTGTGATCAGTACCGTTACCCCAAAGCAGGTTATTACTTGCAGATACTTCTACTTGCTGTCAATCATCCTTATACTGTTAGCATGAGTGATGTTTTGTCATGTGTTTTGACTGATTGCTTCTGCTTTTTTAATGTTTTGCATTTTTTCTGTAAAGTTTCTGTTCAGCATGTGCTTGATATTAGTGCTAATAAAGCTTTGCGTACATTTTCAACTTACATGATCGTATAATTTCTTTAAAAAATCTTACACAAATTATACTTTTTCAGTTAAATATTTACCTAATTTCAATTTACTTATTTAATCTAAATTTACTGTTATTGTTATATTTTTTCTTTTTCAGTTATCTTAAATTTTAATATATATTATATAATTCTACCTTAAAGGTGCGATATGACCTAAATTGTGTTGAAAGTGCCGTTAAACTCTCACCAACCAAACATCCAACATTGCTTTGATGCTGCTAGTTCGCAACAGCAACGGCATCCAACCTGTAAAAGTGTAACAAATCTTATTTCAGCAATCCGTAGGAGGCGTCTTTACTGGACCACATCTGTGAGTTTCACAGAAAATATGTGGGTTAAATAGAATTCGTCAGTAGTAGAAGGACTACTCCCGTGCTCCACTGATACTGTGTTATTTCAGGTATATTTAAACCTTATCAAAGTCAATAGTGACTGCTGTTTGCACTGACTGGCATTGCATATGAATGCTGACTGTGGATTTGTTTTTATTACTGTAGGAACTACAAATGCAAAGTGTGTTCTCAAGATTGTGGAATTTACAGTTACAGAGCAAGGAACTGTGAGTGAATCATGGTCAAACTGCTTGTCTTATCGGCAGTAGTAATGTGTTTTGCAATAATCTCTTACACAGCTTGCATGTAAATTTCTTGTGTATTATTTATTTTGACAAAAATAAAAAAGTTGTATGTTACATGTTGTGAAATTTTTGCCAGTGAACAATGAGAACGAGATGGCACTTCACAGAGCTGAGATGAGCATGATTAGATGGATGAGTGACTGGTGTTAAAGTAATAAATAGGTTCATTTGTGCTTGATATTACTGCTAATAAAGCTGAGAGAAACACAGACAGAGATTACGAGTAGGTGATTCTGTGCTGCATCAAACTAAGTTGAGATGGTACGGACATGTTTCACGAAAAGACAAGAATGGTTGAGTCATCTGAAGAAACAGTGCATGTATTAAGAAGTGGAAGGTGTAAGAGCTTGTGGTAGACCAAAGAAAACTGTGGAAAAAGACCAACTAAGCCAGGAGGATGCTATGAACTCTAGTAAATGGATGAAATTAATTCAAGATATTGAATAATACCCACAAAGGTGAGAAGTGAGAGAATGAGTGAACAATTTTTTCTGGTACTGGCTTACCCTGGTTGTCCTGGATTAACGACTGTCTGTTAAACTAGTTTTCGTTGTAGTTTGTTCTTTATTTTGGGAAACAAGTTGCAGTTGTGAGTGAAACTTTTTTGCCTTCCGTTATTGTCGATGTTAAACGTTGCTTTGCCAAGTCTGGCCCAGAGTAGCACATCACTGTTCTTGTACTGATGAAGCTTTGCAGAAAACTCAATTGCTGACCAGGTGAAAAAGACCGTATGTTGCGTACAATCTATTTTTGCCAACATAAATATTCAAGGAGATTATTCATACGTTAGATAAACTGAACTGCTATGCAGTGCAGTGTGCATAAAACTGTTTGTTTTTACTGCATGCTGGATTGTGAATATTGACACTGCAGATTAGCAATGTAGTTGAACGTCGCTTGGCCAATGTCTTTCCGTGCATGGAGTATATCGTTAGAGTCGGCTGGCTGTCCAATGGTAACAGGTGTGTCTCAGTTGCTTGTTAGTTATTATACTAATTTCAGCTAGTGTTATGCCGTGTTCCTTGAAACGTTTCGGTATGTTGGTGTTGAAGTTTTTACAGCTAGATGCCTTTTTCTGTCTTTTTCCTCATCCGCTCGATCATGTTGACTGTTAAGGCACTGAGTGGGTTTGTATATGTGACATGTAACAAATTTAGAGATTTGGAATAGATGATATAATTACAGTTTTGCAATGTAAGAGGCTGAGATTGTATGGGCATTGTGGACATACTTTGCATAAAGGTGAACACGAGGGAGTGAAAAATTGCTGTATGGATTACGAGATGGAGGATGTAGAACCTAGAGTCAAACCAGCAAAGCCTGGAGAAAGGTAAATAAAAAGATGGTGAGACTCAACGGCTAAACAACGAGGATGATATGGACCGTAGTAAATGGAGGAAGCTAATTTAAAACATTGAATAACACCCATAAGATTGGGAGTGAGGGATGGATGTTTTTTCTGATACCGGCTTGCCTGGATTTTCTTTGATAAAGGATAACGTGGTTTGTTGTTGTACAGTTAAACGAGTTCAGTTAAACGGAATCCAGTAGTGGTGGTTGTAATTTACGCATGCAGTTGTGTGTTGTTGCTAGGGTGTATGCAGAGATGTTAAACCGACAGCAGAACCGTCTACAGCTGGTTGTCTTCGATGTCGACTGCTTCGTTGTGAATGCCGCTGCTGCTGCTGCTGCTGAGAATATGATGCAGGATGCCAGAGATAGCATCTCCACACCTGGCTCAGTTTGGATCTTGCGAGATGAGACTTCAAGCTACTGGGTCAACGTTAGTATTTGTCCGCTTCTTTTCATACACGGTTTTACTGAGCTCTTTTTGTAGAATGATTTAATTACATCAATAGGCTATAATGGAAGAATAAATTTTACTATATATTAACATTTTTAGCTATGAAATGCACTGCACTGCACGTGAGCTGTTAAGAATTGTGGTGATGCTTAAAGATATTTGTTTTGTTGTACATGTCGCACTTGCTCCTTTGTGCCCAGCATTTTTTGTTTTTCCCTTCTCTTGTTGTTTGTACTAATTGTAGTAATTAATTATATAACAAGATAGGTGGCCAGTTCAATGAGCGTTTGCTTCTCTGGCAGCCTTCTGGCATATTCTTCTATTCAACGGCTATTATTCTCATCTGTTTTATGTTGTGCTGGAGAATAAAATATGATGATGATGATGATGATGATTTGACATTGTACATTCTTCAGTGGACGTGAGACTGGAGGTTGCTGATGCTCCACCAGTGAGAATCTTACTGCAGCTGCTGCTGTTGTGACTGCATTTTGTCCTCACACGTTTGGTTGCATTGCATTGAAGACCCAGAATGGCCTCATATAGCTCTCACAAAGTGCACTGTTTTTATGCATTCATAACATACATCGAATATATTTAATCAGTATGCATCCCCCTGATGTCTGGCTGCACGTCTAATTTGATTTAAGTTTCTGTTTCAGAACCATTGCGTGTTCCTTTGTTATTGTGAAAAGTGCAATGCTGCCAGACATGTTGAAGCTGTGTGATGTAGCATTCGAACGGTGCACTGGCGTGTCAGTCATGGCAGACTGTTGAATGCTGCCTGCTCATGTTCCAGACTTCATTAAACCAGAAAAATAACTGCTGTATAGACACTATTGGAATGAGATGAACTGATACATTTGCACCAGCTTGTTTACCATCATCGCATTTGAGACGGGTGGTAGCGTGGCACAGTGGTAGAACGTCGGTCTTTGGCCAGCAAACTTTCCCTGTCCTGTGGGTGACGACTTATGTGGGTAAACCGTCTGCTACAGGTCAGCCAACTAGGCCAACTTAGCCTTTCGTCCTTTCGGGGTCGATAAATTGAGTAGTAAGCTGTAATCAGATGTTTGCTTCCTCGCACAAGTAGCGACGTCTGGTGAATGCTTACGGGTGAAGGCCTGGTGCGGTTGATTGGAGCAGTGGTGTGTTTGCTAGCTGCATAATGCGGGTCCAATTGTACGTTAATGCGTGCAATTGGATGGCCACAGTTTGCGCTGCAGCACCATTGGCTCTTGCCAATCAACTGCCACTTCCGAGATCGTAAAGTGCACTTGTCCGGTTATCGCGTAAGCTGTGCTACATAAGAATCCGACTTTTACCTTTACCTTTATTTAGTGAACAGATAGACCAGGGTTATGTCTCAATGAACAGATAGACCAGGATGTAACTAGGTGAGCGTGGGACAGTTTCACATTGGACTGCCGTCAGTCATCACGGGAAATGATGGACACATTAAACACCATTTTGATTAGAATGTGATGTAGACGATATAGCAGCTGTTTATTTCATGCTTTATAAGTATGTTGCTGTTAACAAATTAAACGTTTACGCCACCCTGTACATGTGCTGCTGCTACTATGTATTTTAGTTTTTTAGGTCGACTCTTCCACAGTCGACCTAATAAAGCCGGTCTCTAATGTCTGTCCGTCCGTCCGTCCGTCCACGAAAAGTTTCTTTGATTTCAATGAAATTTGGCATGTAGGTAGAGGTCGATAAGTGATGCACGACAGTATGCAGTATGACCCGATCCAAGGTCAAGATCACGAGCCCTTGAAAGTTGGAAATCCGGCCGTGACTTTGAAGTTGGCAGAAACATCACTTGCGAAGAGTTGACTGTTAGTCCCGTACAGGGCTAATTTATTTTATCTTGTAATGATGGCTTGTTTTGTGGAGTTACTTCAAATCGGGCCAGGTCTCCAAAAAGCAGACTACCGGAATTTGTGGCACAAGTTCTACAGGTCAGATGCCCAGTAAACAATGTTAAAACACTGAGTGGAAACTGATAGACATTTTCCGTTACTACTGGTGAGTGAAGTTAATATATGCGTGTGGGAGAGTCGGTGATAGTTACGTGATTGTGATGCAGGTACATGACCTTCTGCACTTCTTTCCTTTATCCGATCACCAGCTGAGTTTCATCTGGGGCAGTGCAAAATCAGGATTTATGCATCTCTACCATGTTACTGTTTCTCTCGAGATGTCCACCTCTGAAACCCGGTGTCCTGATGATACTGGTTTCAACGACATGTCACTTCATCCACGTGAGAGCTTCTTTGTTTCTGCAGTTTGTCTGCAAATATTGCAAGTTCGTGTACTAATTATTGAGCTCATTTGATGACACGATGAGAAGATGTTGATTGAGCGCTCATTATGTGCAGAAATGGCAGTATTGCTATCTCTGGCTCAAAATCCAGTATTAAATCTTTTTCAGTGGCATCAATTTTGTGTAGAAGGGTTTTAATTTGAACAATTTCACAACATTTCTTTCCATATTTTCACATGCAGCAAAAACTGGTCAAAAACACGAGAATATGTAACTCAGTTGATAAAATATCGCTCTCTTTTATGAAATCAACATCGCTGTGAACGATAGCAGATATCAGACCGAAAGTGGACATGCTGCGATTCCTTACACGCATAATGACACATTGGTAGCAAAGATATTGGTCAAAGATTGGTCAAATGTCCTACCATTTCTTGCATATATAATGAAAATACAACAAAATCACTTGAGATGTTGTCAAGTCACGCAAATTCCACCCCTTGTAAATTTTCTGGCACTGTAGAATGAAATTGTTCTCAAATCTGGTGATGAAGATGTGTATATAAATGTTGAAAACTGTAGTTTATATATAACATTAATGGCAACAGATCGTTCATTCGTTCGTTCTTTGCGAGCAGGGGTCCAGCCTACTCTGGACCCCAGCGCTGAGACCATATAGCGGTCCAGTGCGCTTGCCCAGGGAGAGGAGGGGAATTGGTAGGTGTGTGCGGTGTATGTTAGCGAAGTGTAGGGTGAAGGAGGGATTGAGTAGGAGTGAGCAGCTTGTCGGGTATTTCTATAGCGCGCCCCTTCTAGACGTGGCCTACTGTCTGGCTTAGCCCTGACTGGCGCTGTGTATTACGCCAACCAG
>Ga0209780_1005276_pt1 | contig 10166 bp, 7 predicted proteins | sample WorMetexBAHAMAS2_FD_187384 | JGI IMG/M metagenome (GOLD analysis project Ga0209780, IMG submission 187384) | Marine gutless worms symbiont microbial communities from Max Planck institute for Marine Microbiology, Germany - Inanidrilus exumae... | ecosystem: Host-associated > Annelida > Digestive... | reverse complement strand
GGAGTAGAGATTGGAGGGGGCCATATGGCGAGCGCGGAGCGCGAGCCTATAATGGGGGTCTGGGGGCTATGCCCCCAGCGGGGTCCAGAGGCAGAGCCCCTGGTCAGGGGGGCGAAGCCACGGATTTCTGTGCCGAGGATAAAGCTAGCGGCGTCAAATTTTGCAGGGCGGTTCATTGGCGTCCAAGGCAGGAAGGGAATCTCACATTTTGGGGAAATTTGCTCCACCAGAATCCCCAAATCGGACGAATCGGCCCGCGCGTGAAGGATGATGAATGTTCCAGTTGGTGACTCCACGTCGTTCGTGGAATATCGCGCGGCGTGTGGACGTAGCCTAGGATCGGCATGTGTGGATAGAGGTCAGGCCCCACTGACGTACTTGTTGAACAACTCTGTTGCTAGTATGAAATAAACACGATTTCAGCTGTAATGTAAGTTAATTGGACTATGAAGTGCTGTTGCAAATAATCAGTAATCAGTAACGTCGTAATGAGTACCAAAGGATTCGTAACGGGAACGGGCAGTCAACGGGCGCAAGCCGACATATTCGTGTAAACGTTTAGTGAACGTTTACAAGTTTCGTGTGCACGTTTACAAAATTACACGACAAACGCCTCCCTACCACGTGACCTACATCATTTTAGTTTTGCGCGAGAGGTGATTCTGACAGCATGTCTATAGCGTTGTAGTCGTCCTATTGTGTGATTTGTGTCGGAAGATAAATGTGTGTCTGTCACATCTGCACAAGCACCACATCTCATCTCATCTCACCGAAGAATTCCAACCATTTCGCCGCCGCCGCATGAAATTGATCGTTCTTCAGCTGTGAAAGACTTTCACGTGACTCAATGTCGTCGTAAATGGCGCTGTTGATAGGCCATACATCGCTTCATATTAGTGGTCTGGGGCCCGATTTACAAAATATCTTACAACAAACTTAGAAAAAATTAGGATAAAGTGTGAATTAGGAAAATCTTAAGATAAACTTAGGATAAACTTGCGCAAACTTAAAATCAGCTTAATAAGAAAATTGCAATTTGTGAAAAATAACTTACCATTTATTCACAGAATTGTTTGCATATATACAGGAAGAACTTAGTAAGTTATAAAATTGCTTTAGTAAATTGCATGTAAAAATCTATGACAATCTTAACTTTATAACTTAGGATAAACTTAAGATAAACTTAGGGAAAACTTATGACAAACTTAGGATTTTTCCTAAGATTTTTTGTAAATCGGGCCCTGGTCTGTAATAACAACGACAACATCTTGCAGCGTTTAAAGAGGTAACGTGACCGTAAAAACACAATTTTCAGCGTAATTATACAGGGTGGGCCAAAAAAAGTGATACCTCTCGTACAATGTAATGTAATGTACGAGAGGTATCACATTTTTTGGCCCACCCTGTAATCTTGCGTGCGTAGGCCTATACGCTATAACTCGCCATAGTCACTCGGCAAAACCAAATGCGAATTGCCTAGCTTCATCCATTACAAAGTTAATGATGGGGCCCAAAAATAATAATAATAATAATTACTATTATATTATTCTTTATTACTTTATTATTGTAAGAATGGATCACGTAATCCTGATACGTCAGCGACGACTGTATTGGACGAGGTGAATTTTCCACTCGGTGCAAAGATCAACATCAGACAAGTTTTACTGACCATTTTAGTGGTCCAGACAAAGTAATCGACGTGCTGTGTGTCCCTTGTGTCCAGTGACATATTTAGGAGGACGTTAATGCGTCTGACCTTAATTAACCCATTTTAGCTCAGTGTTCTAACAAGTAGTTCAGCTCAGTCAGCTGTCGCTGACGAACCCGCGCGACGCGCTGCATTACGGCAAACGACAAAATTCTAAAACAGTCACGACGTCACGTGACCATAACCACGCCCATTTAGGGGGCGATATGTCGTCCTTTTGGTAATATTAGATATAGCCTACCTGTGTAAGAAATTTGACGATTCTAGCTTAACTTATTCCTGAGGTATGTTTTGGGCCTTGAAATTTTGGTGCTTTATTAACAGAGCTAAGGTTTTAGATTTATTTCCCATCTCGCTTTTAGCGTAACAACGGGTGATTTAGCCGGGACGCTCAGATTAGATTAGTAAGAAATAAGTGAGAACAACTGTTAACAGGTTACATTTTATTTAATACTTTACACATAATACAAGTAATACACCGTGGACCATAACAAGCGTGTCACTAGTTTCGACTATAACTCCCGTGATTCTTAGCGGCTTTTAGTACTTTTTGTACCAGTGAAAACAGGAATAGAATACTCTACAATTTACTTACTTAATGATAACTGCGTCACGCCGTCACACTGCAATGATTACATTATTGAGTTACAACGTGAGCGGTATTAATTTAATATCACAATGAAATTAAATAGGTCGAGTTTTGAAGATAAAATCTTGATAAAAACCTGCAGAAATGCAAAAATGTTCTGCCAGCAGACTGACAAATAATTCCGTTTCTGTTTGTACAAAGTGTAAAAATCAACCAAAAAACACGAGTTATAGTGCAAAATAAACCGCCACGTTTTTACGGCCCAGCGTGTAGAAATGTAATAGCACTATCGCTGGTCCTGTCGTACTCTACGGAACTGTTACAAATGTTAACTATAACAGACTAGACTAGTAAAAACGGACGATCTGTGCTCGGTACAAGACGATATACGAGAAATGTTCTAAGTACATGATGTGCATTTCAACGCATTGCAGTAATTGTCACAATAAATATATAAAAACATATTAAATTACTCTGTACACGACATGTTAGATATATATGCGTCCATAATTACGTTATACAGCGACCAAACTGTACAACATAAACAGAACAAGACCTCAGCTGTTACATAGAAAAGGCGTCATGCCAAATGTGCTTGCTATACAGACATCTGTGGCCTAGTCGTATACAACCACGTGCAGAAATTATCATCAAGTGCTTCCGTTAATGCACGGTCCTATTCTGTAACAAACAGGCGCCATCAGATGGGCGTTCACGTCACAGCCGGAATGACGCCGAAAATCATCTTCTGGTTTCTAATAAATTGGCAGATCCTTCAGTGCTTGGATGGTGTTGGTTGGAACACATCAATACCCTAACCATCTCTGTGCTAGCGGTCGTTTTCCAGATGACCTGCGTTATCCGGTTTCTCTTCGGATTTGTTCATCCAACCGTTCTGGAAGAAAACTGTTGGGGATTAGATGACGGACGGCTGGATGACCTGAACGGCATTTGGTCCGTAAAAACCTTGAGTCACAAATCAAAAGGTTTGCTTTCAAGTGACTTGGTCAAAAGCAACAGTAAGTAGGTAGTAAAGTCAAAATCTGAGTGTCGAGTCGACCAATGGTGTTTTGTATGGTTCAAGGTGTTGTCAGAATATAGCAACTCTACCGACCTCCAAACGACCTCACAGACCAGGAACGTGACTAGAGACATTCTCACAAAATCCACGATGAATAAACAGATTTCACTACAACTTCTTCTACGTTCAACCAACTGCGCAACTAACTTCACTAGACATAACTGTATGTTGTCTGTCGGCACATCTCAATAGCCCACAGGCTGCTGCGGTATTACTATATACACTATTATTAATAATTTAATACTGTGACTATTTATTACTATCCTGTATTAAGTTATACAAAGAAATAAACACAAGTAATTCTCACACCCACCACCAGGTGTCACTACAAACTACCGACATCATTAAACCACTTGTGATTGGCTGGGACGTCTTCGCGGAACAAAACCGGGTCGGCGCGGAAGTCCACCGTTCTCAGTGGCATTGTGCCATAAATCCCAGCGAACATCCCGATGCACTCCGACCTTTCCACCAAGTGTCCGCCAAGGTCCGCAGACAGCACCGTGCCGTTGGGACATTCCGGACATCGGAATTTCTGCCTCGGAGTCACTTTGATTGGCGGCTTGCCGGTGACGTTGGCGACGAGGAAGTTGAACGCGATGTCCTCACAATTCATGTGTTCATCAACCCACGACTTGATGTTGCCTGGCATTGCGTTTGTGTACAGGTAATTGTAATACTACAACACAATCGACAACTCTGCAGTTCAGTGAACTATCTACCATCCTACGCCCACTCTGTCTGTTAGCGGCGTGGCGTAGTGGTAACGGAGTTGGTCGTACCAACGAAGTTACTCTACGTCGAGCCCGGTTAGTACTGGGATGGGTGACGTGTCCGGGTTCAACTCCCAGCGGCGGCACTTTATTTCAGTATGTAACTAGCCAACCAGGTCGACTCAGCCTTTCATCCTTCCGAGGTCGATAAACTGAGTAGTAAGCTGTAATCAGATGTTTGCTTCCTCGCACATGCGGCGCCATCTGGTGAATGCTTACAGGGTGAAGGCCTGGTGTGGTTGATTGGGGCAGTGGTGTGTGTTGTAGCTGCAGCATTGCGATGCAGCACCATTGGCTCTTGTCAATCAACTGCCACTTCCTGCGATTGTACAGTGCGGCTGGTCGTGCTGCTATAGAAGAATCCGACCTTTACCTTTACCATCCTACGCCCACTTTGTCTGTTCCAATAACACAAACTCAACTCACTCGGCGATCACGCAGCTGGAACTCAGTACCCTCTAAATTTTGATTTCATAATAACGTACAAACCTTTAAACGCCATCTCAAAACCCATTTGTTCAGAACATACCTGAAGCCAGCAGCAGTTACGTATCCTCAAATATGTATTTATTATTTTTTGTTATGTTATTATATTACTGCAATGCATATTTAAGGACATCAACATACCAACAACCAAAAATTAGCACAATCGGCTCAAGCGTGTCAGAGTTATAGAAAGCCAAAAGTGACATGTTTTTAACCACTGTGTCTCTAAACATAAATACTGTGACTCAAAATTTTAAGTTATTTACCGCTACAATCGTACACTGAAATCAAGACACCATTATCAAATGTCAGATCAATTAAATTCTATGACAATTTCCTGATCTTTCCAAACAAACATTAATAACTATCTGACAAAAACCGACAAAACTACGAATCTTTATAAGCAAATATAAACAGTCGTAGCTGAATATGAACAGAAACAGTCTTATATATTTACTTACTTAACGCTGTGTAGTTACCAAACGCCATAGATACAGACCTTGTGGTAGAAAGCGGCGCCGGTGAGCACCATAGATATTTCACTGGTCCATTCCGACTCATAACGCCACGAGCCAGTAACAGCGTCCCATAGATGCAGGCGAGATGGAAATCCCACAAGCTGGTCCGAAAATTCCCGCCAAACCTGAAAACACAGCCACCGTAACATTCTTCTCACCTCTGCCAAGGAAGTCATGTCATCATGATGATGATGATGATTATTATTAGAAGTAGTAGTAGTAGTCGTAAAAGTTATGGATTTACACAGTAGCAGTTCTGATTCAATCTCCAGGTATCAACACAGACTAAAAGCTGAACAATACAAAACTGGACCTGACGTTGCCAATGAATTAATAGATTAAATGAATGAATGAACTAAACATGACAAGAAGCCAGCACTCACAAGAGCACCATGACCTACACTGGCAATGTTTTTTGTACATTTTGACCTTGTCCTTTGACCTTCTGACCCCAAAAAGAACGGTTTGCAGGACGCACGGTGGGACCCTGTCTGTGTCAAGTTTGGTGATCCGAGCTGCATCGGTTTTTGAGATATCGTGTTGAAAATGAAAAAACAGACAGACAGACAAACAAACGACGTTGAAAACTGTACCCACATGACAGCCAATGACAACGTCGTCTCATGAGAGAACTGTGGGGACACATTTACACACGCCAACCTGTCACTCATGTACACTGTTCGAGATGACAACCTGTTACTCAGTGTCAAATGAGCGAGGGAAATGGATGGAAGTGTGAATGATACCTCGTATCCAAATTCCAGTTCATCCGTAGTCAACATCAGAATGTCATCATCCAACGCAAGAATTGCTTCCGTTTCTATCTCGTCGTATGGGTAAAACCTAGCATCATCACACAGGTAAAACCCAACATCATCCACAGAATTCACAACATCGCTGAAGCACAAAATCCTAATCTGTTAATCTTTAGCTACTTTTATGTTAAAAAAACTTTGAAAGATCAACTTTGACATCAGTTGAATGACACTGCTGGTAACCTGTTGCTGAGCTTGTTTTGACGTGTCTGAACAACTTTTAGAGGTTTGGAGATCTTTGGCCACGACGACGCTACGCAGTGAACAACAAAACAGACACATACCAGTACACATACATACACACATACACACACACATACATACACAGGATGATGCAAGAAAATGGGCTAACAGTCAGTGTGAATCAAACAATTAGGTCGGTCTTTCTTACTGTATGCCGGCCGCTGGGCCATAGGATAGGCGAGGTAGGTACAAGCCTTGGTCAGCAGTTTGGGGCTCCACATCCTGTACAATAAAAATTAAATGCGGGTATATTTTGCTAAAAAACAGACTTTTGGTCTAGTGAAATTTACCGGAAGGCGGTGGTTTCTGCTGGTTGTTCCAGACGACAAGGACTTTGGCGAGACTTGGAGCCAGCGCCACCTGGTGAATGATCTTGTACAGCGAGTCGAGGCGGTCGTAGGTCAAGATGACGGCGGTGAATCCGGTGGACTTGGCAGGGATCAGCGGCAGCAGTGGAGGACTCACCACTCCGTGCTAACATCATCATAGTCATCATCGTTGTCTCAATACACCAATGTGAGGTCTTTCCTATAACCCAACCCACTGTGTCAGAGCTGTTTAGCCACTGACTGACATCATATTATGCCGCTCGGTGACAGAGACACAACGGTGTAAACAGCTTGCTCAGAGCTGTTATGCAGACACAAAGTCAACTCAACTACGACACCCAACCCGCTGCACCACCAGACCACCCACTCAGCGACAGCTATTTAGCATTCTATGCTTTTATTAAAGTACGACACCCAACCCACTGCACCACCAAACCACCCACTCAGCGACAGCTATTTAGCATTCTATGCTGTTGTTAACTTATTAACGAAAAAACAATGCAAAAGCTGTAATGACATGATGCGACCATCACAGCACAGGGAATCAGAGCCTTTGATTGTTCAGTGACAACAGTAAACTCAGCAGTGCATGATGTATTTATAGCATAGAACATTTAATATTTCATTGCTCATGATATATATATAGATGGTCGTGGTCAACTCAGCCTTCCGCCCTCCATGGGACGGTAAAATGGGTATCAGCTTCCGGGCTAAGTAATAATAAATGGCAATGGTGAATGCGGATGGTAGCTGCCATTTCCGGCAGAATTACAGTCCAAGTCGGTTGGCTTGGTCTGAGGGTCGGCGGCCACCTCGGCGCTGAGTCTGCATTCATCAAATGAACTGGGTGAACTCTCGCAATGGCTTTGCCATGATGACAGCACCATAAATATCATCTCGGTTATTATTATTGTTATTATTGTTGTTGTTGTTATTGTTGTAGGACAGAAGCTGCTCACGCTGCTTGGTGGGTCGTTCCAATCTTCATACTTGAGTGCCGTGTATGGAAATACTCGGTCGTTGATAATCTGTAGAGTACTCAGACTGATCGCTCTCAGCGTGCTGAAATACGCTCGCCAGAAGAACTGGACTTGACGACGTAATGACGACACGCGGGATACGGAGACGGCACCAAGGATTTCCATGATGCTGGACAAGTCATCTTCATCCACTACCACTGCAGCCCTGCATCATCAACACCATCAGACTCACTCTCACGTTACGTCCTTGTAATACATTTATACAGTGTGGCCCAAAAGTTTAACACTATTAGCTCTTTGACCTAATGCAAAACATGCAATATCACCATGACGGCAGCAAACAATAAACAATACGTCGGATGGTGACTAATTCAGTCCTACCCAGTGTTTAGGTGATAACAACGATCACCGCAAACGCCTATGACTTGCTATTCACGTTTATTTGTAACCTTTAATCAGTAACCAAGGCTCTACCAGGCCTGCATCAATTGGATATATACATCTTACATTATGTAACCCCTCATTTAGCACTTCTGTTTTGGGCCGTCTTCTCAAAACCTTCCTTTTCTCAGAGTAAAAGTAAAGTAAGTTTAGCATCAACTGAGCTCTTCACACAGTGTTACCTGCCACCCGACAGAGGTGAGAAGTCCACCTTTACCCCCAGCCGAAGCAGGTACTCAAAGAGTACAAGTGCATTCAGCGCATTAGAGGTTTTGGTGATGATGTGCTATATAAATTTACGTTTTACATTCCATTACATAACATGCTGTGGAAGGAAGGCAGTTGTTTCTCCACTCACTCAATCTGACATCAACCAGCTACTGAGTGTAATGATTGACAGACGGCGGCCGTGGTGAGTACGTGGATGTGATGAGCAGAGATGAATTACACACTGGACAAGTGACTTCACAGTCCCAGATTCACATTGCCATGCGTGTCAAGCAGCGATGACATATAAATTAGCCCCATACGGGACTGATGGTCGACTCCTACTTACTGCCAACTTCAAAGTCACGTGACACAAAAACTAGGGAAAAAATAAAAATCTGGCCCCGATAAGCTTTAGGTATTGCCCCCTAATTTAATAATCCGTGGTCATTTGCCAGCCCCCATTATAAATGAGGGAGGAGACAAAATGGCTGAACTGAAAGCACACAATAACACACAGCTACTCCATGCAAACTGGGTCACGATGGAGTCCTGCGATTGGCCCACAGACAGCCGTGATTAAGATTTCCCGGGAATTACCTTCGCTAGAGACAATTCTAAATTAATGGGGAAATCCCATCATCAACAATCAACCTTTTCCAGTCGAGAACTTCGAAGAACGGCAGGATGAAAGAGTCGGCCACTATGACTGGAATGCTGCCGGCCTGCAGACAGTCACTAAGAGCCATCTGACCCAGACGACTGCCACGAACCACCAGACAAAACGTCGCTTCCTACATTAACATCACTCTACAATAAGTAAGCAAGTCTGCACATACATATGGGACGTGGCCGGAACATGTTTCCAACATACGTTGTATCTTGATTCACACAAGTCAGATCACAAACTAGAAATGGCCCCAGCGTCCACGTGGATGCCTTCACAACCTCCACGGCCTGCTGTGACCTTGACCTTTGACCTCCAGAATCTAATCAGGTCATCAGTAGGGACTAGCAAATATTCCCGGTAAGTTTAATCAATACTGCGCAACAGTCCCAGTTAAGCAATGGAAGATTTCTTTGGAGTAGTAAAGTTTTACTGCCTGCATTAACTTGTGCATCACAACTAACGCATGTTGATATGAAAAAACTCTGCTACCTACATCATCTCCACACCATCTCTCATATTATATTCACACACTATAATTAAGCACTTACAATAACAAAACTTTATCACTTCTATGTGCAATAAAATGAAACAGATTTCACAGTTTCTGTCAAACCAGTGCAATGTCGGACCAACGGTTACCTTCCCAGCCACAGAGCGTTGCCATCAATTGATTGACTGATATTGAATTATGCTGCTTGGTGACAGAAACACAACGGTGTAAACAACTTACTACATCGTCTCCATACCACTTGTGTGACTTGTGTGCGAGTTCCAATAAAACAAGGATTTCACAGTATCTGCCAAACTCATAATCAGTTTGTGCTCAACAGGCCTCAGTCCTTACCCTGAGTTACTTCAGGCGGGCAAGTCCACTAAAACAGAACACTTAAAACAACTGAAACAGGCTTTTGCAGACGCAATGCCTTTCCTGCTATGCAATTAACAGTGTCAGTGCACTGAACAGAACTGAATCCAGGCATCATCACTCCATTATCCTTTCTTGATTCAACAACTGACTCCTGGCTTCAGGGATGTACACCAGTCTCTGAAGTCCGCATCCGTTTCTGATGAGCTGCTGAAGTCATCAGATAGCTGACTTACTGCTGGAAATATACAAGGAAGGAAGTGGACAGACCTGGAGAACGTGTGGATACTGAAGGTAGTGGACAGACCTGGAGAACGTGTGGACACTGATGGAACTGGACAGACCTGGAGAACGAGTGGATACTGATGGAAGTGGACAGACCTGGAGAACGTGTGGATACTAATGGAAGTGGACAGACCTGGAAACCACGTGGATACTGATGGAAGTGGACAGACCTGGAG
>Ga0209780_1005275_pt1 | contig 10167 bp, 5 predicted proteins | sample WorMetexBAHAMAS2_FD_187384 | JGI IMG/M metagenome (GOLD analysis project Ga0209780, IMG submission 187384) | Marine gutless worms symbiont microbial communities from Max Planck institute for Marine Microbiology, Germany - Inanidrilus exumae... | ecosystem: Host-associated > Annelida > Digestive... | reverse complement strand
GTGCCACCACGGGTTACGTACCATTCTAGTGAAGATGTTTCTAGTTCATTTGTTCTTGCTGTAAATTTGCATTGCTATGGTGTGTCTGTCGGGTTGATATGTTTGTTATAGGGGCACATAAAACTGTCGGACTTTGGTCTTTGCACTGGGTTAAAGAAGTCTCATAGAACAGAGTTCTACAAAGATTTGAAGCAAGCGACGACTCATGACTTGGGTTTGTTTATCATTTTTGGCAAATTATAGTTACAATACCTTATTCAGTGAACGCTGTTGTTTCTGTATTATTTGCTGATGGTAACACAGTCAAGCAGCAGAGAAGAGAATGCAAACCACCCATACGCATATGTCGTGGTGTCGTGGTAAGTATCTCATTTCTTTCTGACAGGATGACATATTGTTTGTGGAAAAGAGTGCATCTGGTCCCTATCTGGTATAGAAACAATTTACAGCAGACCGTGATTGAAAAAATTATACATTTCTTCTGCTTTAAAGTGTTGATTGGCATATATCAAACCATGACAAATATGCAGTCAGAGACGGCACACTACGCCCCCGTGCTGCCACCTGTTGAACTTGACCAAACAACTTGTCTGACGTCCGAATGTGTCACCACCTGGCGTACTGGATGAAACATACACGTGGTCTTTGTTTCTGGCCCATTCACTCCATTATGTGAAAACTTGATGTCATTCATAAAGTCGGAAATACATAACGTATTGCATTGCCGTCAGAGGAGGACGAACCGTGGCCACAGGTAACGTGTGCAGAAAATTCGGCGGAACTTGGTCGTGTGGTTTTTTGAGATATGCAAGTGGAGAGGCAGGCATACAGACACGCTGATTGTAATACTTTGCACTACGGCTGAAGTAAGAATATGTTAGATTATATGTGCATATTTTGTCATTTATAGCACATGTATAGAAACTCGGTCATTTGTTAATGCTTGTTGCTGATTGGCATATGTTTATATACAGCATCGAGTCCTATGGATTCCAAGAAGCAGTCATGGCGTAACAAGCGTCGAGCTCTTGTTAGTTTTTTTGTTTGAATCTATTAATTTATGCTTCTGGTCGCTGCTAATAACGTCATGATCTAGTAGTTACGTTGATGGTCTTACATCTGTGTGACCTGGCTGAGATTCCACTGACATATCTCGGATGATGTCTGTGATTCAATAGCAGGAGAAACATGCAGCCAAACTGAACTTTACACACACACACACACAAGCATTTACGGCAATTATACATGTCAGCATGTGTTTGTTGGCATTCAGAGTTAAGAAGTGGTCGATTTTGTTGGAGCAGGTTTACTGCCAGCACGCCCTTTCTGGTAGCAAATAGCATGTTGGTATTTTTGAGAAGATGCTGGTTTTTGTGATTACCAAAATTACTCCACTGCTGTTGAAAACTGTCCTACCAACTAATGTTATTTAATGTAACTGAATATAAGTGAAGTATGCATTAACTAGAAAGAAACATATTAGTTAACTATTAACTACAAAGTGTCAACGAACTAAAAACTGAAGTATATCTAAAGTGATTGTAACTGAATTGTAACTGAAGTAATTTAAATTACTCCGTATTCCAGGTAAGTGTAATAATGGTGTTTTTGAAAATTAAAGTTTGTGTCACCTTGTCAGTCCTCAGCAGTAGTGCGGGACTGTGAAGGAGTGAATGCAGTGGACTGAGTGATTAGCATGTTAGCTTATTGTTGTTAATATGTAATGTGATGTGATATAATTGTTTGTTATCATCTTGTCTAGAAACAACAAATAAAATGCGAGCATAACATGATGAAGGAAGATTTTTTTTATTGTTAACTGAAATGACAGCTGAAATTGCTTTCAGAACTGTAATTACAACTAGTTTGTTAGTAAAACGTTTAAAAAACTAAATTTTAAAACTTTTGCCATAACTGTAACTAAAGCTTCAGCTTCAGGGACGTTTGAACTAAAATAAAACAGCTGTGAACGTTTGTGAACGTGGTTGAAATTTGTGGGAGAAGATAGCTTTCCAACTAAAATATTTGCATTTTAAAACGACAGAATTCAAAAGAAAAGCAGTTGCATGGTATTTTAAGCAACTGAAAAAGTACCTTTATATTTATGTGTTATCACAGCAGTTTGACAAACGCTGGTGGATGTTCGTCTCGTAACATAATCCAGGGGTAATGTGAGAATTCTATCGTAGGGGTTTTTCTGTGAAACCGTTTCTTTATTTAACTCACCAAGTGCACTGTGCAGGCATACTCAACGGTCGGTACACCCGACTACATTGCGCCGGAAGTATTCATGCAGACGGGCTACACGAGTTGTTGTGATTGGTGGTCGCTAGGTGTTATCATGTATGAAATGTTGATTGGTAAGTGATAATTATGTTTCTTGTCTGTTCTCTTGCCTACTACTTTCGTTTTGACGACCATTTTCCGGTCTAACCTGGGTAACCAGTTCCCTCAGTTTTCTTCTCTTCCATCCACTTGTTTTGGATGAGAATCTTTGAGAATGAGTGGCACCAGTTTTTTATGGGCTGGAAGACCAACAGTGTCAAAGCACTGTCAGTGCATTGTACAGCATAGCATTTGGGACCCATAAAAACGGCTGAACTGATCAATATTCTGTTCGGGTGATCAGTGTGCTTGGCCCGAGGATCAGTGAGTTACATGGGGGTGATGATCCCCGAAGGAGAAAGGGCACTTTTGGGGGAAACTTTCCCAACAAGCTTAACACCCCTATGAATTGCAAATTGGACTGGTCCATGCAGCAGCTTTCACACGATAGGGGCAGACACTTGATTGCAAGCGTTGGATGAGTCTATTATCGGCCGCAAAGGGGGTGGTATTGCACACTGCGGGCGAAGTCTGATATCTACGATTGCCTTGTTGTGTTGTGTACTTCATGAAAGTCATGATTGTCTACTGATTTGTGATTGTGTTATAGTCAAATTTTAACAGTTTTGTTGCGTTATTTCAAACAGTGGCATTGCATTTAAAGGAGACGTCTTCTTCATGGGAAGAGGCATTTTCTGGAGGTTGTCTGGCCTATTCAAAAGCATTGGCAGTCTCTGCTGCGATGTTCACAGCAAAAAGGATCATTCAGTGATCAATGACAGCATGTAGCAGAAGGGATCATTTAATTCTAAATAACAGCACAACATGGGATGCGTCCTTTCATTAAAATTTGTTGAACACTTCTTTAATTCTGCCAAAGTATTCTGGCATCGTGGTAGTCTAGTTGTGTTGTTTTCAACTAGGTTATCCGCCGTTTTGTTCGGAAAGTCCGCAAGAAACGTATCGCAAAGTGATGAACTGGCGCGAAACTCTTGTCTTTCCTCCTGAAGTGCCAATATCTGCCAACTCGCGACATCTTGTTCAGCGGTACAGTGACTGCCATTGCTCAGTAGTTAAAGCATGTTGTCTTCGTCCACTGAATAAATCTTTCATGGTCGACATAAAGCACTCGGTTAGATGTGTATGTCTCAACAATAGCATTTGTACTAAATGACCAAATGTTTGACCTACATATTACAAGGCAAGACAAGCCGACTGTGGCTGAAAAGCAGATCTGAATTTGTAACTGTAACTAAGTAACATCCAGCTAGTTGGTTATTTGTCATTCTTTGCGCAGAAGTGGTCAGTATTACCTGGAGTGAGAGCTTTCTGGTTACATGAGAAACTAGCCTTGATGATGAAGATATAATGGACCATTCTGGATTCAGATTACGAGATTTTCATTTTGCCTGGCTAGTCTAGTGAGACTTTTAACAACTGAATTACAATAAAAGTTTTATGTTGGTCTCACTGGATTGTGGAAATGATGCCAATAACATATTGTCAGGCCCGTTTGAAAATTGTGCATTATTACTGGCCTGCCTAATGGGCCAGTATTGTTTTGCTCGCTGACGTCTGTCGTCGTCGTCTGTAATGCTGCCGGCTGCAGAGCACGTCGGTGGTCAGCCGCCGCCAAGCCGGGCGCGTGGGTGGTCGGACGGCCGACACTCCATGGCGGGCCAGTACGGTTACGTCCCATTAGGTGACACCTTGTTTGTTTGGAAAAGATGATAGCAATATCAGCTAAGATCTGTCATTCTAAGCCTGAATGTCACAACTTGATATTCTGTTTACAGGTTTTGCTGTGATAGAGAACACCGTATTGGCATGGGCGGCGTTTCAGAAATAAAAGAACATATTTTCTTTCGAGGAGTCGATTGGGAACATATTAGGTTCGTTTCTGTTTCTTATATTTTGCACTAACTGTAGATTTGTAATAAACAGACTTGAAATCATATCACATTACACAACACCACTGTATGAGCTAAATTGTATTGTAGACATCACAGTAGTTAAACTTCAACCAACCAACCAATGCGAACTGATGTTTTACAAATGGAAAATGCATATTGCAGTATTGTTACATAATGATAATCACTTATAGATATCCTACATAAGGTGTGCTTCATTCTTTCCCTTGGGAGTCACCCCATATGGGCTGTGGAGCTGTAATGTGCCCTGGTTCATTTGTTGATTCCGGTGCTGTGTAAATCGTTTACTTATTTTGATCAGTCAGTACCCTCTGGTGTCAGTTAATGAATTAATACAGGATGACGATCACTGGTCAGCATCAAGATGACCACTGGTCAACATCAAGAAGGGCGTGCAAAAGAAATTATGAAATATGTAGTCAAAAATAGAATATGTGGAATAGGCAGAAGTATGGTACCATGTTGGCAGTGCAAACAGCGTATGTCAGAAAGAATTGTGGAGAGCCCTCCTTCTGTGGTGATTTGTAGATGTTGTTTTTTTGGATTATCTGTGTTATGCATATTTGTAATTTTGGTATATGCCTTAGGTAAAATGAAGAAGCAAGTGACAAAGTTTTGCTGTTTCCATTTGTTAACTGCTTGTTGAGTGTGTCGTTAGTATGTGTGTGTGGTGATGTGCAGGGATCGACCGGCTACAATTCAGATTGAGGTCAAAAGTATTGACGACACTTCAAATTTTGATGAGTTTCCAGACATCGACCTAAAGTGGCGTAAGTTTATCTAAAGTGTTGTACGTCTCGTATTGCAGTGCACACACATTGGTGTAACTGCTGTTCACCAGGTAAACTGAGATTAGCTGTTGGCCTGACAGGTACAACAGCAAGTGTTTATGACCATTATGCAGGTCAACCTGCGTTAGCTGGCACCCCCAGTTAAAAAATGGACGATTTTGTAATATTGTTGGAGCAAAGCTTTATGGCCTGCATGCACCCCGTGTGAGGCCGGGGTATCCCCTTTCTTGCCTTTTTTCCTCCCTTGTCTGATCTTTTGCTGTTTTTTACTTTTTCCTTTTTTTCCTTTTCTCATTTGCTTTACCTATTTTCTTCTTTTGTCTATCCCTGCCCTTTCTACTATAATAGTCACCACTCCGTTTCCAGGCTGGAGATAATAGGAGGCGATCGAACCTGGGTTTAGTTTGGTTTCGTTCATTTTGTGTTATATGTATTGCTTAGTTAAGATATATTCTGGTGTTTTGTTGCATTTGGTTTAGTTTAGTTTTGCGGTGCGATAGTTGTCTTTGCCTGTTGTAGGCGCTAGCGTAATAATTTAAATCAGCCTCTCGATCCCTTTCCCTTTTTTGATGGCTGCTGAACAAAAAGGCGGCCATGGTTGAGATTAATATATCGCTGGCCTTCCTTCACTTGGTAAGGATAGCTCTCCACCCTTGACCTTTTTGTCTCTGATATAGCCATATTTGTGCTGAAAGGGGACGTTAAACTCCAACTAATTAACTAACTACGGTCTGCATGCCTATGCTGATGGCAGCTATTGCATTCGGATTAGGGAGAAGACACTCGGGTTCGAGTTATGTAAGAATGTAATGTAAAACGTAAATTAAATTAGATGTCTTTCAGGTATACACAGAAGCCCTGGATATAAAACTGGCTTGCATCATTCTGTACTATTCGTTGTTGTGTTTCAAGCATTGTTTAGTTTCGAGTGCTGCAAACTTTCAGTATTTTGATGATTTTAGTTTTACGTTGTCAGTCTGGATGAAATGTTGGTGCCATACGTTACCAGATTATCGTGCAGATAATTGTTATGTAGTCATTTGGCAAAAATTTTGGCTTTGTTATTGCTGTTGGATAGTTGTTTAGTTACTAAGAATCTTCCTAGAATGCAAATAGGCAACTGTCGCAATGTGCCATAGTCAGCTAACTCCCAGATAGAAATGTTTTCAGTGGTCACGTAAACTGTTTGTAGCTGATATGCTGTTGCAAGGGCGATGGTAAACCATTTGGTCAAAAAGGTAAAGTCGACCTTGCCCCTAGCAAAGTGTAGGCAGGTTCTCATCTCCCTGAACAGGCCTTTGGCCCTGCTCTCGTGGCCGAGTGGTTAACGCACTCGGCCACCATGTGCAGTAGAGCGTGACGCGCTCAGTGACCGGGGTTCGACTCGGACCGGGCGCGTCCGCCTACCAAAGAATTATTTCTAATAATTCCTACGCACATGATAAACAGGGAGATAATCCTGGGCAGGAAAAAAGAGGGTTCGACGGTGTCCTCTATAAACTGTGACCGTTGCAGGCAACTTGATCTAGCAGTGTCAAGTCTGCCTGCCAAGCCGGCGTGAGTCGAAGTAAGTAGACTTGGCTGGCCGCTGGTTGGCGTAATACACAGCGCCAGTCAGCTAGGGCTAAGCCAGACAGTAGGCCACGTCTAGAACGGGCGCGCTATAGAAATACCCGACAAGCTGCTCACTCCTGCTCAATCCCTTCTTCACCTTACACTCGCTAACATACACCGCACACACCTACCAATTCCCTTTCTCTCCCTGGGCAAGCGCATTGGACCGCTATATGGTCTTAGCGCTGGGGTCCAGAGTAGGCTGGACCCCTGCCCGCAAAGAACGAACGAACGAACGACCCTATAAAGACAACCTGCCCATGTGTGATGCGCTCAGTGGCAGGGGTTCGCTCCTCAGCCCGGTTGCATCCGCCTACCAAAGAACTATTTCTAATAATTCCTATGCACATGATGAACAGGGAGTTAATTCCGGGCAGGTAAGAGGGTTCAACGGTGTCCTCTATAAACTGTGACCATTGTTGATGCCTTGATTAGCAGCGTCTTGGGGTGGAGGGCTTCAAATTTTCCATTCCCCATAGGCTTTCATTATCATTTTTACTGCGTGAGTGTGTGATGACTACTGTATGTCATTAACTTGTGCCAGACTGAAGTGTGAACTGTGAAGACCATATTTCGATAGGATCTGATCAGTTTAGGTATTTCATTGTTTCTATGTTTAATGTTTAAATTTATGCATGTATATTCGTTTGTTGCATTGTAATTGGGTCTGTATTTTAGGCAGTAATGGCAGACACCGAATCCAGTACCGTTCTTGATGTGTCACAACAACTTGATCTACTGATTGTTGAATATTTTCATTCTCTGGCTGAGATATTTAAGTACAAACAGCTGCTGGAAAATGATATAAAGGATGGATTCGTTTACATGGCCAAGGTGACTGCGAAAATTTTTATTCGTTTGTTTCTAAAATCACACTGCAATGCATTTATCACAGGTTGAGCAATCGTTCCAGTGTGTGTATGTGTGTGTGTCCAAACAGTAACTTTTGAACTAAATAACCTTTGACCTAGATGTCTGGTGTGCTAGTTTTCCTTGATGCTTTGTAGGTCAAGAATGAAGGTCATTGTCATTGCCAAAAGATCAAGGTCACCAGAGGAAAACTAGCTTAGCAACTGCTGAGACAGCTAACCAAGGCTGAAAAACAGACCTGAATTGGAAACTGTAAATAAGTTACAGTCAGATGAAAATTTTGTAGCCGAAATGCTACCATGGTCATCTGGAATGTTGATAGGTGAGCCGTGCCGCCTCCGGTGAGGGCTTTTTAGTGCATAAAGCACTGCATGCAGTCATCCTGTGAAAATCTGTTGCCTGAATATTAGTTCTTGTCAAAATTCATTGATGCGGTTATAGAAAACGGAATTTTTGGTAGACTACATAGCTTTCTTTTTGGTAGTATTTTTCAGGAATTTTTGCTGCATGTGTTTTGTTTCAGATGTAAAATGTTTTGTTATATTGTGAGTCATTGTGTGATGTCAGGCACGCTACAGTATGGGGAGTGCTCGAGTTAGCAAACTGCAGTACAATGACAGAGATCTCGACTATGCATTGGTTCATGTTGATGTTCGTCCTCCATCATGCTCCAACTGTTCTTATTCATTCCATCCACAAGTTGATATTTTACTACCCAACAGTGCAGAGCTGACTGAGACTGAATCTGCTAATGGTGAAAATGGATCTCCGATAAACGATTTGGAACCATCCGATTTTCCGTCAGGACTGCGGAAACGGAATGTATTTCCTACTGATGCCAGAGTTAATTACAGTATCGATGAAGATGATGACGTGGTACTGGTTAACGACATGAAGAAGATGGTCATTGGTGGAAACAGACTGAAGAAAGACGACAGTGATGGCAAATCCATCACAAGACAAGACCCACTGCATTGGTTTGGTATTCTAGTTCCCATGCCACTACGGCAGAGTCAGGCTGCATTCAGACGCGCTGTTGGCATGGCTTGTAAGGTTGCTTCGTTGCAGATACGACTGCTTGATATTCGTGAGCGGTATCATGTTGCAGTGAAATCTAAACGTATTTCGTCTTCCGTCACTGTTGCTGAAGATGGCTGATTGCAACAGTTCATGTTTCGTGTTGGTGGACATTTATACATAACATTTATTATACTCAGTGTCAAAAAAAACAATGCACTTGATTTTGATCATAACTTTGGCAAATGTAGACCGATTTCCAATATCATTTCACTGTCAGATTCCTGAGGAAATTTTGTACGCACACTTTTTCAAGAATGTCCGTCTCACCTTAAATGTGTTTCTACAATACCTTGTGAAACTTGAAAATTAAAGTTGCTGCCGATTTCAATAGCATATTGCATGTGAGACACCTCAGAAGTTATCTTGTAGCTTAGTTCTGAATTCAATGACTATAAAATCTGGAAAACAGTGCAGCAGTGCTTGGAAGAGCATCCGTGATGTCAGCGAACTGAAGCAGTGGATGGATGAGTCGTGTAAAATGGGCTGCAGCAGACAGTCATTGATGAAGCTCGTAGCAGTGAATGGCGTAAATGTCTTTGAGCTTGTGTTTGTACCAGCGATGGACGTTTTCGGCACTTGCTTTAACTTTCGGACTTTTTATCAGGTAAGTGAATTGCAGTAGGTATTAGTTACAAACACTGCTGTCACCACCTTCTGACAATGACGAAGTCGTCTGTTGCATAGACAATGCAGTTTGTTATCAAATCACGTTTGGAACGTTCTTGCATTATCTACGTTCTGTGCTTCGTATATTGCACAAAAATTAAGTAAATCATCACTGTGATATTTTTGTAGTATTTGTCATCTAAATATTGTTAAATTTTACTTTCTTTCAAATAACACAGATTAATTTTGATGGTATGGGTAAAAGTTTAGCCGTTATTTTAAGTTTTAAGTTTTTAATTTCACAAGGTGATGTAGCAACACAGTTAGGGTGAGATGGAAGGCCTTGTAATACTTACGTAGAGTTTATTTGCGCATCTGGCAGCGAAAGAATTTTGAAAATTAGTCTAAATTTACCAAAGTATGTATTGTTTTTTTGGGACACAGCGTATATTTGATATTTGGCTAATTGTTTTTACCTCCTTTGGGACTGGGGGTAGTTTGCATAAATTAGTTCATTCAGTCATCAAGTGTTATGTGCCTAGTGGTAAGAGGTATGTTTTCATTTTTTCTGTCTTGTGTTGTATTGTAGCAATTCAAAACAGCTTTCAGACGTTTTATCAGTTACTTTTTGATGCCGGTTGACAACAAAGTTCAAGTTACTGAGTGTTGTGTGTTTAACAGGGGTATAGTGGTTGGGGAGCGACGCCCCGTAAATACTTCTGAATACTTTGACGCCCCCGTAAATACTTCTGAGGGGGAGTTGCGCACCACCAAATGTTCTTAAAAACACATTTTCAAACCAAAAAAAAGCTCACCTACAGCAATCTAGAGTTTCGAAATTTTTCCGGGGCGGACCCTCACTTTCCAGAGAGAGGGTTAGGGAAGGGGGAAACGGGATTGGAGGAATGGCAGGGGTTGGAGGGAGGGGAAGTCAAGGGACAGGGGAGGGA
>Ga0209780_1005274_pt1 | contig 10167 bp, 6 predicted proteins | sample WorMetexBAHAMAS2_FD_187384 | JGI IMG/M metagenome (GOLD analysis project Ga0209780, IMG submission 187384) | Marine gutless worms symbiont microbial communities from Max Planck institute for Marine Microbiology, Germany - Inanidrilus exumae... | ecosystem: Host-associated > Annelida > Digestive... | reverse complement strand
TGCCTGCATTTATGGGCATGCAGTATGCACCATGCATTGTCGGTCAATCTGTCCTCATCCCTTCCCATCATGCCTCATCACAACACACACATCAACCACCGTTGCCGTTGCTAATAAGTCAACTGACGGCACTAGTAATCCTACGTACAAAATTACATTGCCGCTACTCCACTATAGTCTAAATCCGTGAGCACAGCATACAACCGGACTTAACTCAATTCAACTTAAAGGTGGTCTGTGATGCGACAGAGAATGGAAGCTGTCATGCCGTTTGCGAGTGGGGAAGCGGTCGTGCGGGGGAGGGTGGGCGGTGTCGCCAACTCGTCGTGCATTCATGTGGGATCAAATGATGCGGCACTTAGATTACTGCTGCTCTGCAGAATAGTGAGGGGCAGTTTTCAGGAAACAGCACCCAGAAAGATCGCTGAGAACACTGTAAAACACCGCAATGCCAGTGTTGGTTCGATGGCAGCCAACCACCGCTATGGCATTGAATGTTCGGTGGTTGTAACAACACTGACGTGTTCTACTGTTTTCTGAATTCAACAGTATCTGCCACAGCACACAAATCTACCGGCGGTGCATTCCATCATATGAAAACAGCAAGTAATGCGGTCAAAGTAATTTGTGTATCGCAACCCAACATCAAACACCCAATGACAGCTACAAGAACTTTATTTGCAAATAAACACTATTAATAAGTGTCTCACGTAATTTGGCAAGAGGCCGCATCGTCTTGTCACCCTTTGGAACAGCCCAGACTCGTGGGGTGATCGGTACCCCATCCTTAGACCCACATGAGTCAGCCCCCAAAATGGGCTCAAGATCAGTTCAGCAGTTTTTGCACAGCTCACCAGTGTGCCCAACACAGACCACACTATGTGCGACATGTGTAGCAATGGGCCACATCTATTAATTGCTTGCATGCAATGTGGCCTAAAAACAGAGTTTCACAACTGTATGGGCAGAAAACAGCAACAATATGCACCTTGCATTGGCACCTTTCGGACAGAGATATATGCGTTTGTATGCATCCACGACAGCAGCCTTTACTGTGGCCTCTTTGGACCTTACCAGTGACAACATGCGTCGAATGCCAATTAAGCAACTTGTCACTCCAGCCTCAAACCCACACACAAAGAAGTTTATAGCTTCCTGAACATCAGTCAACGCCTTGGAGCCAAGCAGCTCACAGATAACGGGAATTGCCTCATCAACTTGAGTTACAAATGTCAGTGAGTCCTGCAACCACACATGTATAATGTGCAATTTGATGACACATTTCAGGTAAGCTAATAATTGACTAAGGTTTTACGCCCCATTTGACACCAAAAATAGTTCACTTCAAAGATGTTCTTCCAGCCAATCACACAGTATGGTACTGAACAAAAGCAGACGTGCAGCTATCAACTGAAATACACTACATGTACAATACACAATAAACACGAACAAGTGGTCAAAGAATTTTGACTTCAGACCGCATTGCAGGGGGCCGATTTTTCATGGCAGGGAAAATATAATATGACACTGGCCAAACAAAAGCCATGCCACCACCAGCTGTTGCCGTTATCGATTTTTCTTGCTGCCTTAAATGCCGAAGTAGTGATTCCTATGGTTTTCAGTGGACCACACAACCCCCCAAAATTGCCCCTTCCCATGGGGGATCTGGACTCCCATCTCACACAGTTCCTTAAGGCCACCTGATTAAGCCCCCAAACAGCATCTCAATCGGTTCAGAAAGATGGACACACAGTCTGATCAAACTACTCTGTCTGTAGCTATAGGCTGCTATCACTAGCTATAACTGCAATGTGACCTAAAAACTACAGCCAGGTGGTTTATTCACCTGGTATGATATCCACCCGGGAAACGGATCAGTCTTATTCTTACATCCAGGGGCCTACACGGGGCAAAGTCAATGATAATGTGTCCTCCATTGTACTTTCAGTTTTTATTTAAGGAGCTGTCTTTACCAGGGTTACGCTTGTCTCAGCCAAAAAGGGACTACTGGGAAGTATTTAAAAATCATGAATAGTAAAACACGCATAAGCACAAGTCACTGTAACATACTTTCAGATACTGAACAAGAATCTGTTGCTTTGAGATGGCATTAACAGCTGCTGCATCTTCTACAGTATTGGCCGGCGCCGACTCATTTCCCTCACCAACACCTGTACAAAAATATGACAATGACGCAGAACTATTCCATCATTGCAATACCAACATTATACATGCTGCAAGGGCAGTAATGCTCTGCAGCAAGGAAAGGACATCATGCTCACCATGCATTACAGACTTGGTTGCATCCCAACTTCTAATCTCAGCAGTACGAAACGTTTACTTGGACTGGCAGCAGCTGAGCCTTAACAATGTAAGCAGTAGATTTCGCACAAGTGAATAAGCCTCTGCATCAACTGACAGTATCACAGCAGGCTACAATTAGAAGACGGACTTTGATGGCCCAGCATTGATGTGGTTTCCTTTGCCACCACATACTTAGGCCTGCTGTCACCTTGACCTTTGACCTCCAAAATCTATACAGGTCATCAGTGGGGGTTAATAGTTATTCCCTTTTGAGTTTCATCAAGATTCCTCAAGTAGTTCATAAGATATGGTATTCACGAGATTGGACCTAACGACCTGTTTGACCTTAACCACCAGAATCTAATCAGGTCATCAGTGGAGGCTATGAATATTCAGTCATTTTTATCAAAAATGTCCAAGGTGCTAACAATATATATTGTTAGCAATATATGTCCGGAAGAGCGGACGAATAAACACGGTGGACGGACAGCCAAAAAAACATAATGCAGGTGCCAACACTGTCGGGTGGTGAAAGATAAAGACGGAAACCATAAAATACAATACAGGATACCCATTCCTTCTGTCAAAAAATTCAATGATTTTCGAGACCCATTATTCTCTTCTCCCCAGCTCTTGTACCACAACTTTTGGCATGGGAGCTCTTTCTGTTTAATTCATTCTGTTTAAATGTTTCTGGTACTGTACTATCAGCAACAATATCATAACACAATCACAATGACTAAGTATATTTGCACATTTAATTCTGAACCAGTCACAACGTATTCAAAATCAAGGAATTCAAGCACTTTCAAGCACCTTGAATGCTGAATTCAAGTACTTCCAAGCATCATCACTGTTTTCTAGCATTCTTCAGGACTTTCAATAAAAATGGTCATTTTGAACTGCCCAACACAAATAAGGATTAACGGCTCACCAAAGAAGACGTGTTGCAGACAGCCCAGTAGATCCGTAAGACGGCAAGTTAAGTCATCATCAGTACTCATACTACTGTCCGCACTGTCCTCCTGTGTTACTGGCGATGCCTTAAACATGGCATCTGATGGCCATGTTTCCTTCATGGCAGACAGCAGTGGCAGAGCAGAATCGAACTCATGCTTCTTCAATAAGTCAATCAATCGACTCTTCACACTGCCACAGGCATCAAATTAATGCATTACTACTGTGAACCACAGTCACGACTTTAACACAGCACTAACTGTCGATATGATTATATTACTGCCATTGTTGTTTTTACAACTATCACCATACACTTATAGCGGTTAGTGTTTTTCTTGAAAAATAAACATACGCAAATCCTGCTTTTCTCCAGGCACCCACAATGATGTACAACATAAAGGCATACTCTAAGCTTGTTACATCTCTGTGTGCTAACTAGTGGAAAAAGAGTGGCATCATTCACACACTATATCACTCACAATCATATGAATGTCGAGCAAAATACACCTTTCCAATGGTTCATCTTCAGCAATCTGCATATCATCAGCTTTCTGATCACCTTCACAATCACGTCTCCCATCCTGTACATACTTCTTAATAACCTTTCTCAGCGGCTTTTCAATTGAAGCCCACTCCATCTCCAGACCAGCTCTCAGTGCTAAAACAACACACAAACACTAAAATCATCTAAAGACAGTAGGATTTAAAAATATCCAACAATAACAAACCTTGGCTACAAAGTCAGATTCAAACTATACTGTTCAACAAGCTATTGGAAATTAGTTCTAGTACATCGGTCTCTCTCTCTTAAATGTTCAAAAAAGTGAGTCAGTAGTAAACAGAATAACACACCGGTGTCGACCACGGTGGCATCCCGGGAGCTTGACTGTTCATCATCTGGTATCATAGTCTTCAGTTTCTCCACTTCCTTCTCACAGTTTGCTTTCAGCACATCGACAGTCAGCTATAACACAAAACCAACAAGTTAAACCAATAACCATTCAATATGTTACAATACCAGAATATTAAGTCCTACATTAAGGACAAAAATAGCAACGACAGACAAATAATGTACCTGTGCAGCTAGTGGATTGGCTTGCAGCATGGCTATCAGTAACTGGATGGCATTCTTGCGAACCTGACTGGACTTGTCACGCAGTCGACCAACAACCAGCTGTAGAAGTCCATTTTGCCGAGGTAATGGCAGAGCCTGTAATAATTGAAACAAAACAAATTAGCCCGATGCTGGACTGATGGTCGACTCTTCTCAACTGACGTTTCGGCCAAGTTCAAAGTCACCTGGCACATAAACTAAGAAAATTATCACAAATCCGGCGTAAACGAATTTAGATATTGTGCCCTAGTTTAAGAATCGGTGGTCAGTTGCTAGCTCCCATTGTAAATAGCAGACAAGATAGCTTTCCAAAAAGGAAGGAGTTCCAACTTTCAGGGCTCATGACTTTGACCTTGGATCGGGTCATACTGCATACCATCGTGCATCACTCATCGACCTCTACCTACATGCCAAATTTCATTGAAATCAAAGAAACTTCTTGTGTACGTATGGACGTAAGTACGTACATATGGACTGATGTGCAATTGAGACCCACTTTATTAGGTCGACCCAAAAGAGTCGACTTCAAAACCCTTAAAGAATTGATATACAACACATAGCAATATCACAGCAAGCCCATACGATGCAGTGAACGTGTGATTATACACCTTAAAAGTCATTAACACGTTTAAAAATCATTTTCTGTAATTGTTTCCTGTCCAATAATAACTGGGATATCGCTTAAAATTCTCCAGAAAGCAAATAAGCAGTATCTTGATATCTGAGCAGTCATCTGTCACCTTTTCGTTGACTATACTGAGCCAAATCTGAAGAACACGGCTGCGCGTGAAGGCATTAACGTCATGAATGTGATCCTAAACAATCAAAACAAGCTATTCAGTGGCCAGCAGTGTAACACAAAAAATAAAATCTGACCAGTCACAAGTTATCACAGGATAAACGTTACTGCCAACAATAACAACTCAAACTAGAAGATGGACTTCGACGGCCCAGCGTCGACATGTCGACGCCCAGCATCGACATGGATGCCTTTGTCATCTTGACGGCCTGCTGTGCCCTTGACCTCCAAAGTCTAACCAGGTCATCAGTAGGTTTATGGTTATTCCCTGTAAGTATCATTGAGATTTCTCGAGCTGTTCATGAGATATCATGGTAACAAGATTTGTCCAGACAAACAGACAAACAAACATGGAGGATGGACAGCCCGAAAACATAACACCTTTGCCGACAATGTTGGGTGGCGAACGCATAAAAATAACGCATGCATTTATTTCCTAAACATATTACGTAATTTCGATTTCTCTGTGCAATGGAATAACAAAGCAATTATGCAGGACAATCACAACCTCCAGTTTGTCAAGGAACTGATCTCGAGTCGACTTCTGCTTTGCATCAAGGTCTTCACCACTCAATACTCGTGAGATCATTTCACCGAGGACTCCAAGGATGCTGTTACGCATTGTGTACGACTGAAGCACACAGCAACACAGCACATCACGCAACTGAATGCATACTAGCATACATATTTCTTTCATGTTATAAATGTACTGGATGGCTTAGACACAAGCACTCATGTCTCTTCAGTAAGCTAATGTTTAATTCACTAAATTATTATGTCATACAACTTAATTTCACATGCAGGTCAAACGACATTTAACGTCAGTTATAAATGACAAATTTACTACAGCACAGCCTGGTTAGAATGTAATGGACACAGAAGGACAAACTAAGATATAATAGCTATTATCCATATAGTACTTGGCACAGCTGGGCTATGCTGATGCATGATAAAAACTGAGACGTTCCAAGAACCAACTACAAGTCTCCACTGACAGATCCACACAATGCGGTGCTTATGTTGTACACAGACGTCGACGACCGTCACCAGTTTATCACGCTGACCAAGCACCTAAGTTGACGGCACCTGAGACAAACTACGTGAAAACTCATGTGGTTGGCGGCCACCAAAATTTAAACGGTTCACGTGACCTAACCACGCCCCTTTCAGGGATGGTTTGCCATCCATGGGCAAGCATTTGCTACCATCAACCTACCTACCATATTTGAAGACTCTAACTCCACTCACTACAAAGATATGAAAGCCAATACTACAGTCACTGGAAATAGCACCATTCAATAGAGCACACACAAGTTCCTATTAGCATTCCATGGTAACTATGTCACTATCTTGCACCGTTTCTGAGATGTAGCCAGATATTGGTAGAAAATCGCCGATTGTAACCTACCCCACCTCTATTTGGCGCCCCCGTTGGGGGTGACCCCGTTGGAATTTCACCGAGATCTTCCTTCCTTTATTGCGGGCAAAGGTCCAGCCTACTTCTGGACCTCGGTGCTGAGACCATGTAACGGTCCAGTGCGCTAGCCCAGGGAGAGGAGAAGAGCTGGTAGGTGTGTGAGAATGTGTGTGTGTGTGTGTGAGTGCGGGGAAAGCAGGATTAGTAGGAGGTGAATAGCTTGTTGGTTATTTCTAGCGCACCCCCTCTAGACGTGGCCTACTGTCTGGCTTAGCCTTGACTGGCACTGTGTGTTGCGCCAGCCACGGGCTAGCTAAATCTATTTGCTTACACGGTGTGGCTCCAACCTTGACGCTGCTGTTCAAGGTGCCAGCAACGGTCACAGTTTATAGACGACACCATCGATCCCCCTTTTTCCTGACTTGGATTATTTCCCTGTTCATCAGGTGCATAGAAATTATTTGATATAATTCTTTGGTAGGCGGACGTGCCCGGTTCCAGGTTTGAACCCCAGTTACTAAGCGTGTCATACACTACTGCACATGGCACCCGACTGCTTTGACCACTGGGCTACACGGGCAGGTATTTCGCCGAGATCTTCGGTGCCAGAAAACTAGAGTCCCTGAGCTACCATACAGCGTTGTTTACATGATCCTAGGTTTTGCCATCTTGGTAGAATACTGACTTGTGACAGAAAGACAGACAGACACACGATGACAGCATATACCGTGCTAGCATAGCGTGTGTCACATGGTAAAGATTAAAATGTTGCAAAAAACAGTGTCTGGAACTGGTACTCTCACCTCGCCGTCAAGCAACACAAGGAGAACACTGATTGTTGGCAACATGACGTCTGGAACACAGCGTGCTAATTCCATCAGAAATGCCGCATATGCTCGTGTACCAGAACTGTCACGTGACAGATCCTTGGTGTCCATTCGTCCAATCTCTCTACACCACACATTGTTGTACACTCAAATCCATTCTGACAACCAGTGTTAAAGGAGCAGCAGTTGGCTGGCAAGAATTTAATGGCACTTTCAGCGCAATTTAGGTCATGTCATGCCTTAAAGGCAATAATGTACTGTGAAAAATTATATTTTAACAAATGTTTAAGTTTTGAGTAGAATCAGCGCCCTTTCCATCAGAAGTCCAGTGGAGGATGAAGAAAAGATGAGTCCAGGCAACTGGTTGGGGTCAGTGCTTCGAGTTCCTTCAGTGCTTTGACACTGTTGGTTCAGTGACTGGAAGGACATCTGTACCATTTATCCCCAAACGGTATCTTTCGGAACAAGCGGAGGAATTGACTAACAAAGGTTTGCCTAGAAAAAATCAGGGATGTACCAAATATCCGGTTCCGGTTGGCCGGATATCCAGCCATTTTTTGCTATCCGGTTCCAGTTCCAGCAAAAATAATGACTGGCGCCAGATAGTGCAACCAGATAATTTACTTATTTAATGGAGCCAAAAAGCGCTATATTTCGCAAAAGTAAACAAAAACAAACAAACGTGAACAAAACGCAATTCGAAAATTTATTAATGTAAAGATTATAAAAGAAGAATTTAAATGTTTACAAAGAAAAGTAGTAGTAGTAGTAGATGACTACTTCTACTACTAGGCCTGACTAGCAACTTTCGTACTATACGGTTCCAGCCGGACCGGCCGGATAGTACATTTACTATCCGGTACATCCCTAGAAAAAATGGAGGTAGGATGGAAACTATGACAGAAGAGTATTAATGTCCTACACAGCAACAATCTGTATCATACAAGCAACTTCCAAAGTAACTATGAAGTCAATATTATTCTCTTATGGTATTGGACCATCTGCGATCAAAATTTTTACATATATTAAATATCTAGTGTGTGCCACTTTATCTGCACAGTGCAGACAAAAACAGCTATTCTACACTCGCTTGCGAGCCATTCGTATAATGGTTTGAAAACAAATTTGACAAACAATGACACTGAAACAAAGAATTCATTCCGTAAACTGCCAACTTGGCAGAAACTGCTATACATATAATATCTTTTTATCTCTCAAACTCACAAGCCTCTTCTAAGGATTCACCCAACTACTTTTAATGTTAGTCAAATTTCTACATCAAGTGATAGCGTTTTAGTTTTAATATAGCTAAATAACAGCAAAAATCATACTGTCCACCATTTTTAAAATTGGATAAGAACTAATTTAATGCTAATTTGTGATAATCACATACATTACACATCAAGCTTGGTTTTTATTTTTATTTTTTCCTTATTTTTTTCGTTTCTGGGCCGTGCGCTAGATTAAGCTGGCCATCCCGTCAGCTTTTGAGCACACGTTAATCTAACGTATCGTATCGTATCATATCAGAACTGATTACTGTACCTCATAATCTCTGAGACGATGCCCTTAACACCAAACGTGTTGACGAAGAGCTCAATGGCCTGAGCCAAATGAGTTGCCAGGTGTTCATACTGTTGCAGCAGCTGCAGCATTTTCAATGTACACCCTGTCAGCAGACAATTTAAGTAGCACGTATCACCATTATGAACTGCTGACATGGATGTATAATAAAATTCACTTCTGTTAATATTAATTATAAAGCAAATCACAGCGACAGACAGCTAGCGATTGCATCCTATCGCCACACGTGGAACAGTGTGTTCAGTCTGTAAGTGTGCGTCTGTTAGTCGTGTTCGTGAGCCCTGCAAAAATGGCTGAACCGTCAAGATTCCATTTGGGGGGTTGACTCGGTAGGTTTGCGGTAGGTTTGCAGCAACAGCGGCGGCGTGAGCTATTTGTTTTAAAGGCAGAACATGCAGTTAGGCAGTGCTAATCTGGAGTATGTCTGTCAAAACCAACAACTGTAGGTGGCGGAAGAGAAGGAGTGCACATCAGCACAACAGTTTGAAGCAGGTGGACTAGTGGTAGCTATGGGACATAACAATCTACAGCTTAACCTATATTATAGGTTAATGCAAGTAAGACTATTGACAGACCAATGGTGTGGTTGAAACGCTTGACCATGACGCCCAGTATTTGGAAGATTGCATCTCTAACCACTTTGTTCTTTGTCACATTCTGATTCTCCAGCAGCTTGTAGCAGTTGTTGGTGATCAAACTGCAAGTCACACATAAAAAACTGCTCACGTCCACTACAATCAACATTAACAAGATAAGAGAAGTATGCATGGTGTTACAAACAAAGGTGAATGCTTTGTGTGATAAACTGGCAACGGTGTCGGATGAACTAAGTTGACAACATTTGCTATGTGTTATAGCAAAAAAGAAAAATCATAGAAGTTTAAAGTTTGGGACAAAGTACCAAAGGGAAGTACCCTTATTTTTGGAGATACCCAAATTCCCTTCCAACACAATGTAAGATAAGCCAAGGGTAGACTCTATGCAAAAAAAAACAACTCTAGCCATTAAGCTGTTTTGATAACACGCTCAACTTGTGACAGACAGACAGACAGACAGACAGACAGACAGACAGGGCCATTGCAAACACTGCGCTAGCACAGCATCATGCGGGTAAAAACAAGCATTAACAAGTCAATTGCACAGAATTTAGCTACAGCTAAACAGT
>Ga0209780_1005273_pt1 | contig 10167 bp, 7 predicted proteins | sample WorMetexBAHAMAS2_FD_187384 | JGI IMG/M metagenome (GOLD analysis project Ga0209780, IMG submission 187384) | Marine gutless worms symbiont microbial communities from Max Planck institute for Marine Microbiology, Germany - Inanidrilus exumae... | ecosystem: Host-associated > Annelida > Digestive... | reverse complement strand
GGCCAGTACGGTTACGTCCCGTTAAGGCGACACCTTGTTTAATGCAGATTTGGCAGCTTTATCTGCTTTTTCATTGCCTGTAATGCAAGTATGTGTGTCCGAATGCAGTCCGTGAGAAATGCCGAACGCATATTGAATGTTTTCATTGCAGTAAACGGCATCCAATATACGTGACGAATTTCATATGTGCAAAAACATAGAGCATTTCAACAGTTTGCTAACATGAAACTGACACAACACGCAACAATACGAGACGGAAAAGTGCGCATACGGAGCACAGAAAAGTTAAGTCGACAGAACATAAGATCAAATACGAGTGCTCAGTTAGTGCTCACGATAACATAACCGCGTGCAAGTATTAGCTGCATTTATCAAGATGATGCTCATGAAATGACAAGTACTACAATAATATTATGAAATTAAACGTTAATACCGACATTATGACATCGATGCGCAACATTTGACAAATACGACATCAGACTACGTATACACACACACACCACTATAAAAAAGGGAAAAAAAGGAAATCGACGTCTGTTTGTAGGGAAACATTACCCAGATTTCTCACTTTTGTCTGCCATGACAATTGTTCTGTGACGATTTATACGTGATAATTTAACGTAAAAAATTCATTCAATGTACTACAATGCTGCGTAAAACAGATTGAAACAAACACAGTGTACACTTAAATGCACACACACACAGGGTGCCACGAAAAACAACGTACGGTATCTCAGCAATTGTCGCATTTGTTTCAAGCAATTTCCAAGTCTACTCAGATCACAGTTCGATGAATTTCACTTAGGATATTTCATCCGGATCAAATGTTATAACTGCAATGTTTCAACACGACATCTAGCACATTCTCTGCAGCACCCTGTATGTGTATACACGGATATGATTAACCAATCAACTACAAGATACGACAGCAGTAGGCCTATATGCAGTTTTTTTTACATAAAACTGAGATCAAATGGATCACTAACATAACACACGATCTACATGACGACAATAATAAAACTAATAATAATAATGACAAGTAGGCGTTCAGAGATGTCATGCCTCTTCATAGCCTCGAAGAAATAATAATATACTTATATATAACATGATGCATTTACAACAATCATGCTACGTTACTAGGCTGTGATGGTCGAGATTTTACGGCTTACGTACTCGCTCGAACTTTCTTGAGCATCTGAGTCACTCGGAAACTATTGGAAGTCGTCAGAAAATAAGTAAGTAAGTAAATAGGAATATAATTCTATGATTTTGTCAGGCTATCCTATATGTGTTATTCCCCATGATTCTCTGTAATCTGGTGAGACAGATTTGATGGGCGATTGGTGTGAATGTTTATTATGGCTCGGATCTTGTTGAGTGGTTGACTGAGCAATATCACTCTGATATATTCAGTGGTTTCAGCTCTGCTCATGGCAGCAACATCAAAACGGAGTGCAAAGCTTCCAACTTTCTTGGACTACCCTAAAGTCTAATCTGCTGTTTCCAGTACGATGATGAACCCCTTCCCCTAATTTCACTGAAAATCAACTCACATAATCTTGGTAGTAGATTCTGAAAAAGACAGACAACGTCAATGATAAACTTCAAGCACCTCGACCTCCTGCTTAATAATATTAATAATAATAATACTGATAAACAATAATAATAATAATAATACGACAATTCATCAGTCGCCATAACATGGCACATGTTGTTATAAGCCGGTCATAACAGTGATATGAACACGAATACATTATAATACATGAAACATCAACGAGACACCACGACACTAAACTCCACAGTCTCCAATGCAATCTGCCAAATTCACAGTAAAAACAAAATAAAATAGCACTGATCGTGGGAAAGCGTCGAATTACAACTGGCCGAGTACAAAGAAACATAAAAATAAAGTGCAAACGGAATGCCCGCTATGTATTCTTGTCGCTAATTACAAAGCTAAAACTTAATTTTACAAAAAATGAATGTAATTTGCAGTTCGACTGCCGCATTGTCAAGCTGAACGCCATATCTAATGCATTTCGTTGCACTCATCAACTAAAAAGACAAAAAAGGTCTAAAATCACCGTCAATCACAAAATTGATTTTAAAACTATTTCCCAAATTGGACGCCAAAATGGCAGTTTTGGGGAAAGAGGGAAGTCTTCAATTTTAAATTTTGGTTTGTAACCCTGAAAAGTCACATCCTTGTGTGGAACCGCGTCTGAGTGACAATGAGTGAAAAACCTTCCAGCAAATTAAAATAATGATGATTTCGATAATAAAAATTGTCAATAGCACTCAACAAAATAAACAGAAAATACGTACGGCAAGAAACGAAAAAGCCGTGCCTACTTATTGCAACAATGGCTTGTTGGTTGGCTGGGAGACTAACGTCCCCTTTCAGCACAAGATTAATCCATTCATTGATGTTTCTATTTATTTCCTATTCTGTTATTTTATTCAGAAATTTCTGACTTCTCCTCACATTGTTTGTATCTATATGCACACTATCATATCAACGTGAGACAAATACGGAGACACTGTTTGTGATGCACATACCGTTGCAGCACTAGCCACAACGGTGTACCATATAACGATTGGTACAACACTGGCTGATACAACGGCAACCTCGATGGACCGTTACCGTCATTACAGTCGCAGTCCATCCTATTCCCTCATCACTCTACCAAATACAGGGTGGCACACAAAAAAGAGACGACTAGCAACGGTGAGTCAAAAAATGTGGCAAATATTTCGCGAGGTAAATGATACGACTGAAGCGTGATGCAATGTAATGTAAAACGGACAACATTTAAAATGTCGTAAATCAAAAGTCACTTCAAGGGCGTTACACAGATGTTACAGCGAAGCAGTAATAAAAACGCAAAACCGAACAACAGTACAATCTATAAAAACGTTACGAGTGAAAACACTGTTTAACACGAAGTTCGGCCACCGCCGAGGGACTGCAACACGCTATGTTAGTAAATTCGTGCCATGTTTCACGAGGTATGGGAGTTTCAAACTGTAAAAGTGACCTCTAAGGTCACTGAAGGGTACTGGCAATGGTGCCATTCGGTAGGCCACATACGATTTCCTATTAGACTTCCGTTGCAACTATGTCTCTATCCTGCACCGTTTCTGAGATATTATCACTTATTTCCCAAAATTTAGAGAGGTCACATAACCCTGAAAACATCCCTTTTGGGGGAAATCTATCATTCATGCACTAGTACACCTCTGTATCAATCAGCACACGACATTTGAAGTGCCCAGTTTCACCAATTCCAAAGATATGATTAAGGCAAAGTTTAAATAAATTAGCTCCGTACGAGGCTGGCGGTCGACTCCTACTTACTGCCAACTTCTAAGTCACATGACACAAAAACTAGGACAAAAATCAGAAATCTGGCCCAGATAAGCTTTAGGTATTGTTCCTTAATTTAAGAATACGTGGTCATTTGCCAGTCCCAATTATAAATTGGGGAGGAGATAGCCTTTAAAAATGGCCGAATTTCAGACTTTCGCGGGCTCGTGACCTTGACCTTGGATCGGGTCATACTGCATACCGTCATGCGTCACTCATCGACCTCTACATATATACCAAATTTCATTGAAGTCGAAGAACATTTTTGTGGACGGACGGACGGACGGACGTATGGACGGGCGGACGGACATTTGAGACCGACATTATTAGGTCGACTCAAAGGAGTCGATCGAAAAACGGGTCACGTGAATGTGAGTAGTCTGTCATCCCAAGGCTAACATTTGACAGTGTTGGGTAGTAGCATGCCATGGAGTCAACACAATCATGCGGTCATAAGCTGTTATTATTATGTTCGTCAATGTTTTCAATGGCTGTAACGATGCTGATAAAATACTGCACCTAGTCTCATCATTAAAAATGCTTTGCACTAAAATGTCTGATCTGTTAGTTCTGTCAGTCAATTTGCACACAGAAGCATATTCGCAATTTCCCTCAATTCCCACTAGGGGCAGAAAAAAGACTGTTCAATCCGACAACTCAACAAGGAAGATGCTAAGGACCACATTAAATGAAGGAAATTAATTAACGATATTGGATAATACCCACATCCTCACAAGGATAAGAAGTGAGTGATCGAATGTTTTTTTCTGGTACTGGCTCGTCTGTGTTTTCGTGGATAAAGTGCCACTGGTCCTGCTGCTGCTGTCCTGTTTAACGTCAATGCTAACAATTTCCTAGTAAGCAAAGCGAAAAGGTTAATAAGTTATGAACCTTTTTATGAATCATAACTGACACAAGGCAAAAATCCTAAAAGCATTGGCAATTTAGCGACAAACTGTTAAGTTTTTATCAGCTGCATCATTTTATCCGCGGACGAAATTCTCTGCAAAACGACATGCTAAATGACATTAAAGGCAGATTAAATTACACACAGCATCAGCAATTTATCGACTATTGTTAAGTTTTTATCAGCTGCATCATTTTATCCGCCGACGAACGCCGACAAAATTCTCTGCGATGAGCGGCAGAACAACATGCAACATGGCATTAAAGACAGATTATACCGTTAAACAGTAGTGCAATATCAGAGTAAATTATAGACACAGTCTTTTCACACAAACACAAAGTACTCCACACATTAAACAGACAATAGCCACGCAATAAGTCACCTGATACGATGACGTGCAAACACCGTACATAACCTAATCTCAGCAAACAGCGTTACTAAGCGCTTAACAGAGTCCATGACTCGGGAATTACCACAATTTTTTTTTACAAAGAACGACTTTACAGATGCTATACAATGTAGCAATTTAAGAACTGGCACTCTACGCTACAAAGCCATTCGCCTATCATCTGTTGGCTCAAGTTAAGCTGGACGAGCGCCCATTACAACAAAGGGTATGTTATTTTACACCTGCAATGCATCCATCTCTTGACGACGGACAAAGACTGAACGCAACTTACAAAATATGATGACGTGTACACACCATACACATCACATGATGTGATGACGTGTACACACTGTACATAACTTCATCTCAGCAGCAAACAGCATTGTTAACAGATTCTAACGGAATGTACGACCCTGGAATTAACAAACATTTATAAGAAGAACGATTTTACACATGCAATGTAAAGTAGCCGTTTATGAACTGGCATTCTAGGCCACATCATACGATACGATACGATGCAGTAGATTTACGTGCGCTCAAAAGCTGATGAGATGGCCAGCTTAATCTAGCGCACGGCCCAGAAACGAAAAATAATAAAAAAATGAAAACCAAAAACCGAGTAGCTCAGAAGAAACGGTGCAGGCAAAAGTCCGTGGAGGCAGTCCGGGAGGAGGGACTTAATGTGTGACTAGTGTGACTTAAGGTAAGCTGGATGAGTGCCCGTTACGTCATCTCTTGACTGGCAAGGCGGCAAAATACAACGCGATGGACAAAATCTGACTGAAAGCAACTTAGTGGAATGATAACAAACGATCAGTTACCTGTCCGTCTGCCACTAAACAAGCAACGGATAATATCAACAGGTGGAATGTGATTGACAAGTGCTGGGTGATTATTCATAAAATCAGATCACTATCACGAAACACAATATATCAATATGCAGTGAATTAACATCGTCAGGTTATCGGAGAAAAAAAAATATTATGCTAAAGTCATGCAAATCAGCAAGTTGCATGCCAATCAGCTCAATTAGTGCCTGACTAATAGTAAAATAGTATGTTAAAAGAGATTGTGACATCATCAAAAATACACTGATTACACACATACTGCATGCGAACATGAACCTCATAGTCTGCAAGCCAACATATAAAAATAAAATGCAGCAAAAAATTACCACAAACATTGCTACACAAATAAAAACAACCTTGCCGACAACGCACGTAAATTACTTCTAATCGGACTAGACAATGTGCATAATAGATGACACAATACGCCAGAAAATCAGTGCAACTAGACGTAAAATCAACATGAATAACGTAGTTACCAGAAGAGACCGGGGTTCAGTAGTATACAAAATGGGGTTTGAATTCACCCCTATTTTGTATACTACTGTTTCAATCCCCAGAATGGTATGTTCAGATGATTTATATCAGGATCAGATCATCAGGATCATTAACACCTGCATGCTTCATGATGAGTTTCTGGGGCAGGTAAGAAGTTCTGATGGTGTCTGTCGTCTATAACTGCATCCACTTCTGCCTCCGAACTCGCGCTAAATGACTGTATACATTTACTTACTATTTAAAATGCAGCGTGAATGTTGGAATGGTTGCAACAAGAAATTGGTGTGAAGGCCAACATGACAGATACAATAACATTTCTCCATCCTTCAACAAAAAATGCTTGGTTCTCGCCAACGGCAGCACACACCCTATATCAATACACCCACAAACATGCATATTCATCACTAACAAAATGCAAAATGGGGTGCATTTTATCGTTGGTCTTGACGTCGACGGTGAAGTAAGTAAGCAAGTCACAGTGCGGAGTGCAGTCTGCTGCTATAAAGTGCACAGGTCACTGTAATACACGTGCGTTAAATTCGTTTAGGCTTTCACTGTCTCTCTCTCACCTTTGTGCTACCTTATTACAGCGGAAAGCATAATGTAACAGTCAGGCGTCCGTCCGTCCGTCTGTCTGTCCCGTCGGCATACTCACCGTGACTCACCAGGGGGCAGCATGCGACGCGGTCAGCGTACATTTCGGCCTGACAATAAGGAGAACCGACACATTTGTTTAAGACAGTTTATTTACAGTGACAGCAGCAAAGCCTGTGCCCGTTTCAGACACTGAAGTGACAACCGATTAAAATAATCTCGGAAGTACGTGCATCTTGCACACCGAAACTGTTCAAACATTTCGTGCTGCCAACAGTTCACAACCGGCCTGAGAACATCGGCGACCTGCTACAACTGTATGCACCGCCACACCGGTATGTACAGAAAGACGACACTCGACACTTCGCCAAAGATACACATTTCAGTCGGTCGGCGAGTGACAACTACTCAATCTTCTCGCGAGGAGGCCTGGTCCAGTGGATCATAGTTTCAGGAGACCGGTAGAGGAACAGCAGCTTGGAGAAGAGCAGTTCTTCGAGGGCCAGTTCTCCAGCCTGGCGGACGAGGTAGATGTCGCGGCAGAGGCCGTGTACGCGGTCCACGTACGGCAACTCAAAGAACATGATGTTCTTGATGCTGCCGACCGTCCGCAGTCGAATCAGTCGACCAATGACGAGGATGACGGACACGTACAGCCCAATGATGCTGCAACCAATCACACGCCACCATCGCTCTAATCTATGATAATTTATGCACACAAAGATAACACGGCACCACCGTAATCGATGATACGGTAAAGCTATTCGGGGAATTCACACCTCCGCGACGGCTAAGAAAATTCTGCCAGCTAAACGATGTCATTTGACGTGAGCCAGTAAACTCCTATTACTCACTGCCATACCCAGTCAATATCAATAAAGCAATATTCACAGCAGCTGTTGGGCAAAGCTGCTAAGTTTTCGGCATTTTTTGTTTCAGTCCCAAAAATATAAACAATTGTTCCCCAATCTCTACAATTTCCAAGCACATACATGCATCTCCCTAAGTTTCAAAAAATCATCCACAATTTTTGAATCCAGAAAAACGAAGCCCAACCAGCAATCATTTACCTAAATATTATACTGTAATATACCAAAAATTTTAAAAATACCTCCGTGTTTCCAAGTTCCTAAGTTCGTTCAACTCTCTGTACCATTTTCATCAATTTTTAGCAATCGTTAAGAAAATTGAAGTGCTTGAAAACAAACTTAGTGGCAATGTAACGGCGAGTAGTTTTAAGTACTTGGCTTTCAAAAAGTTTACGACAGACTTGATAAGACCTTACGAGAAACTTACGCATATCTACTCTAACTTAGTGGTAAATCGATCATGCAATCAGATGAAGGTGAGTACAATAAATCCTTCGCGAAGGTTCATATGTGCAGTCAGTAATGATAAATCACACATTATCTGTCTGTAAGAAATCAAGCGTACGTGCATCACTTAACCATAGATAACATGCCACAGCTACATAGATTACACTACACGGCTGTGACAAGTGACGCAGGTGGAAAGAAAATGTAACAAACTGCATAGTTAATTACTATCACAGCAAAAAATGAAATTTAATGACCGTGTTCTGCCAAAACATGTGCAAAATGAAATTTTCATCAAACTGAATATTTTCCTGAAATGATCAGGAACAGAAGTTGATGGTTTTTTTTGTAACATTTACTGTTACAAATAGCACAAAATTAGCAACAAATGCAGGAAGCGTATCTGGTGCTCAATAGATACTGGTCACTGTGCATGTCACAGCTTGCAGGCCAGCAATGGGTATGGACTGTTTGAGTTATAATAATAAATTAGCCTCGTGCGGGACTGACGGTCGACTCTTCACAACTGACGTTTCTGCCAAGTTCAAAGTCACATGACACAAAAACTAGGCCAATTATCAAAAATCTGGTCCCACCAAATTTAGACATTGAGCCCTAGTTTAAGAATCCGTGGTCAATTGCCAGCTACCATTGTAAACGGCAGAGGAGATAGCTTTTGAAAACGGAAGGATTTCCAACTGTCAAGGGCTCGTGAACTTGACCTTGGATCGGGTCATACTGCATACCGTCGTGCATCACTCATCGACCTCTACCTACATGCCAAATTTCATTGAAATTGAAGAAGTTTTTTTATGGACGGACGGACGTACATATGTATGGATGGATGGACATTTGAGACCTATTTTATTAGGTCGCCTTAGAAGAGTCGACCTAAAAATGAAACAATTCTGTGATAAACTTATTAGATTACAAAATGCAGAGCATGCAGACAAGCGCGGCAAACACGACTAACAAACAAGTGAAGCTGCAATCAACATAATATGAACTACTCTTGAACTAAAATAACACAAGCCAGCAGCCATGCAGTTGACTTGACATTAGCAATATGGCAATGTCAGCAGGCCACAACTGCAACAGCACCAGTGTCACGGCAGGCCAGATAAACAACCAGTGCTGTTGCACATTGTGCACAGTAGGGGTTACTGAGCGGTAAGTGCCTTTCACATTTCCAGTTATTTCCATACATATTTCCATTCATGTCCAAATCTAAATACCTGCTTTACTTGCTTCCCGTCCAAGTCCCAACAGAATCGATAAATACAATGGCGTTGTTGCATTTCTAATCTAAGTAAAGCCAAAAGTAATTTATATCATCATGCAACACTGACTGTAGTGACATAATCAGACAAACTTGATCCTTGACTATGCAGTAAAGATAATCCAGAAAGCAAAGGCAGTCGTATTGACATATAGACCCATGCCGAGGGGAAGCAGCACACGGCTGTAGCAGCATGTGTCACTACCAACCATGCGACCGTGACGGTTTTCGTAACCGTGTGACCTTGACCTTTGACCTTCTGATCTCTGGGTCAATGCATGCCGAGCGACTACTATGGCGTATATGTGTACCAACTTTAGTGTTGATAGTTCGAGTCGTTTTCCTTTTAGAGTGTGGACGAACAGACAGACAGACAGACAGACAGACAAACAGACGCGACTGAATGCCCTACCCACGACGGCGGCTATACAGCTGGCGTGGGTAAAGAAGGCCATCTATAGCGACAAAATGGCTAACGTGGCCGAAGACTATTACATCGGAAATTTCATGGACGGTAACATTTCCATTACTCCGCACTATCTAAAGATAATTCCTATTCCAATACCCATATCAACGGCACCGCAGTGGCATTACCATGCGTATCCCAGAACGCATGAGAATTCCCATAGGCTGCTCATCTACGCTTACTGCTCACGACGAATGCTGCGGTGATGCAAAGCAGTCTTTATATCATCATGCAACACTGACTGTAGTAACATAATCAGACAAACTTGATCCTTGACTACGCAGTAAAGATATATGATACAGTCATATATATATTCTTTGCTGCGAAGATGGCAGCTTTTAATTTTTTGATATAGAAATATATGTTTTTAGACTGCTTTTACGTGTTTTAAATCAGTTTTTCAATGTTAGCGTGCTGCAGTGGTTGTTGAAGTTTTATTGTTCAACGGATTTAAAGTTGTTGCACTCAAGTTGACGCGAGCACGTGATTACTTGCCTTGTGTGGTAG
>Ga0209780_1005272_pt1 | contig 10170 bp, 5 predicted proteins | sample WorMetexBAHAMAS2_FD_187384 | JGI IMG/M metagenome (GOLD analysis project Ga0209780, IMG submission 187384) | Marine gutless worms symbiont microbial communities from Max Planck institute for Marine Microbiology, Germany - Inanidrilus exumae... | ecosystem: Host-associated > Annelida > Digestive... | reverse complement strand
GCTTAAAACATGCAACACCGGTAACCGAATATGTCGGATCGTAACAGACAGAAGCGAAAAAATTGTTCACACACTCAACATCATGGAATATATCGGAGGGATACTGCCTTTGAGTGACAGTCCCATATCGAGTCGACTAAACTGTAGGTAAACTGAGTCCATGACTTACCACAATGCGGCGTTGGCCGTCACTACTACCGGTCGGCGGTTGCCCTCCAGATTCCTCTGTTATTCGAACGACTCGGATTCCAAGCAGGATCATCAGCGAGTCGTTACTGTGTCGCTTCGACCACCACGTCATTGGAAAAGACCTCGAGTGCGCCCACCTACCACCTGGTTGAGGGATCAATGCCGATGAACAATCGACCAATACTCGCCGTCGAGGTGCTTGAAACGTTTGCAGCACATTCAAAATTCAGTTGCAAGAATTGTATTACAGCAGCCGTCACTATCCTCACGGGACACACTTCAGCAACTTCATTGGCTTCCTGTCAAATGGCGGATACAGTTTACGTGGGCTAATAGCGCTTAGCGACTTGTCCAGCGCCTTTGATTCATTCTACTGAATGATTATGGCGCTTAATCAAATTTCTTTACTTACTTACTTACTTACTTACACTGAGATCCACTCAGCCTGGAGGAAGGCCGACAACCATACGCTATGACAACGTAACTATCATCGACATGGCAAAATAAACATGCACAACTAGACAAGGTGTCGCCCTGACGGGACGTAACACTACTGGCCCGCCATCGTGCCACCGTCGCGTGCTGCCCTCTGGTGAGTTACGTTGTGTGTGTTACAGACGCCGACAGACGACGACAGACGCCAGCGACCGTTACTAGTCTGGCCCCCTACACTATGTGTAGGCGGGCCAGTAAAGATATAGGCAGTCAAATCGACATGCGTACCCACATCGGGTGCACTTCATACCCTGTAACCTAGACCCTGACCTTTTGACCTCAGTGTCAATGCATGCCGAGCGATCGCTGCTATAGAGTATACGTGTACAAAGTTTGGTGTTGATAACTGAAGCTGTTTTCCTTTTAGCGCTCGGACAAACAAACAAACAAACAGACAGACGTACAGACACGACTGAACGCTTTACCCACACCGGCGGCTATACAGCCGGCGTGGGTAAATACAAATTTGTAACTCGCCAGTGTCGAAGGTATAGAATCTGATGCGCTACTAAAGCAGAAGAAAAAGAGGACAGCTGGCCGAAACATTATGCATACGCCTCATATTCTATTCTGGCCCATGCGCTCCATTATGTAAAAGCATGACGTCATACACGAAATCGGAAGTAGGAGCCTACATAAGGTATTGAAGCGACGGTTTCAAACTATAAAATCTCCAACATTTAACGTTTTATTCGTTGTATTCTGTTTGATGTCCAAGATGTATCAAAAACGATCGGCAGCCACGTGCAGGTTCCCCGGCCACCAGTAACGTATGTAATGTTACCGACGCCTTGACGACACTGGATGGCTAGCTGTTGAGTGTTTTAGAGTTCTTTATTACATGCCCAAGTCTGCGCTCAAGACAGACCGGCGTTTATAGGCGCCTTAGAATGACGTAAACGACCGTTGTCATCGGCCATATACGGTTCATAAACGCCCTGTGCCAGTGAGAACCGTTTATTTACGAGTTATTAATAATATTTCTTGCCAACGATGTACAGCACCACGTCACAAAACGTATGGGAAAGTGTGAGTCGACTATGACGTCAGCATACTAGCCGAGTCTAACAGACAGTGACGTCATATCCGGTCTCGACGGAGATGGCGGACTGCAGCAAGTCCGAACACCGGTGGCCATAATGCGATCACGAGTAATAGGAAAATCGATTTCAACTGATTCGAATCGATACACATCGCCGAATCGAATGAATAATTTTCGATTCCGCACAATCCCCGCTTTAAGCGGCTCTTACAGCTGAAACAAAACAACGCAAAACAAATCCAAAACAATGTTTTGTGTGAAACAAAACATTGAGAAAGCCGCGAAGGGGCGGTGTGATTGCACAGCGCGGGCGAAGTCTGATATCTACGATTGCCTTGTTGTATTTGGTGTACAGAGTATTCAACAGACTACAGACCGCCTATCGGCTGATTGAAGGGAAGTTTGAATGCATGCGGGTGGCCGGCCCCATGCAGGTACTCGAATGTCGGGGATAGAATGGGCACAGTTCAAGCGGCGATTGATCTCCGCGTTGGTAATGTTTTACGCGCGGCAGTATCACGTGACACGAGTCACGTGACACCGATCGTTCGTGGATCGTGATGTCGCATTAACTCACTCGTTCATTCATCGCGTCGTCCAAACTCATTGACCCTTTGGCGTGACGTAGTCGAGCGCTAGATAATTAACTGGACATTGTCCTGCCACGTGGTCAGACCACTTAAAAGCCCTCACCCGAGGTCGCAGCGCGCGACCACGTCAGCAAAATTGTAGCCGAACGAAACGAAAGAATGGCACAGTTGCTGTTACTTATTTACGGTTTTAAATCCAGATCTGCTTTTCTGTGCTGTTTGTTTTTTTCGGCTCTTGTAATTCCGCGATGGGTCACGCGAGCCGTTCGTGAGCGCTTCTTTTCTTTACGTGACCGTGAACTTTGACCTAGAGTCAAGATAAACCAGCATGCCGAAGGTCATGTTGAAGGTCATTTTAGTTCAACAGTTACTGTCCGACACATACACACACACACTCAGACTCGACCGAATGCTCTATTTGGACCATTAAAGTGGCCGCTAATAACAAGACGCTCAGCTATCGCCGAGAGAGCCGGGCGACGCTCTGTATTAGTTAAAATGTTGGCCTACTGTTTTACGAATAACGCACACGGATCACTTTCAGCAACTGCCACGTTTTGTTCCGCTACCTGCATAATTTCGTGCACGCATCGTTGCAGAAGGCTCAACTATCACACAGCGAGCATGCAGTGCCGTACATATCATCAACAGACTTTCATACAACCATCATTGTTGATTTTAACTTGACCGTAACCGTGATCTATCAACTTCGACTACCATAAATGTTGTTGATGACACCGCGTATTCCTCCGCCAGCACATCGTCGTGAACGCGGAGCGCGATGGCGGAAGGACACAAATTTTCGGTGGTAAGACGCCTGAGACAGAGACTTCTCAACCGGTCGAAAAACGCAATTTTTATACCTGCCCACGTGCATTTGGCGCTTCCGGTGTGGATGATCCCATCGGAATTTCGTATAAAGATCTTTTGCGTCATAAAATTAGAGTCGCTTGGCTATCGTGTGGTGTTGTTTTTAAGATCATTTTTTAGCCATTTTGATATAATACCGGCTTGTGATAGACAGACAGACAGACAGACAGACGGTTACGCGATGACAGCAAATACCGCGCTAGCATAGCGTTGTGCTGGTAACAAGTCTCCGCTGCCGCTGGCGTCAAGAAAACTAGAGTCCTTGGGCCATCGTATGGCGTCGTGTTTTGGCGATCATGTGTTTAGGCGTTTAGCTGTCGGACGGTCGGACAGACAGGCAGACAGACGGACGGACGGACACACGATGACAGCATATACCGCGCTAGCATAGCGTCGCGCGGTAAAAAGGGGTATTTGTCGGTGAAATGCCGATGAAATGTCGTCGCTATTCACGCGAAAGCTGTGCGCTATGGAGGGTTAATGGCGTGTGTAGTCGATGCGAGTCTAAACGGCAACGTTCAGCGGCCGCGTTGGCAACGATCGGTGTAAATTTTCAGCCGCGATGCATGGAATTTGATGCGGCCGATCAGCGGAACAGCGCGGCTCGCTGGCTAATCAGTCGCGGTATGCCGGTGAACTGTGTTACCGGAAATTGTACGTCGAGCGGTCACTTAAGGTCCATGCACTTACGAGTCACCGCCGTCATCTGACATCAATAATGTCGACAGCGATGATGACACTTTCGTTCGTTCATCTAACTATGTACAGACACAGTTATCGATTCGAAAAACTGACTCGATTTCGGAAGAAAAATGCACTCGAAGTCTCAGCAATGCCTGAAAAAAAACGGAAGAAATTAACTGACTTATGTAATACAATGGGAATTACTAAAGACTTTGGACATATCTTCTAAGCTACTCGGTTTTTGTTTTTTATTTTTCCTTATTTTTTTCGTCTCTAGATTAAGCTGGCCATCTCGTCCGCTTTTGAGCGCACGTGAATCTACCGTAGGCCTATCGTATCGTATCTTATCGTATAGCACAAAATTCAACTGTATTTCATCAATTGATTAACAGCTAGTTTTAACAGTAAACGTTACATGGCTACAAGTCACTTCGTTTTGAACACAAAACGTTTGTTCAGAGTTGATAGATATCCATCAAACTTGTGTATAAAACGGTTAAAACAATTCGACAAAATGTGGGTTAATAATTGTAGCGATTTTTCTGAAATATTCACAAATCACAAGTCAATGCTATGGCTTCAGCGGCCATTGCTCTCAGATGTAGCTAAAACCGGCACGGATCTGCTTAGGTAAGTAGATGAAACGAAATAGTTTGCGTATAGCAGTATAGGGAGTACAGCATGAACTGTCGGCGTAGGTAACTGCAAAAGTTTCGCGAAAATCATTCCTAAAATAAACCGAGCATTGCCTAACAAAGGGCAACTGCCATCTTGGTTGCAAATTCTACTTCCGTTAGGTATATGCTGATGTGGGACGTCCTACGGAAAATAGCCTCTGTTATCAAGCAGTTATTGCGCTGCCCGTGTCTAGCGGAAAGCGTAATGTAACGGTCCTGCGTCCGTCCGTCCGTCCGTCCGTCCGTCTGTCCCGTCGGCACACTCACCGTGACTCACCAGAGGGCAGCATGCGACGCGGCAAGCGTACATTTCGACCCGACAAATAAGGAGAACTTGGACAATATTAGCGGAGTAAAGACGAAGAAAGAAAGTAACGGTTGTCTAACGGCAGGTTGTGGGTAGCCTACATGCAAGTTAACCGTCTTACTCGTAACGTTCAGGCCCACAAATGCGTCAGTTTGTCCGTCAAGTTAGACTCCGCCTACTTCCGCTTGGACTCAGCGTCCCGCGCCACACCCTGTCGAGTTGCGAACTGACCAATGACGGGCGGGTCGGCGTCTCTATATATTTTTCGGTAATGTTTAACACGAGGCGGCGAGATGTCGCTGAACGAATGGGCTGTTGAACAGGGCCGCGAACTCGCCATACGGCTGGGTGACGAGTGATCTACGCGCCTTATGTTCATCGGTGACCCCGGGAGGGGAGGGGGGTGGCGTTCGGCGCCGAGTCGTTTTTTACAGTCGACGCTCCGTCGCTATTGCCCGTCATATGTAGCTCGTCGCCGCCCGCGTATGACTGCTGCAGCGGTTGAGGAAGTCGTGTCGAGAAAAACGGTCTAGAGATGGGTCAGCTGATGTACAAACAGCTCGCTGATCGATACGTTTCGAACCGAGTACGTAAGAAAGCGAAGTTAATTTAGCGTTAATGGGACTTAGGTTAAGGAAGTATATAAAGTTAAGGATGCGACTGCACACCGCGGGCGAAGTCTGATATCAACGATTGCCTTGTTAATATGTTTTATGTTGTGCACTATGCCATTCTGCTGTTATTGTTTCAATGTTATAACCTTAGGCCCTATAGTTTAATTTGCATTGTTTCTGTTTTATTTATAAATTGTATGCTACCGTTTTTTTCGGTGAATAAAGATTATCTTTTTAGCCGTCCGTGATATCGGTTCGGCTTATCTTACGGGTTTTTAACTCTGTGTGTGTGTGTCTGTGTGTTTGTCCGCGAGGATATCTCCGAAACCACACGCGCGATCTTTAAGTAAGTAAGTAAGTAAGTAAGTAATTTTAATGTTTCAATAGCAAGTTACAAAAACCGCTAGATTTCAATAGAAAAAATAGAACAATAATAAAATGAAAATGTACATGTACAATACATGGAAATAACAAACAAAGTAATAAAACATTCAAAATCACAGATGACATCGGTTACTGCTAATGTAATAAAGAATAGTTGATGAAAGACGTGTATCGTTTCGTACGTGTAACCGGGCGTGGATAGAGAGATGCAGCTCGCAATCTGGAAGTAACGTCAGGGTTCCTGGGATAGGAAGTAAGGAGGAAAAGCAAGAGGAAGATATAGATCTGAAAAATTGTCTATTTATGTGTTCACATGTGTTTACCGAATGTTTTGTGCATGTTGCCTATGGCCGTGGCTCGGTCCTTCGTCAGCATGGCAACCGAATCCCAAGGGGAAGAGTCATTTTTTTGGGTAAACATCTGCCCGACAAGCCTATACCCCTAATAATTGCGAATTGGACTGGTCCGTGCAGCGTCACAATACAGGGGCAGACGCTTGATTGCAAGCATTGGACGAGTCTATTATCGGCCGCCAAGAGGGAGGGTGGGATTGCACACCGCGGGCGAATGCTGATATCTGCCGTTGCCTTGTTGCTTCATGTATTTTTACATCATTATGTCAGAAACTGAGAATAATATTTCCCCTTTCCAGGATTGTCTGACTGAAATGATGCATTCTGTATAACGAGGGACGTTATTTAATGAACTATCGTATTAATAGGCCGCATCGACGGAACGCATTGCATGAGATGCGGCCAACTCAGCCTCCTACCCTCGGCGGGACGGGTAATGAGTACCGGAAAGTAAAGGCAAATATGGCTCATTCCACTTGTAGCTAAACCTGTGGGTGGCAGGTAAAAATGGCTGATTCCTTGTTAACACGTGCTATAACTGAGCGCCTTGGATAGGAGCAGCTCATAATAAAGCGCTGTACAAATGAGGCTTACTGTATTTTGCTTTATTACTGGCCTGCCTGTCGTCGTCTGTCGTCGTCTGTAACACTCCACGGCAGGCCTGCAGGCGGCTTCACTCGCACAGGCTATGCGATGCCGCTTCCAGTCTACTTATATCTCCACGGTAGCACTGCACGGCGGGCCAGTAGTGTTACATCCCTTGTTGATATAGATGTCTCACGTAGTGTGGTCTAAGTGTATGTCTGTCTGTGTGTTTGGCACACGGATGAGCTGTGCGAAAACAGATGAACCGATCGAGATACCGTTTAGGGGCTGACTTACGTGGGTGAATCAGCCCCCTCCCCCATACGCAAAATATTAAAACTCGTATGTTATCGAAACTACTGCACCGATTCCGGCCAAATTTTGCACAGTGACAGAGACCACTAAATACTCTTCGGAGATTGTCTAAACACAAATAGAACAAATTCGATATGGCGGACGGCTGCCATCTTAAGAAACTGAACACGTCTCCGCTGCCGCTGCCGCTGACAGACCCGCGCGACGCAGTGCCTCGCGCCCGATGACAGTCAACAGTTTATCACACTGACCGTCCACTTAAGTTGATAGCACCTGAGACGATCAGCCGTTCTAGAGATATGGTTGCATGCACTGTTTAGCGATGACTTGCCATCCATGTGCATAGCACTTGCTAAATACCTAATTTGAAGTCTCTATCTCAACTCAGTACGAAGATTAGAAAAGCGATACAACAGGTCAAAAATGGGGTGGTTTGGGGTTGATAGGGTCACTCAAGGTTAATGAAAACAGCTCCATTAATGGAGCACATACGAGTTCATATTAGCGTTCCATGGTAATTATGTCCATATCTTACACCGTTTTTACCGCGCGGTGCTATGTTAGCTCGGTATATGCTGTCGTCGTGTGTCCGTCTGTCTGTCCGTTTGTCTGTTCGTCTGTCTGTCCGTCAGTCCGTCACACGCCGGTATTGTATCAAAACGGCTAAATGTAGACTCGCGCAAACAACGCCGTACAATAGCCCAGGGAGTCTAGTTCTATGACGCCAAAAACTTAGGCGAAATTCCAACGGGGTCACCCCAACGAAAGCGACAAATAGAAGTGGGGTAGGTTCAAACGGCGATTTCTGGCCAATATCTCGCGGTATTTCAGAAATGAAGCAAGTTAAGGACATAGTTACTACGAACGATAGGAACTCGTATTGTGTTCTATCGAATGGTGCTATTTCCAGTGACCTTGAATGACCCTATGTACCCCAAACCATTCCATTTTCGACATTTTGCACCCCCTCTCATACCATCCCTACAATGTTTGTGGTTAGGTCACATGAACCATTTGAATTTTGGTGGGTACAAACCATATCTTTAAAAAAGGTTGATCGTTTCAGGCGCTATCAACCTGGTTCGCGGGTGAGTGTCATAAACTTATGATGGTCGTCGGACAACTGTTGATCATCCCCACCATCGAGATCTGTGTTCAGCAGCTTGGCCGAGTAAAAGAAATGGTTTGATTACCATATGATGCGATACGGAATATTTAGCATGCGCTGAGCCTCTGCGTCGCGCGGGTCTGTCAGCTGCATTGTTGCGATATGGCGAGATACTGGTCGAAAATCGCCGATTTAAACCTACCCCATCTCTATTTGGCGCCCCGTTGGGGTGACCCAGTTGAAATTTTGCCGAGAACTTTGGCGTCAGCAAACCAGATTCCGTGGGCTATCATGCTATCGTATGGCGCTGTTTGCGTGATCCTACGTTTAGCCGTTTTCGTACAATACCGGCGTGTGACAGACAGACAAACAGAAGGACAGGCGGACAGACACACACAACGTCGACAGCATATACTGCGCTAGCATAGCGTCGCGCGGTAAAAGCGGTCATATCTCGGCAATGGTTTGGCCGATCAGCACGATATTTGGCATAGTGAGTCTTATTGACCATCCGAGTGGTATCATTGGACAACAATCACATCACTATATCTCAGCAACTGTTCGACCTATCGCCACGATATTTGGTATGACGTTACACATTGATCATATAGTAACCCCTGAGTTTTGCATGCGCGTTTGCGCCAAGCGGGCTACACGCTGGGCTTTGCCACGCGTTTCTTGTTTGTTATACGAATTACTTTCTTAACGGACAATCTTCAAGGCCATAGAGTAGCATGCGTTAGGAGTGCAGGTAGTGCATAACATAATGAGAAACCTAATTAAATTTAATGTAGACTTTCAACGATATCACTTCTTTTACAACATTTTCAGCAAATATGCAACACAATAAATGTTTGTCGCAATAATTTTTTTATAAATTTGCAATGGCCTGTTTATTAGCGAAATATAGCTGAACAATTATCAACAATGAGCTGTAAACTGGTGTTAATGTTTTTCGTAAATGTACTATTAATCTAATTACTACATTGTGTACAGAAAAAGTGACAGCTCAACTTTTTGCAATAACAGCGGCAAACCTGAAACGAATTAACTAAGATTTTACAGGCCACCTGTATCAAATAATGCGGATGGTTATGTACAAATTTTATCTTAAAATCACTGATTTGTCATATTCTATATTATGCCACCCAAAATTCACATTTTCCAACATAATGGTGCCAGTCTGAACAATCCAAGCATGTAAATCAGTGCTCACTGTGTTCGCTTAGCGTTTGCGCGGTTCTTTGCGTGTTTCCATCATGCACTGCTGATTTAACGCAAGCATCTCGACGATATGTACCAGAAAATGATATGCACTCGAAATACATCGCTGTTCTTCATTCGACTCAGCAACCGACGCCGACTAGAAAAATTATCTTCAATCGAGGATCGAAGTTAGACTGACCACGTTACTGTGTAAAAAGTGAGTTTGATAAAATTGACAACAGTTTGATAACAGTAGCCCATCGCACAAACTATAAGGAAAATCATAGCGTTGTAGGGTTAACGTCTCGACACAACCATGGTGGTATATTTAACCGAAATTGGACATTTGGCTTCAGCCCCACGTGACGACTTTCGGGGGAGCATACTTCATTGTTTCTATATTCATCTTTATTTCACCAAAAAACGGTAGCATAAAAAAGAAAGAAAAACTTAACTGTCCCCGGGCGCCAAAACCCTAGTTACGTCACTGCTTTGACCTTGACTTATGACCTTGACTTTCAATCGCAGAATATCTATGGTCATGATTCACACAAACACAAAAATTCAAGTTCAATGGTCAGTCGGTTCAAAACATAGAGTGGAAATAAACTTTATTTCACCGTCAAAAACGGTAGCAAGAAAAGAAACAAAAAAGAAAAGGAAAAATATATACAATACAGTCAGAGTAAGTCAACATTTAGCAGATATCAGACGGCATAGATAGTTGTCCGCCGCACCGTAGCTGATCTTA
>Ga0209780_1005271_pt1 | contig 10170 bp, 3 predicted proteins | sample WorMetexBAHAMAS2_FD_187384 | JGI IMG/M metagenome (GOLD analysis project Ga0209780, IMG submission 187384) | Marine gutless worms symbiont microbial communities from Max Planck institute for Marine Microbiology, Germany - Inanidrilus exumae... | ecosystem: Host-associated > Annelida > Digestive... | reverse complement strand
ATACGTGTATTGACAAAACGGTAAAAAGCACCGAGATTGTTGGCCTCGACAATACGTTGTTCGTGTACAATTTCATTTGCATGGAGTAACTCTCTCCAAAGATGTACACTTTCTCTATATTTGCGATGCAAATCAGAACCATGGGGTGAGACCTGTAATTTATTCCATAGTTTACGTTTTCTTATCGCACATTTTCGCAAATTTTGTGGCTTTTTTTGACTTTGATTGCACCTCACCAACCTTTCTATCGCCAGAAGTAATACGTGATGGAACATACTGATACTGGAACATACTTCTCCATGTATTGTAAATTTGTAAGAAGGCAGTACAGGTCGGTCTTCCTAAAATATGAAGGGATACGTGGTAAGGACGATATATGCAGATTACATATCTGAGTATTTAGAAATAGAGTTAATTTCTGTCAATACTGCATTGTTACTGTTGTATGCTGTCAGTGGAAATGTTTAACAATTTGTTTCTCAGATTACAGTTTAAGTGCGACACAATGTTGAAGCTTATTGAAAGTTAAATTTCTGCCAGAAATCTACTTTAGCAGAACATATTCCATGTGTGTGTGCATATTTGTGTGTGTGTTTTTATCTTTGACTGGTGCTTTTCTCACGACGGTCGGGTACACTCTATGCTAATTGGCTATTCTCATGACGTGTACTTTTAGGCTGTATTGTATTTTACGTGCTGCCTTTGGCGTAATAATAAATGATGATGATGATGAATGATGATAATGAGTACAATAATAATGTAAAATATTCTGCTAATTGCATTAATGAATAGAATGAAAATTATCTACAAACTGTATTTTTTTCTGTTAAACTATCACAAACAGTTACATCGTCAACATTCTCATCAACATTTACAATATAGGTTTATGCTGAAATGCATGCCCTGAAATGAGAACCTTTTGCAGTCTCATTTAGGCATAAAGCTTTGAAATGCTTGTTAAATGTACAGCATAACTTAAAAGAATTAAGTTTCAGTGAAAGTTAAATGAGGTGTTATATGGGGTAACAACTCCAACACTGCATTAAACAACTCCAACAACGTTACGGTTAAACATTGCAAAATTTTCTTTTAGCAACAGGAAAGGGATGAGGGAATTGTTGAAGCTGATTCACTGCCAGGTTTCAACTGAACATATCGTCATGTAATAGACATCACTGGCAGTCATAACAGAGTCTTTTGCTTTATTTTCACTAATCTTTATCAATAACTGAGTGATGGAGACACTTTTGAGTGTATTGAGTGATCTTTATAGTTCAGTATACTGACAGTGGCGGTTTGGCATAATGGTAACGCGTTGGTCTTGATCAACGAGGTTGGCTTATGCTGAGCCCGGTTAGTACTGGGATGGGTGACTGTGTCCGGGTTTGATTCCCAGAGGTGGCACTATTTTGGTACGTAACTAGCCACCCAGGTCGACTCAGCCTTCTACCCTCTGTGGGACGGTAAAATGAGTACCAGCCAAAGGGTGGTTATGTTATGCGGCTGGGAAGGTAACCGCAGGCCTGGTGGAAAGTAATGGCAGCCTACTGCCGGGTGGATGACTTAAGTCACCTGCGGGCTGACTGCCTGTACACCGGGATCAGCTCTGGGCCCAACACTTGGTAACGAGTATGGGAAGCTTTTACCTTTTTATACTGACAGTGTTAATTAGTTAGTGTTACTAATAAGTCTAATATACCGAACCTTAATGTGACTGATTGATTGCTCATGATGTTTGATATCTTTGTAATGATTGTATTTGTTTATTTATGTGGTTCAGTTGTTGCTCATTGATATATTGCATCATGGCAAGACAAGCTGTTGTTGGTTTTGGCGGGTAAGACTGAGATATTCTTTTCAGCACACTCTGTTATTAAATATATTGACAATTTTGCAGTTTGTTTACACTGAGTGCCTGATTTCAATATTCTGACATTTGTGTGTGTGAAAGTAATGCCATATTATACGTGCGGGATTCTGTGGCAGGTAACACTGTGTGATCCCATATGGCATGTGAGTTTCCCGCAGCGGTGTGGCAGAGTTTCTGCAAACTGCTATACGCTTACTTTACTTTTTAAACATTATAAGCTCTACAAGTAATGGAACTTTAATGGCTGTTTTCCAACTGACCTGGGTTAGCAACTTACCGAGCTGCTGAATCCTGATTGGTGATTGGTGAAAAAGGTGCAGGTGTGCCATATCGGTGCATACCGTCCCAAAAGCACTGGATTTTTAGAAAATATTTGTGACACTAACCCAAACCCAAGGAATCACTCGTCATTTCATCCATAGACTGACTCTTGAACGAAGGAAGGATGATACGAACCCTTGTTGTCTGTCATTATACAGAACTAACTTGACACGTTTCTCCAATGATACAGAATGTTGTGCTTTCCTCATGTAACTTCTGTGCTGCTCATTTATTTTGTTTCAATTCATTCGTATTCAGTATTGCTTCATTAGGTCGACTCTTCTGAGTTGACCTAAAAACAGTGGGTCTCAAATGTCTGTCCATTCGTATGTACGTCCGTCCATCCACAAAGTTTCTTTGATTTCAATGAAATTTGCCATGTAGGTAGAGGTCAATTAGTGATGCATGACGGTATTACAGTATGACTTGATCCTAGGTCAAGGTAAGGTCACGAGCCCTTGAATGTTGGAAATCCTTCCATTTACAATTGGAGCTGGCAACTGACCACTGATTCTTAAACTAGGGCACAGTATCTAAATTTGGTCAGGCCGAATTTTTGATATTTGCCCTAGTTTTGTATCACGTGACTTTGAACTTGGCAGAAACGTCAGTTGCGAAGAGTCGACCGTCAGTCCCGCACGGGGCTAATTTATCTTCTTATGCTTTTTTTGTCTGTTTGTAAAGTGTCACCAGAGGAGGCAAGTCAACACTTTGTCAGCTGCTGAGAGGAAAGTTTCTGCCCAACTCAGTAGTGATTGAAATGGACCAGTATTACTGGGTATGTGAAACAACGTGTTTACCTTTCAAAACAGTTTTCAGAGTAATTAGTAAGTAAGTAAATAAATAAGTCAGTAAATATAATTTATAAATGTGCACAATGGTCAGCGGAGGCTGAATCTCAGGCTCAAGAAGGAAGGAGCTGAGGGGATTGGAATGCCAGTTAATTAGTTAATTATTATGATCATTAAGTTGAAATTAAATTACACAATTTATTAACATTGCAGAGGAAGACTTGGTTATTTCAAATACAAATTTGCAGCAGTTAACTGGTGTTGTGAAGATTTACATTGCAACTTCTTGTTATCCGTTGTGTATTCTGTGTATTATTTTTATATGTCTTTATTTTAGGATATTGATAGTCCCTGTCACAAGCGTGTTGACTTTGCTGATTGTCCGCAATTTCCAGACTGGGATTGTGAGTTGTACTTCATTATTTGCATACATAATATGCCATTTATTTTACATAACTGTATTCTGTCGTTTTACTTTTGACACATTAAAAGTTATTAAATTGGTTGATTTTAGAAGTTTATGCCTTCAGTTTATTAACACTTGCTGCTATAATTATTTTTTGATACTGGAATGTCGCTGCTGTGATGCACTACATCTCTTGTGTCCTGCTGAACATTGAACATTGGACTATATTTTCTCGTTTTTGGCTATTTAGGCTCTGTATGTATGTATGTACTTTTTGTGACTAATCCAGCTCTTGCTGCCAAATCAAATATACCATTATTTATTTATTTAAATACGCTCCAAACTCTCGGAAGAGGCAACTGACTAACTGAAGCAAACCTCAGAAACGTTTGCATCTATTTGTCATCCACCAGTGGTGATATATGTTTTTGACTCAGTGTCATGGTCTCTCAGCAGACTGTCTTTAGAAAAAATTCTCCCTACGTTTTCCGGTGAAATTTTTCAAACTGTTTGCTGGAATGTGGAATGTTGGAATGTGTGTAGTAATGTTTTGGTAAAGTCGCTTGTAGTTGTGTATATTATGTTGATTTTCTGTCTTTTGTTGTGTTTGTGTGTTTGCTGTATTTTAATGTTTTTCTCTGTAGGTTTACTGATTTTCTGTCTTCTTGTCTTCTTATTTAATTGTATCGTCAGTATGGGCCTTGTTGCCTGAAATAAAACGATGGTATGGTATGGTAGGTCTTAGGACAAGAAACGATATGATGTTGGGGTATTGCGGGGGCCAAATCTGGAGCGAACCAGGTGTTTTTTTACATTGAGAAATTGGTGGTCAGTGGCAGATGTCTGCACTCTTTGTGTGCCTTCTGTCCAGTAAGTGTATTGTTGTCATCTGCTGTTGGTTGAACAAGGCTCGGATGCTGTTGACTGGCAACGCCTGATTAATGACGTGGAGCGCAAAACAGTCGTTGATGGTCACCAAAGTCCAGCAGTCCTTGTTGAGGGAACAATGGTTCTTAATTACAGGTTGTCTCAACAAGACACGTACAGATATAAGCAAAATAGCATTTGTTTATATTTCACAAATTAGATGTCATTACCCGTGCCAACGGCAGTCACAGGGCTGGTGTTTTTACCTTCATTTGTGTGTGTGTCTGCTTTCCACGAAGTATCTAAGAAACCGATGCAGCTAGGATCACCAAACGTGACGTAGAAATGTTCCACAATACGTCGTGGAAACCCATTTATTTTCGGGTCAAAGAATCAAAGGTTTATGTCACGAGTCACAAAAACTTTGCCAGCATGAGTTTTTGCACTCTTGTGAATGCTGGCTTCTGCTAGTCTTCTTTCCATCACCACTGTCGTTTTACATCATTCTCCAAGTGAACCTAGATCCCACTCAGTTTGATTCCTTCACTTGGTCCAGAGGAGAACTTTTGGCCCTAAGTGGTACGGGCTGACCTCCAGGCCTGCCTCCACGGACTTTTGCCTGCACCGTTTCTTCTGAGCTACTTGGTTTTTGTTTTATTATTTCCTTACTTTTGGTTTACGGGCCGTGCGCTAGATTAAGCTGGCCATCTCGTCAACTTTTGACCGCACGTTAATCTACCATATCGTATCGTATTGTAAGTTTATCATCCAATCAGCAGTACCATAGCACTGAACGAAACTCCAGAATCACGCACTGAACTCATCTTTTTATCACTCTGCAACAGACACCTGCGGGAAGCAGCATTGCTCTCTGATACCGTCATCATAGAAAGTTTGTGCTGCTGATCACTTACATACTTACTGCAGTGTATTTCAGTGTTAAATTTTTCTGCTCTTTTACTAAACCTTGTGGCAAATGCAGCTCTAAGCTTTGTTTGACCTTCCGTGATTAATTTTCTAGTTTTAACAAGAAATCCAGCCGTCGTGATTTGGCTGCATTTTTGGAATATTTGGTGCTAGATTATTTGGTCGGTTCTACCGTAATATTCCATATCGTCTGATAACTCGTCTTGACTGCGTTGTAATCCGTGAGTTTCGTAATAATTACAGGATTGTGTGCACATTCTAATGGCTGCTGCTTGCATCGACTCATAAGTAAGTAAATAAGCAGTCATGAATAGTTACAAGATGCAAATGAGCGGTCACAGTGTAAGGTGGCCAGCTAACTTACAAACAGAAATATTTTAGTAGCAGCTCAGATTGCTGATAGCTGACATTCTGTCAAAAGTAGGATGGTAAAGTGTCCCAAACGCAGACCAGCATTGCCAGAGCTTGTTTTCTGTAGGTATAATGACACCCATATCAACGTCTGTTGTCTTGTTATCCACACATGCCAATAGGCAAGGTGTGGATATATTGGTTACTGTTTGTTTGTTTTTTGCTTGTTTGTTTATTCAGATTAAAGCTAGCTGCGTCATATTTTGCACGGTGGTTCATCGGTGTCCAAGGCAGGGAATCTCTCATTTTGGTGAACTTTGCTCTCCCAGAAGCTCATAATTGGACGAATCGGTCGGCATGCGGGCCACACCCACCCGCATGTAAACATTACCGTAGAGATGCGCCGACGTAAACGTCACGCTAGAGATGCACCATTCGTGAAATTGCGTGGCGTTGTGACGTAGGATCTGCATGTGTTGATATACGTCCGTCCCCGAAGACTTGTTGACTCTGTGAAGCTGGTTATAATCAGTGGTGTGAATTGTTGTTTTAGACCAGTAAGTAAACTGTTAACACATCGCTACTTCCTCACTTTGCCGTACGAGGTCGCACAGCAGAGACGAAGGTACTCGTTATTTACTAAACTTTTGTTTTATGACAATTATGTCAACTTGAATTTACTAGAAGACACTCAGTTAGTCCAGAACTTTGCAGAGTTGCCACCTAGCGAATGTCGGTGGAGTATGATGGAGTGTAAAACATGTTGCATATGGATGGCATGTTTGTGTTACGCTTCTCATAATGTCTTAACAGTGTCCCATTCTGTATAAGAAGAGTTCTTTGTCTCTTGATTTGGTGAAAGATATCTTCAAAACATTTTACTTCTAGTCATTGTTCCCTTCTTAACCACTTAGTTGACTGTTAAAATGGTGTTTCCATATATATATACCAAAATGAGTTGGTACCATGAATCAGTTATCACTGTGCCTAATTCTGTGCCAGTGATGTTGTTATTGTTGTCTGTTTTAGAGAAATTGACAAAGAGCGTTTTGAACCAGAAACATATTTTGACAAGATTGTGTGGCCGGCTTACCGCAGATGCCTGAGCGATCAACGTGAAAAAGTGGATGGTGTTGGTAAGCCATTTGTGTGCTGTCTTTTGCATACGGGGTTGGCCAAAAACACGTCTGTTAACCAGTGTGATTTTCGTTAATGAAAACTAAAACGAAAATTGGCAAAAACGAAAAACATTGAATGCGTCAATGAAAAATAAAACGAAAACGAAAAATAATGAAAACTAAAATTAAACTAAAACGAAAAAATATTCTTAAAACGAAAACTAAAACTAAAAAATAAATTAAAACGAAAATCACACTGCTGTTAACTTGAATTTCGTCAATTGTGCTTGTGCAACATAAAGCAGTTTCTTCTCACAAATGACAAACACTAAACTTATTATTTGTAAAATCATGCAGAAACTTTAGTTTTTTTCAGTAAAAGCATTACGACAATAAAACTGATACGGGACAAGCTTATTTTGTTTTAATTAAATTGTATTTAAATATATGTGCTTGGTATGTATTGGTTATTGAAGGGCACTCTAGCATTCTTTCTCTAATCCGAATGTGTTCCTTGCTATCAGCAATCACATGCAGGCAGTAAACATTGCTTTATAGTTTATAAGTTTGACATGTCTGTCATACATTTGAGATGATATTGCCGTTTGCTGATACTTCCGTTAGTGAACACGTGCAAGAATTTCCACCATGCCTCAACAGTCACCATTTTCAATTTAGAATGGCCTCATGATTACGTCGACTCCTCCAAATCGACCTAATAAAGTGGGTCTCAAATGTCCGTCCGTCCGTCTGTCCATTTGTCCGTCCACAAAACGTTTCTTCAATTTCAATGAAATTTGGTACATAGGTAGAGATCGATGAGTGATGCATGACGGTACACAGTAGGACCCGATCCAAGATCAATGTCACGAGCCCTTGAAAGTCGGAAATTCGGCCATTTCCAAAAGGCTATCTCCTCCCCTATTTATAATGGACTGGCAAATGACCACGGATTCTTAAATTAGAGCACAATACCTAAAGCTTGTCCGGCCCGATTTTCGATTTCTTGTTTTAGTTTTTGTGTCACGCGATTTTGAAGTTGGCAGTAAGTAGGAGTCGACCGCCAGTCCCGTACGGGCTAATTTTTGGTAATAATTTGAATAATAATAGTAATAATAAGATTTATGGTTTGCGTAAGTTCTGATTAAGACTTTGTCAGCGGTGAACTGCATAGTGAAGCAGCAGATCTAAATAACCAGTAAAACATACTGTAAAGTAAATATTTGTGTTTTGCTGGAATTTTTTAGAAGAAAATACTGAGTGTCTGGCGTCACTTTTTATTGCACTATGAAATTTTTTGTTTTTTTTTGCATTATTTTTTAGGTCGACTCTTCGAGAGAGTCAACCTAATAAAGCCGGTATCAAATTTCTGTCCATCTGTGTGTACATACGTACGTGTGTACGTCCGTCCACAAAAAGATTCTTTGATTTGAATGAAATTTGGTATGTAGGTAGAGGTCAATGAGTGATGCACGATGGTATGCAGTGTGACCAGATCCAAGGTCAACGTCATGAGCCCTTCAAAAGTTGGAAATCAGGCCGTTTCAAAAGCTGTTTCCTCCACCATTTACAATGGGAGCTGGCAATTGACCACTGATTGCTAAACTAGGGCACAAAATCTAAATTCGATTGGGCCGTATTTTTGATATTCGGCCTAGTTTTTGTGTCACGTGACTTTGACGTTAACACAAACGTCAGTTGCGACCGTCAGTCCCTGTATGGGGCTAATTTTTTTCTTTTTTTTTGGTTCTGTGCAGTAGATTCTTGCCAGCTGTTGGGTGCATACTAGTATCGTATTGTAAGTAAACAGAATAAATGGCGATGAACTGCATTGAAACTGAGCAAATTGATCCCGGAGTTTAAAAAATGGGATCAATTGGTCATTGTTTGTGCGTTTATGGAAAATCAATCTCGAGGTTACGAGGTTTGAGATAAGCATTATTTGTTGTCATTGGTGATGGCCGCCATGCTGTTAAAATGCTGTTAAACTGAATTAAAGTTAGAAACATGTTTGAATGATAATGTTGTTTTATGTGTGTCGATGTTTAGTGTTTCTGAATGGCACGCGGCCTCTGAAGGAAAATATTAACAGAGTCGTGGTTGACATCATGTCATACAGTGGACTCCATGTCACGTCCCAGCTGGATCTTGAATAGGGTCCACATTTTCCAGCTCGATCTTGACTAAGGTCCACGTTTTTACAAGTCATTCCGCGTATTCCTGTCCATAATTTTCCCCCTATTTATTTTAATATATGCTTTAAAATTATTTTTGTTTTTTTGACATCACTGATCTGCCATTCTCGCGTTATTAAGTAAAGTAAAGTAAACAGTGTATAGCCGTTAGCATCAACTTAGCTCTTCACCGCTACGGGAAACTCGCATGCCATATGGGATCACACAGTGTTAACTGCCACCTGGGTTCGTTTTCTGTTGCATGTGACAGTTTGGGAGCTGTAGCTCTTCTTTTTAACTGCATGTAGCCATTTTCAGCGGCGGGTTTAGAGAACATGCCATCTACATTGTGCCCACTTTATCAGATGCACGCTTTAGTGCATGCCTGCACCATCGCTATTTTTTGAAAAACATCTAGTTACGGGAAATTCTCTCACTAAAGCTTCAGGATCATCAAGGCATCATAATCTGCTAAGCAGGAGTTGATCACGTGACGGTGTTCCGTGTGTGTGATCCTGCCTTGGGTTGTGTGAATAGGCCTTTACTTCTTCCAGGCCACGGTTCATAAAAGGCAACCAAATCTGCCTTTAAATTTTTTTAATATTATTTTTGTTGTAGCATCTTTGTACTATTATAGACGATCATGCGGTGTCACGAAGTATTTAAAATGTTGCACAACATATATGACTGACAAGCATCACTGTAATTTAATTATAATCCAATGTCCAGTACCAGAGGAAATAAATAGATATAAGTTGTGAAATTGTACTTTTCACTATATTATAGGAAAATATTGTTTTTCTGCATGCATAGTGAACATGTGGAATAGTTTACCAAATTCTGTAGTTGACGTTGCCACTGGTGACCTGTTTAAAGCACGTCTGGAATCTGGATAAGTTTTGGTTGCATCAAGATGTTAAATATGATAAAATGGTAAAAACTGGCCAGTTTACAACCAAGTGTAAGGGCAACAAAGTCATAGGTCTAAAACAGCAAATATCATTTAGCTAGGAGATTGACAGAACCGATGGCTGCCCTTACAACAGAAGTCACGTTAAAGCGAGATAAGGCATTCTTTGCATATCGTATGTCCTTTGACAAAAGCACTAGCCTAACTGCAGGGTATAAGCTAGCCAGAGACTTCCATCCTCGCTGTTTTAGACCTATGACTTTGTTGCCCTTACACTTGGTTGTAACTGGCCAGTTTTTACCATTTTATATTTGCTGTTTTATTACCGAGATATAACTTCAAATGTCTGTTCAATTTTTCAAGATGGCGGCCGTCCGCCATCTTGGATTTTTAAAACTTGGAAATTTTAACTGCCCATACCCTTCTGAGGGTCAA
>Ga0209780_1005270_pt1 | contig 10171 bp, 6 predicted proteins | sample WorMetexBAHAMAS2_FD_187384 | JGI IMG/M metagenome (GOLD analysis project Ga0209780, IMG submission 187384) | Marine gutless worms symbiont microbial communities from Max Planck institute for Marine Microbiology, Germany - Inanidrilus exumae... | ecosystem: Host-associated > Annelida > Digestive... | reverse complement strand
GCCATATGTCGCTACTGCGCGTATCGCGCCCAAAATCTGCCAGGGCCAGCCCCCAGACCTAGAAATTTTTGGAGAAATGTTTGCGTTTTTTTATGGTAAATTTTTCAAAATTTTGTTCCGAAAGTTTACATGGTGACACCGATTGACGTTGTGTTCAAATGTCGTAAAATTTGTCCGACGGGAAATCGGTGAAATCGTGGGTTATTTACCAGACAAAAAACAAACAAACAAAATTTCTGCTCCCTGTCTGTCGCTGCTGCGCGGATTGCGCCCAAAATCTGCCAGGGACAGCCACCCCCAACATTTGGCTCACACTTTTCCAGATTTTATCCAAATCGGTTTATTTTCGGCGGAGTTATAGCCGAACGCGTGAAGGCCGTTCTTTTGCCCCATAGAGTATTTTTATGATAGGCACTTCGAGCCCATTTATTACCATACAAGTTCAGTGGTTAAAGTGGCGTGGGACGCAGGGGACGCAGTCCCCCCACCTCAAATATATATGGTAGAATGCGTTCCCCACGTCAGGTATCCCAAAGGACGCACGGGGACGGTAACGGGAACGCGTGACATAACGCAAAAGTCATCAATAACTGAAGTTGAATGTTCAGTTAAGTCGACTGTAATGATGTCTGATAACAAAGTGTAACAGAACGTATTTGTAAATTTTCATTGTACTGGGGGCCCAGTTTAACAGCGCTAAGGGCCCGCAACTGCTGACAGGGGGCCCAAACTGAAAATCACAGTACCCCCACCTCTACTTTTTCACTTTAACCACTGGAACAGTGAGAAGAAATCTGTTAAGCCCGCGACACACACACACAGGTCGACACGCTGGCCGACATATTGTCGGCAGACACTGTCGTGCGAAATATTTTGACGTCCGACATTGACGACGACAGATAATGTTGGCCGTGCTGTGCATGTGTCGCGGGACCCAGCCGAGATTGTCGATCGCCAATTGTCGGCCGTGTAAAATGACGGCAAAACAGTGTCGGCCCGTCTGACGCGGGTTTTGTGTGTTACTGTGTCACATCTCGCAGCATCTGAATCACTATTCTATGTATTACCAGCCGGAAGTGACGTGATTTTGTATTTTGCAATAATATTTTACGTAGTTACAAAGAAATAACATTTTTCCTATTATTCGTAATAAACACACAACAGATATTACAAATATATAACTCCAATACAAGTCCAATATACTCGAAAATACAAGCATTTTGATTCTGTTCTGACAACGGGAACTTTCTGGATTTTTTTGGAATTCTTAATTAACCTTCAAAAACGGGAATTCCCGGCGGCCCTGACTGTAAAGTGGAAATAGAGCCATTCGATAGAGTGCATCGAGTTCCTATCAGCGTTCTGTAGTAACCTGGTTCCTATCTTGGACAGTTTCTGAGATATGGCGAGATATTGGTCGATAATTGCCGATTTTGACTTAGGCCTACGCCTACCCACCTGTATTTGGCGCCCTGGTTCGAGCCTTCGAGTTGACCCCGTTGGAATTTCGCCCAAATCTTTGACATCAGAAAACTGGAATCCCTGGGCTATCGTACAGTGCCTTTGCGTGATCCTAAGTTTAACCGTTTTTATACTATAGCGGCATGTGACAGACGGACAACAGCATGCCATATACGGTATATACCACTAGCATTGCGTAGCGCGGTAAAAAGTGGCAAAAATTTCATAAAAGCTATTACATACTCATTATATTTTATATAATTTGTTTGGTATGTTTACTTCCGGTTTTGTGATTGAGTTGTGATTGCATATATAATAATATAAAGTTTATTGTTGGCTTAATTATATTGCGTTGAGTTATTATTTGTCATAATGAATCGATTATTCGGAAGAGCGAAACCAAAGGAGCCGCCGCCGAATTTGACCGACTGTATTTCCAATGTACGTAAATTGTCTGTATTGTTTTACATACCGACTGCTGTCGTCATAATCAAATGACCGATGCTCTTGCGTTATGACAGTTATGTTCATTAGCCGTCCTCGATTCGAGGGTCGACCACTTGTGTTGTGTATGAAGTGAACTGATTTGTAGTGATATACGTGCAAATTTATATTTGTATGTTGTTACAACACTAGGCAGAAATTTAGTGTATATCGAAGAAAAGTATTGGTAAGTACTTATAAACGATAGAATTACAAAAGTGTTATGTAGATGAGCTGACATCTGACATATTGTGTGAAATTGACAGTATTTTTTCATTCTCAAACAATCTGTTCTGTTTGTTCAAAATATACAAGAATCACAATTACTGTATTTGTCTTGAATTGTGTTTTTTGTGTTGGACAAAGTTTGGCAAGTTTAAGTAGACTAGATATCTGTGGAATGTGCATTTAGATCGACAGTCGAGGAGAATCCGTTGATAAGAAGATAGCACGGCTTGATCAGGAACTGTCAAAATACAGAGATCAGATGAAGAAAATGAGAGATGGGCCTTCAAAGGTGTTGTTGTTAAACCATTCTTCATAGAACTGATATACAGCCCTTAAATTGATACTAACTGTCTTGCTGTTAATTGCAATTTTTCTGAGTACTTTGCCTGGTAATGATAACACTTGGTGAAATTTCCTAGATTGCTTTGTTGGTGTTACAATTAAAAGTGATGTAGATTACTTTTGTATTAAAAATTACTTCGTTTGTGAATTATTATATAATGCCAATCTAGTTTACTATTCTGCATTTTCTGTTGCTGTTAGGCCTAATTAACATCCAGAATTAATGCAAAAAGAAGTTGCATTAAATTCAAAATATTTTTTATGTTCAAAGTTACTGTTTTGTTCATTTAAAGTATGTGGCAGTTTTAAGTGGAACATTGTAATAGGTAAACATGATATGTGATATGGGAACTAATATTCTTAAGGTGAACACTAGGAAGATGAAAGTAATAGCTGAATAGTAGAAAAGGTAAGAAAGGCTTGGTAGTGTTTGTAGGAAAAGAGTTAGTACTCTGATTTTGTGCACAAACTGCCAGACTTGGATGCATAATTGATGTAGTGTTGTAGTGTTGTGAAGATAAGATCCTATGGGCAAGATGTATGCACATTTTCGTGCATGCTGTTTGCAATCAGTGTGTGTATGTCATCGAGTTTGTGCCAAATTGTTTTGCAGAACATGGTTAAACAAAAAGCATTGAGGGTGCTAAAGCAGAAGCGTGCGTAAGTGTTCCATTCACTTTTTCACTCTATTTGATTTAGTGTACATTTTGCATGACAGATAATATTGCACAAATGGCATTTTCTGATGACAGTTTTGGTATTTAACATCTTAAAGTTTAGCCTTTTTTTAACACTTAGCAACTAGTCATTGCTTACGTTAATGTAATACATCAATGGCAAGCCGTTTTCTGCCACTCAGCAACTAGTCATTGTTTACATTAATGTAAGCAATGGCAAACTCTCGTCAGTCACAATGCGCTGTTGTAGTTTGTTACGTGATTGATATTTGTATTTACCACAGATATCAGTCGGAATAAAACAATGGCACAGTGTCTAAGCAGTAAATCACATTGAGCCATGGTCAAGGTAACAGCAGACAGCAGCAAACCAGACTTGGAACTTGCTAATTGGTCTGTACGAATTAAAATCATCTACATTCAGTGACAGCAGTGTATGCTAATGACACACAGCTGATTCAATAGACGTGCATCAGCAGAATACAATGTACTATCGAACGTCTTCAAGCATGCATCGCTGACATTTACAGTTGGTGCCACTGCCAATCTAGACGTCTCCAGCTAAATCTGTCGAAAACTGAGCTGATATGGTTCGAATCCCGGACTAATCTTTGCAAGATGGTTACGGAGAGCTTAGCAATGCAGAACGACAACAATATCATTCATCAATCATCATGCAAAGACAGTGTGAGATCTTGGAGTCACACTGGACAGTGAACTATCAATGCAACGACATGTGAACAACATAGCCAATGCATTCTTCCACCACATTCATCGGTTAAAGCAAGTCCATCGTTTGCTGGGGCGCAATGTCACAGTGAGGCTAGTTTCTACGTTTATACTGAGTAGACTTGACTATTGTAACGCAGTGTTGGCTGGTCTACCAAAATCTACAATTGCTCCACTCCAGCGGGTACAAAATGCGCTGCTCGGCTGGTGACTGTCACTGGACCCAGAGACCATGTCATTCCAATACTTTAACAACTACATTGGCTGCCAGTACAACACCGTATCACCTACAAACTCTCTCTCTCTGCTAATGCACAAAATACACAGTAAACGAGCACCATCGTACCTTATTGACAGAGTTACTGCCACAGTAGAACAGCAATCTAGCATGCGTCTTCACTCTGCCAGCACTAGCAAGTATCAGACTACAAGGACACGCATCAGATTTGGTGAACATGTCTTCTATCAGGACCCTCTGCGTGGAATAGTCTTCCCGATCATGTACAACAGATGACGAACACCACCACATTCAAGAGACATCTAAATTCTGTTCTTTTTCGACGAGCGTTTCCAGACTTTTTGTAGTTTTATTATCATTTGGATTCACTTTGGTTATTAGTTACCTCTCTTTTAGTATTGTTCAGCACTGGTCATCAGCATATCTTTTTATGTATTTATGTATGTACTTATGTACTTAGCCAGCTGCATGCCGGCTTAACTGCTGCTTGCAGAGTATAAGAAGGGAACTGGAAAGAAAGAAGGGAAAGGAAAACATGCAGCATGATAATCCCGTAGACGGGTTTAGGGGATTTTTAAACATAGCACTGTAGCACAGTGGTCAGTGCACTCTGGCGGCATGTGCAGTGGAGCATGATGTGCCTCAGGAGCCAGGTTCAAAGCTTGGTCCGGGCACGTCCGTCTTCCACCAGAGAATTATTTCAGATAATTCCTATGCAATTATGAACAGGAAGATAATCGCGGGCAGGAAAAAGAGGGTTTGACGGTGTCTTGTATAATCTTTGACCACTGCTGACACCTTGAGTAGCAGCGTCAAGGTTGTTAGCCATGCAGGCGTGGCTGAAGCTAAAAGGCGTGGCTGACTGCAGCACACAGCACCAGTCAGGGCTAAGCCAGATGGTATACCACGTCTAGACGGGGCATGCTTACAAGTACCTGACAAGCTGCTCACTTCCTACTTATCCCTTCTCTACACTAGTGCACACCTACCAATTCCCCTCCTCTCCATGGGCTAGTGCATTGGACCACTGTGAGGTCTCAGCGTTGAGAACCAGAGTAGGCTGGACCTCTGCCTGCAATAACAAAGGAATGAACGAACGAACTGTTGGCAAATAAATGACAATATTCTTGTGAAATTGTAATAATTGTTATTGCTCAGTTGTAATATAAATTAAGTTTGGATACTTTTGATCTAGCAACCATTTGATGTCTATAATGGTTGAGTTCTTAAGAGAATGAATTATGTGAAGTATGTTGAATGCAAAGTTCTGAGTGTAAAGAATTTCTTTATATTGGAAATACTATTTGACGATTATTTATTACCATTGTCAGTTTGCACTTTGCAGTCTTTGCACAGAAAAGAAAATACATGCAAAACTGAATGATCTCAAGTTAACTGCAAATAGTCGCCAGTGTGGTAAATCTAAGACAACTAAAAAAGATAATAAGTCACAGAAAATAGTAGGAATGCTGAGAGCTGAGAAATCATGACTTTGGGCTTAAGTAATACTAAAGCTTGTCATTGCAGTCAGAGGTTGATAGTAGGCCGTCATAATTGACCCCATGACCTTGTTACTGTTTCATATAATTGCTGACAGTGGTATATCAGTAAAATGGGTGAATGTCATCATCGTTGGTGATATCGTATTAATTAACGTGTTTGCCAGCTATGAACAGCAGCGAGATAACTTGATGCAGCAGTCATTCAACCTTGAACAGACAAATTACGGAATTCAGTCGGTCAAAGACACAAAAACTGTGGTGAGTTGACTCTCTCGGTTGAGCATGCGCTCGACAGCGATTGTGTATATGCGTATATCGAACAGCTGTATTCACCTTGAAATGTAGTACAAATACAAACAGCAGAACCGCGTATAAGCACAATATGACGTGGCAGAAACTGCCAAAAAACACATATCACGTGTATAATTCATTTGAAACTTGAATAGTATCGGTAGTTAATATACAGGTGGTATGGAGACAGAACTAGTGTCTTCTCCCGAGTAACTAGTGTCACAAGTTGCATTGCTGTCTAAGATATTTGACGTTTAAAAAGAGCATTTTGTCATTTTAAAAATAGCATGTTGTCAAATCATAATAAAGGAAAGGTCAATCAAAGTCATTAGGACTGATGTCACTAATCAGTTAGAGTAGATGTGACATTCTATTAGTGGTCTGTATCATATGGTTCATGCATGGCCACTATTAAGTGGGTTGTCATTTTATCATAGTACTAGCATATTGATTACTTCCCTCTCCAGTAGGGGTGCGCAGTATTGCAATGAGGATGTCTGTTTGTCTGTCCCCTTGCATATCTCAAAAGCAACTTGTCCATACTTCACAAAATTTAACTCCTTTAACAACAGTGCAATATGATGTGTACTTTCATTTTTGTGAATGATGTCATGCTTTTATATAATGAATCAAACATGACATTATGTTTTGTCGAGTTTGCCAAGTGGCGATGTTGCTGTCCACATTTGCCGGCTTATTGGCGGTTGGCTGTGGTGGTACATTCTTTCCTTGTGGATCACTCCACAATCTGGCAACCAGGATTCATTGTCAGTGGTTAATAAGTGCATGTTTACAGCATGCAACTGTCACGAAGACAGTTTTGTCATGTAAACACGCAGTAATAAACCTCTTCCAGACTAAACATGGCCACTCTGCATCCTGTCACAAAAGTGGGGCCTTGCATCGACTGACAACTGTCTGTCCACAATGTACACAACAAACAATGCTCCACGTTGATTGAGTTAAGGGTTTTACGTCCCACCTGACACAAAATAGGTCATTTCAGAGGCGTTCTTCCCAGCCATTCTGTTGGCTTATGCCGCGTTTCAGACTGCCCAAAAGTCGGAATTTCCGAGTTCAGTTTTCCGAGTTCAAAGCATTCCACTCGAACTCGGAAGCATACCACTGAACTCGGAAGGCGGAACTCGAAAATCTATGGAAATTTGAGTAAACAAATAAAATGGAGATTTTGGAGAAATTAACGTTCTCATACAAGCTTATCGGCATCTAAAGAATACACCGAGAAACGTGATGTTGTATAATAATGACATATCTGACGGCAAATGACGCGTGCGGTAAGTTGTCAACGTCACATGACCCAAGTTGGGCTGCTCCTATCAGGCCCGAGTTCAAACTGGTAATTTACGAGTTTGCGTGACCTATTTACGAGTTTGAACTCGGAAATTCCGACTTCCGAGCAGTCTGGAATGCGGCATTAGTACTGAACAACACTCCACGTGTTCAGCAGCTGCCAAGGACCAAGCTAGAGCCTAGAGGGTGGTCTGCAGCGGCTTCACTCAGCTGATGACGTCACTGTTCACATGGTTTGTGAATGCACACAGCAATAACAACTGTTGCTGTTTTGTTTATTGCTGCAGATGCTGTTGTTGATTGGCAGAGGTCCGATGCTGTCATGCATGCTGTACTGTTGCAGGTTGATGCAATGAAAGTTAGCGTGAAGGAGTTCAAGAAAGAATACAAAAAGATTAACATCGACAACATCGAGGTAATCAACTAGTTGATGATGGCTGCTGAAGATGATCTTTGATATAAATTTCTATTGATGCAATAAACATAGTATTTGGAATACAGTAAAGGTTCGTTGCTGTTTGTATTGTTGTGACTGGTTTTAGTGGCATATTACATTACAGTACGGAGGACTGAGGCAGATTGATAAATATGCTGTTATTATGTTATGAAGCATAGGATGATGAAATAGCTGTGGTTACAGACAGGGTATGCACGGCACAGAAATGTTGGTATTTGTTATGCCGGGCAGTTGTAAGGTTTTTTGCCTCATAGTGGCAATGCAGTGCACTGATAGCATGGAAGAGTTAATCAAAGGTCACAATCTGTCCATTTGTGTGGGGCTGGGCATGAGTCAGAGAATAGAGTAAAAGTAAAAAGGTCGACCAAGAAACCAAAATAAGTTACATTTCGACCAGACCACCCACATTGTTGCTGCACCGCATGGATTTGGGTGTGTGGTCATATCCGCGACATAGTTGTATGTTACATGTTTCATTGAAATCCATTCAGGGGTTTCATGGCCCCGGGTGGGGTCAAAATTGAGCTTTTCCAATTACTGTGGCTATTGGCTTTTACAACAGCTTGTACTACTATACAAGTCATGATATAAAAATTGCTTGCTTGTGATGTCTATGTCGTTTTTATGTTAATGAATTTCTCACCAAGTTTGTTTTTCCGAAAATCATGACCTGAATGTGACAAAAGACATAAAAACTCCAATCAGAGTAGTTAACTATTAACAGGATGAAAAGTGGTAATACTCAGTGTAAAGCCAGCCAGGAAGCGTTGCTTAAACTGAAATGCGTGTTGCAGGATTTGCAAGATCAGTTGGAAGACTTAACTGAACAGTCGAATGAGATACAGGAGATAATGGGTCGGAGCTACGGCATGCCGGAGGTTGATGATGATGAACTAGAAGCGGAGCTGGAGGCGCTTGGTGATGAAATTGCACTGGACGATGATACGTCGTACCTTGACGAGGCGTCAAAAGCACCGAATGCACCAACAGCTATTCCTGGCGCTGAGAGCGTCACGAACAAAGTAATGTTTGTGATAAGTTTCGTTGCTTTGTATTTTACGGAGCAGACTTCAATTATTATTTGCGCTGGCAGTTGCAAGGGTATCGTTTTTATCTCTGCTTATCTGCCTGTTTTTTTCTGCATAATGTCTCAATAACATGACGTAGAAATGTTTTGCGGTGAATCCTGGAAACTCATTTGTTTTGGGTCAAGGTCACGCCGGTGTGGGTCTTTGCACTCTTGTGAGTGCTAGCTTCTTCTAGTTCTTGCTTATTATTGTTAAATTGTTATTACGGCGTAGTGGTAATGGTGTAGGGCATATCAGCGAAGTTACGTCACGTTGAACCCAGTTAGTAATGGTGAGGAGATGCACTGCTCGCAACTGATCCTAGCAGTCTGTGTGAAACTCTTTTTCTTTTTCTGAAAGCTGATAGTCATAATTAGCATCTTAAGTTGACCTAGGCACTGCCATAAGGGTGTGCAGCCTGTGCCCTATGCCATATAATGTAAATTGCAGTCAATGTCATATATTTTCAGAGCATGAAAGTCTCTGTTAGATACCATGGTAGTTTAGTCAGCCTGATATCGAATCACTACGAGAAAATTGCAGTGTTGCAGAGTGCGTTTTTTGCACAACTCTGCTAATTTTGCGGGTCTGTGCAATTTTTGCCATGACACGCAATTTTCGCGCGACTATACTACACTATAAAGGTCACTCCATGTCCTACTAAAAATATCCATTAAAAATTGCATTCTATTAAAAATCCTTTAACAAACAAATTCCATTAAAACATTCATTTAGTAGATCAGTAATGTGTTTGTGGCCAAATTCTGTTCCCTAAACTAAAAACAAGCATTTGTTATTTATCGTGATCAAACTTCTACGGCAAAACATAGGTACAATTTTGGCACAATTTTTCCTGAATTATGGCTCATTTTCTACGATAAACTTTGCACAGGTTTTCCATTTTTGTGCACAATTTTGTGGTGAGACTACACGATAGTAGCTGTGACATGAATTTTACTTGTAAATAGTCGTCAACTGATGTTAAAGTGCACCTGAGAACTTACAACATGTCGTGTCAAGTTAAAGTGAACACAAGTCTCTATTTAGCGAGCCTCATTTCCTCAAAATGTGGATAATTGAGCATGTTTTTTACAGGCCAAGTGCTTAACCCGCATTGTCAAGCACTGACGAGAACTCGAAGCACTGACTTCAACCAGAGACAGTCGTAATGCTGGTCTTATCTTCCCTCAGTCTTATCTTCCCTCAAATATGAAGTTTGTATCCACAACATATTCCAATATTTACAGATGGATCAGAACTAAGTAATCATACTGCAGCTGCTGTTGTCTTTAAATCTCACATTATTACCAAACGACTTCCAAATTCAATTTCTATATACACTGCTGAACTGTATGCCATACTACTAGCTCTTAATGAACTCAGTA
>Ga0209780_1005269_pt1 | contig 10171 bp, 6 predicted proteins | sample WorMetexBAHAMAS2_FD_187384 | JGI IMG/M metagenome (GOLD analysis project Ga0209780, IMG submission 187384) | Marine gutless worms symbiont microbial communities from Max Planck institute for Marine Microbiology, Germany - Inanidrilus exumae... | ecosystem: Host-associated > Annelida > Digestive... | reverse complement strand
CTTGTAATACTGAATGAGCAGCTGACATTTATCACTGAAACGTTTTAACTGTTGACGTAAGATTGTACGAAGTTTGATTCATATTTCATGAATATTCAATGTGCAACTGCCTGTTCACGTTCTACTGTTCACTTGAAAAAGTTAACTTTTATGTGGAATGGTGAAAAGGAAATTCCGGAAGCTGGACGAGTCTGACTTTCTGATATTGTACACGACATATATCAGACCACATATGGAGTACTGTGTGTGGTCCCCTCACCTACAGAAAGACATCCAGATCTTGGAAAAGGTCCAGCGAGCAGCTACAAAGATAGTTCCATCTGAAAACGTGCAGTTACGATGATAGACTGAGTCAGCTGGGTCTCACCACCTTGGAAACCAGAAGACGCAGAGGCGACTTCATAGAAGCATTTAAGATAATGACAGACAGAGAAGATTTGGACAAAAATCTGTTTTTTTTCCAGCTCTTAACCAGTGGTTGTGGTCTTCGTGGTCACTGTCTGAAACAATTGCAGTTTCTAGATGTCGTCTCGATATCCGGAAATATTCTTTCAGCCACCAAATAGTCACAGACTGGAACCGGCTTCCTGAGTGCATTGTGATGTCGCCATCTATCAGTGCATTCAAGAGCCGGCTGGACAAACATTGGACCGACATGGGCACTTAAAGCACTGCTTACCAGCCCATCAACCTTCAAGTTCAAGTTCAAGTATCCCCTGAACCACACCCATAGCTTCGATGATATTTGCAGAACATGTAATTTGAATTATCATATAAATTATATTCTGAAAGTTGGGATCAAATCCGTACTACCATCGCTAAAATACAGAAGTTTTAATAAAGCATTGTTTTTATTAGCGCACCCTGTGTATGACACTGAGTCCCAAGACCCAAGATACACGTACACTACGAGCCGACTATAGTTAATAATTTAATTTTATTAGTCGATCTAATAAAGTGCAGGAGAATAGGAGATTGAAACTGCATCTAACAAACGTGAACTGAAATAACGCTGGCAGCCTAGCTCTATGCTCGCCTTCTCCAAGTTTCGATTAACAACGACCACGAACGAGACAGATGGTCATGCCTACATCCAGACAACAAGTTATACTTACTTATATACTTATGCCGGAAATAGAATGTTGTTTTCTTTTTCGTTTTGTGCGTAAAATGGGTAAGGCTTTTGCACGTTTATCTGATTGAATCGTCACTGAATTAAGCGATATTTAGCTATAATTGTCCGTTAAGTCAAAGAATGTATCGTACCGTGTAATCTGATGTACGGATTTTCGTGTTTCTTGTTATTGCATTGGCTTGCTTATTTAGTACTTTGCGTGTTTATAGACTGGTTACATTGCGTGCATTTTTGTTGTACAGGTATTTCTCGAGACAAGTGGCACAAACGTAGGCCAACTGGAGGTCGACAAGCCCAAGTTCGTAAGAAACGAAAGTTTGAACTTGGTCGACCAGCTGCTAACACAAAGGTACTACCCGTATACGTGCCCGTGTTTTTCCACTTCCACGTATTTCTACATTTTTTGTTTCTGGGCCGTGCGCTAGATTAAGCTGGCCATCTCGTCAGCTTTTGAGCGCACGTTAATCTACTGCATCGTATCGTATCGTACTGCACTTTAACGTGGCAAGTGCTGCCATGGACCTCGACAGAATATCATCCATCTTCTGCATTCGGTTACTCACTGTGAGGACTAGTTGCACTTATTATCACAGTTTTAAAAAATTATGATAATTACGACACTAAAATTGTTAACGCAACTTGTCACACTAATAGCCAGATTCAATACAAACCTCAATAATGAAACTTTACTCCTTAAATGAAGAAGCATTTACTTTCCGGTTGCATCACTACATTTCGTGTGGTTTTACTAATATTCAACAATGATAGTTTTGCTAATGCCATTTAATTGCTGTGCTGAGACGTTATTTACAGAGATACGCAGATGCGTATATTTTGGTGTCCGCAGAGTTGCTGTCGGCATCAGCAGCTGCCTGGTGACAAGCATCTGTGGATGGTCATTGTTCAGTCTTAACAGCAGCAATGTCAGTAGTATACTTTGTTCTGTCGTGGACCAAAAACTTCAGTGCAAAAGTTATGAGCGATGTTACGAGTCATACAGATCAGGCCTATAGAGCAGTTAGTCGATTCCAGAATCTAAACTAAAAATCAGTGCTCATTAAGCACGTACATCGCACAGTTGACGACCTCAGACGGACGCGTCTGTGTCCCGCCGTCCGCATCCGCAGCTACAGTAAGATACGATATATTTATGTGTACTCAAAAGCTGACGATATGGCCGGCTTAGTCTAGCACACGTCACAGAGACAAAAAATTAAGGAAAACTGAAAACAAAAACTGATTAACTTAGAAGAAATGGTGCGGTCAAGTCCATGAAGGCATGTAAGGTTGCGTCTGCATTCGGCCGTAGACATGCGAAAAGCTTGCATCTTCGGACATGTTTGCACATCTCTGGTCATGCATTACCCCCTACAGCCCTAGTCAGTAGTATGCTGTCAGATACCTGACAATAAAGCTATCGAAAGGCACAGAATGTGAGCAACAAATCAAAGCCACTGTCTATAGCTTAGTGACTGGCTCATTAGCAACATCTACAATATCTGTACATAGACAGTGCTGTTTAGCGAAGCTGTTTAGGGTGATAAGTGGACATTTAAGTGGACAAAATTTGATGTGGGTCAAAATGCATTTAAGTTCTGTATTAACAGTATGTGTACAATGTTATATGGTATGCGAGAAGGCTGCTGGTGTTGCACATGATAGGGTAGGGTACACAAATAGTGTGTTTTTGTGCAAGGTGCTGGTAGGCCTACACATGGCAGACATCATCGTGTGGGCTGTTAGTGGCAATGTAGTATATACCCACTCCCCGTTTTTGGATTTTAGGAAGTAAACCGACGTGGCTAACATTCACTGCATCTCATTAGTTGTTAAGGAGAATTTTTCGCTGACTGTATATGAACGTGTGTAAAATGGTCAAAGGTGGACATTTGCGGAATGATGACCTATCGTGTTGACTGAGTGACATATGCGTGCTTAAGGGCACTTAACTTGTTGCTTGTGTGATGGTCAAATGTCATAGTTACTCTGACCGCATTTATACACACGTGCATCTTGACGATGATTGCACTGCTTCATGTCAACATCATGCTGTTGAGCATAGAAATCCATTTTACAATAGCTTTGTTCGTATTGTGTGATTCTATTAGATTTTGTTATTTTAGAAGAACTTTTATAACACATGACACTGCTAGTATGGTATGGTGTATGCGGTCATCATCTGTCTGTCCATCTATCCGTCTGTCTGCCACGATTTGGAGTTCTACCAAGACAGCTAAGCCTGGAATAACATAACACCATACGATAGAGGGGATGGCCCATGGATTTTAGTTTTTTGATGCCAAAGATCTCAGCAAAATTCAAATGGGTCACCCATGCAGGGGCGCCAAATATAGGTGGGTAGTGAAAATGGCAATTTTTGCCCAATATCTCATATCTCAGAAACGGAGAAAGATAGAGGCATAGTTTTATGTGCTTCATCGAACGGTGCTGTTTCCAGTGACCTGAGTTACACCCAACTACCCCAACCCACCTAATTTTTTCACATTTTGTGTTGCCTGTTGCCTTTTGTATCTTTGTAGTGTTAGGAATGGGTGGAGGTAGAGAATTCAAATGTGGTAGATAGGTTGATTGTAGTAAGTCCTAGCCCTGTATGACAAAGCGTCACTGAACGGGGCATGGTCATGTGAACCATTTTAATGTTTGGAGTCGTCAGTCACATATCTGAATGGCTGAATACATAAAATTTTGTGTACAGATAGACGATGTCAAATGCTTAACTACGGATGACAAACCACCTCTAAAATTGTTGCGTTTTAGGAAGTAAACCAGGTGGCTAACATTCAGTGCATGTTAGCCAACTTTAGTACCGGTAATGGTTCAATTTATGTACATGTTGTAAAATTGTCAAAGGTGGATATTTACGGAATGATGACCTACCATATTGACTGAGTGACATACGTGTGCTTAATGGCACTTGTCGCTTGCATGATGGTCAAACGTCATAGTTACTCTGACCGCATTATTCACCCTGTGCATCTTGACGGTGATTGTACTGCTTCATGTGGGTCGGGTTGACTGAAAATTTGAGGCACGAAAATGTGGCACGATAAAAAATGCAGGGGTTGAAAATGTGAGACAGGACAATGCGGCAGACCATTGCAAGGCTGGCAATGGGACAAGCTCCTATGGAAAGCCAAAGAAACATTTTAGAGCGTCATAAAATGTATTTTTCAAGAATCACAAAAGGTCATAGTATGATATTGCCTTAAGAGCGTTTTTGTTAATCAAAATATATTTAAAAAGCATGTTATAGATATAGATCTATCAAAAGTAGAGATGCACCGATAAGGCACTGACCAAATCGCCGCCTAACAATCAGCTGATTACCGGTTAATACAAAAAACTTATTTTGCTGTCTTATCATGTAAGTTCTTTATTTAGGCTCTGAAATCCAAATGTTATCTGAGGACTGTTACTTACTTGAAGGAGTGCAGAGTGCAGACGAAACAGTCGGCCGATACCAACGTACTAATCATCCAATACCGATCGATGCATCTCTAATCAAAAGAGAACAAAAAGTCATGAAATCAGTCGGGTGAAGCAATAATTGGTGATTGCAAAACTCATTATGTGAAGGTGCTCAACAAAACAGTTAGACTAGCTACAGAAAGCTGAAGTACTTGTTAATCAATATAGCTGAATATGTGAGTCAGCAAATTGTGCATTGCGTTGTTGATCGCAAAACTCACTATATTAAATGCAGTTACTTGTCTACAGTAGCTCACATAGCCTAATTGTCAATGGTTAAACTGCTTATGCGTTGCATCAGAACAGATGTAACACCATGCTAATTGTGGTATGGCAAATGGGACAGCTGCTGCCTTTCGTGTAGGTGCAGTTGATTGCAAATTAGCACCCAGCTACAAACCACCACATTGTCACATATTTATACAGTCTCGGCTTTACATATTCTGTATTTCCTGCATTTTTATGTCTTGCATTTTCCAACACTACATTATTGTGTCACATTTTCCTGTCTTGCATTTTCAGCATCCCCCTTCATGTAAATGTATTACGCTGTTGAGCATAGAAATTTATTTTACTGCAACATTCTTTGTATGATGTGATGTTATCAGATGTAGTCATTTTAGAAAAAGTTGGTATCACATTTATGTGGCTTTACCACCCAGCAGTGTTGGTGAAGGTGTTGTTTTTGGCCCAAAAACAACACAAAATTTTGGGTTGGCTATTAGCTGAATTTGTTCGTCCATTTGTTCTGACATATGCTGCTACTATTACCTGGTTAGATTCTGGAGGTCAAAGGTCACGGTCACAGCAGGCCACCGCGGTCAAATCTTGTGCACACCATATCTCATGAACTACTTGAGCAATGAAACTTACAGCCCCTACATTTGACCTGATTAAATTATGATTGTCAAAAGTCAAGGTTACAGCAGGCTGTTGAGGTGGCACCGGCATCCACGTTGATGCTGGGGAGCCAAAGTTGATCTTTTAGTTGCTTTTTGCCATGATTTTATGGAACTATCAACGATACACTTATAAGACGTAGTAGTCTCTTATTGCAAACGGATATATTAGACCACATCCTGTTGCTGTAGGTTTGTCTTTGTGATGTGTGCTGCATTCGGTGGCCAGATTACCTCGTCTTATTGTGCACCGAGTGCACACATGCTGTTGGAGTCCAGTAGTGTACTGATAGTGGTCTCAACCTTTTGGCTGCAGAATGAAATGAATAAAGTCCTGGATGTGTTTATTTATTGCTGTAGCTTGGAGCTCGTCGTATTCACACAATACGAACAAGAGGTGGCAACAAGAAGTACCGAGCTCTGCGGTTAGATGCTGGAAATTTTTCATGGGGTTCTGAAGGTATAGGAGCATGTTTTTAATAGAATTGTAATGTTAGTTTACTTTGTTTGATAAATGTGTGGCATGTCTGTGTTAAATATTGATATACTAGCATCTTATCCGGCCTAAGTCCGGTCACTCCTTGCACCTGCGGCGCTCTGAGGCACTCGATCCATCCATTACACTGCACGCCTAGAGCTCGCCACTGTAGTCCCACACGCGCTGGCCCTGTGCCATTTCTCAAAATCACACCACAGGCCAGTGCATGACTGCGATCGGCCCTTGCTGAAGTACCACAGGTGAGCGCGCGAAGCCAATGCCGCCGGTGCTGTGGCCCCCGTGCCGTTTCTCAACCGCATACTTTGTAGAAATCGTCAATTTTGCACCGTTTTCCGAATTATTACACAAAGGGTCGAAATTTTTACGGATTTTTTTTATCAGTTCACATCTACATATGACCCTGTGAACCATGAAAAGTTTCGTGGAAATCGGTTCGCACATTTTTCAAAAGTTCAGAAGACAAACACACAGACGGACAGACAGATGCGGCAGCTTTATATATATAGATGTTGCTAAGCAGTTACTGCCTAGCTGGTTCTGTGGTAATCCGTGCACTTTACTAAGCTGAACAGATGTCGGAGAAGCTAAAACTTAACCATATCTATGTTTACTTACATTGTATTGTAAACAACTGTATGTTGACGAAATTGTTTCGGTGTTCATTTTCAGATGTTGTAAAATTTGAATTAGATATTGGTGCAGTGCTTGATATTCCCTTCACTTTGAACAGATTCTGCTTTTCATAATCATAATAGTAAAAAACAGCGTAAATTTTTCGTGATTATTTATTTATTTTGCAAAACGGCAGCCACAAACATAAAAATACTAATAATAGTAATAAAAAATAAATGTAAAAATATGTTGATAAATCAAGTCATAATAAAGTTAGTTGAGTTGGAGGATGTGTTGATGTGTCAGCTGTAACGCGGAAGACTCGCATCATTGACGTGCTGTACAATGCCAGCAATAATGAGCTTGTACGCACCAAGACTCTAGTGAAGAACTGTGTCATCAGCATTGATTGCACGCCATTCCGTACGTGGTACGAGGCACATTATGCACTTCCGCTTGGAAAGAAGAAGGGTGCAAAGCTGGTATGAATTATTGACATTTCTTTGTATGTTTCTAACATGTATTTATTATAGCCCAGAGTGTATTGGCTTTTGATGCTGGCATCAAATAGAACAGCTGCATACTGCTTTAGGTTAAAGTGAAGTGAAGTGCATGTGCGGAATGATGATGTTGGTTGCCTGAGTGACATATCACTGCTGTTATAGCAGTGTGCTTGTCATACTTCTGATGGTCAACTGTCATAGTTACTCTGACCGCATCATGTAGATTAACAGCATGCATACAGTTAGCATATGACGACATGCATATTGTGGTATAAGTATGTGGTGTTGGAATTGTATGGCTTGAGTTCGCCAAAATAAAAAGTGTCAAAATAATTTTGCGTGTGGAGTTGCCAACTTTTAGGGCAACCAAATAAAAGGACGGGCTCCGGGGCAGCAATGCGCATTGGTTCATTTCTTGATTTCTATGCTATATATGTCTTTGTTTGTTTACTTACATTTCTTCTTTACTTGCCCCTTACGGGCACCTGATCAGCAATGCAGCGTGATTCATGTGTTGATTTCTTCTTACCTTATGCTTTCTTCCTTACTTGCTTCCTTACTCATTTACTTACGGACTTATCTATCTTCTTCTTCTAGAATAGGCCCATTCGATTTCCGGACAGTAGGTCTTAGGAGGCTACTAAACCTGGCTTTAGGTTTTTTTGTGTTAATTTTATGTTAAAGTATATTTCGTTATGGTGCATGTTTGCTTTTGTTGTTAGGTCGACTTCGACTGAGTCGACCTAATAAAGCCGGTCTCAAATGTCCGTTCGTACGTACTCATGTACGTCCATCCATCAACAAGAAGTTTCTTTGATTTCAATGAAATTTGGCATGTCGGTAGAGGTCGATGAGTGATGCGCGACGGTATGCAGTATGACCCGATCCAAGGTCAAGGTCACAAGCCCTTCAAAGTTGGAAATCTGGCCATTGTCAAAAGCTATCTCTTCCGCCATTTACAGTGGGAGCTGGTAACTGACGACAGATTCTTAAACTAGGGCACAGTATATAAATTTGATTGGGCTGGATTTTTGATATCCGGCCTAGTTTTTGTGTCATGTGACTTTGAAGCTGGCACAAACGTCAGTTGCGAAGAGACGACCGTCAGTCCCCGTTTGGGGTTAATTTTGTTTTTGTTTTTCAGTACTAAGCCAAGAGATCGGCTGGGAAGAACGTCTTTGACACAGAATAGGTAATTTCGGAGACAAAATGACCTACTATGTTTCGGGTGTGATGTAAAACGTAATCAATCAATCAAGTAACAAAATTAGTGCAATTATAGCAGAAAACCTATCAACAATGCACATTTGCCCCATGCGGGCTCGTGGCTGTAATGCATCCTGATTCGTTGCTTCCGGTGCTATATAAATAGTTTTTACTTACTGACTTCATTAAAAATAGGCCTGTTACGTTTCCAGGCTGGAGGTCGTAAGAGGCGACCAAACCTGGATTTTATTTTTTATTTTGTGTTGTAGTATATTTTGTTATGGTTGCGTGCTTGCTTTTGTTGTTTTACATTTAGTTTTTCAGTACTGAGCCAAAAGATTGGCTGGCTGGTATGAATGTTTCCAAAATAACCTATTTTGTGTCAGATGAAACATAAAACATTAAGTCAGTCAGTGCAATAACAGTGCACGTGTCTGCACAGAAAACCATAGTAACATCCACAATGGTGAGAGGTCAATTTTCATGACCCATGGAACACTAACTTGCATGAAGTACAATTATATTGAACAATATGAATACACAACCTATCACTGAAATTGTTAGTTAATAGGTATCATTTTAGTTACTAAAGTCACTGATAGAAGTGTGTCATACCCCGTGCGGAGCGTCGACGACCCTATGAATATGATTCCTCCACATGCTTCGATCTCTTGCCAAGTTTACCAAGCTTGGCAAGCTTCCTCCAGCCCAGCCGGTAACATCATCCAACCATTCAGCTCTTTGTCCGCCCTGTCGCCGGGTTCCCGGCATTTTTCCAAACAGGATATCCGCTTGGAGTGAGGGGTGACGCGCGACATGACCAAAGTGTTTCAACTTCCTCAGTTTGATTCTGCTCATGAGTTTCTTTGACTCACCCGTTCTCCTTAGGACCTCCTCGTTAGAGACGTGCTCCATGTAGGAGATCCGCAATGCCCTCCGGTAACGCCACATTTCAAATGCCTCAAATGGTTGCGTGCTTGCTTTTGTTGTTTTACATTTAGTTTTTCAGTACTGAGCCAAAAGATTGGCTGGCTGGTATGAATGTTTCCAAAATAACCTATTTTGTGTCAGATGAAACATAAAACATTAAGTCAGTCAGTGCAATAACAGTGCACGTGTCTGCACAGAAAACCATAGTAACATCCACAATGGTGAGAGGTCAATTTTCATGACCCATGGAACACTAACTTGCATGAAGTACAATTATATTGAACAATATGAATACACAACCTATCACTGAAATTGTTAGTTAATAGGTATCATTTTAGTTACTAAAGTCACTGATAGAAGTGTGTCATACCCCGTGCGGAGCGTCGACGACCCTATGAATATGATTCCTCCACATGCTTCGATCTCTTGCCAAGTTTACCAAGCTTGGCAAGCTTCCTCCAGCCCAGCCGGTAACATCATCCAACCATTCAGCTCTTTGTCCGCCCTGTCGCCGGGTTCCCGGCATTTTTCCAAACAGGATATCCGCTTGGAGTGAGGGGTGACGCGCGACATGACCAAAGTGTTTCAACTTCCTCAGTTTGATTCTGCTCATGAGTTTCTTTGACTCACCCGTTCTCCTTAGGACCTCCTCGTTAGAGACGTGCTCCACGTAGGAGATCCGCAATGCCCTCCGGTAACACCACATTTCAAATGCCTCGATGTTTCCCGTCAATTCCTTGTTCAACGTCCAAGCCTCGGCTCCATAGGTAGCTATGGGCCACACCAAGGTCTGGATCAGCCGTGCCTTCAGTTTTGGGCTGAGGGTCCGGCTTCTCCATAGACGGCCTAGTTGGCCCATTCTTTCCCGCGCTAGTGAGAGTCTTGCTCTCACTTCCGT
>Ga0209780_1005268_pt1 | contig 10171 bp, 10 predicted proteins | sample WorMetexBAHAMAS2_FD_187384 | JGI IMG/M metagenome (GOLD analysis project Ga0209780, IMG submission 187384) | Marine gutless worms symbiont microbial communities from Max Planck institute for Marine Microbiology, Germany - Inanidrilus exumae... | ecosystem: Host-associated > Annelida > Digestive... | reverse complement strand
GTCTTAAGACTGTGACCTGCGTACCTACTGGTATTTTGGTAATAGGCCCGCATATACGATTGCTTTGGTCTACTTTTGTTTGCGAAACGGTTGTAATTACTGTATATTGATGATGTCTTTTGGGCTATAGCCTGTATGTGCATGCAGCATTGGCAATTAACAACTAAACAACGTCTGCAGTACTCATTGTGTGCGACTCTGTGCGAGGAGCCTAAATTTAGCCTTATTTAGGTTAGTCTCGCGACAGGCCTGGTGCCTCTAACAAATATTGCCACGGGCCTTGTTAAGCCTTAATTCGGCACTGGCTGCTGCTGCTGCTGCTATGAAATAACAAGTGGTCAAAAATTGTGACGAAAGGCCGCATTTCCATAATGTCACCCCTCACGGCGGCAAATGGATTCGTCTGACCTTAACCCCATCTAATAAATGCTTTCTTGCTTCCTTGGGCCCACAAGAGTCAGCAACGCAAACGTCATCTCGATCGGTTCAGCCGTTTTCGCAGGGCTGGTGAACGTGACCAACAGACACACAGGCAGACAGACAGACCGACCGTGTAACGTTGCGACCAGGCCTAAAATGTGTATTGGTCAAGTAGTTTACTGAATAATTCTAACTATTTTACGCATTGCGTTTGTTTGTACACAGCCAGGGGTTAATTTGTTGAAGGGGTGTGGTAGCCCTATACCTATCCTATGCGAATTCCACTGTCATTCCTTGAAATGATTAGTATCATACTATTTAGTAATATACTAACTAGCAATTGTCAATTACCTGAAATGCTTCAGTGACATAGATTTTAAGTTCCTAAAAATATTGTTATTTGGTCGACTCTTCGACAGAGTCGACCTGATAAAGCCGGTCTCAAATGTCAGTCCGTCCATCCGTCCGTCCACCAAACGTTTCTTCGATTTCAATGAAATTTGGCACGCACGTAGAAGTCGATGCGTGATGCACGACGGTATACAGTATGACCCGATTCAAAGTCAAGGTCAAGGTCGCAAGCCCTTCAAATTTGCAAATCCGGCCATTTTCAAAAGTTATCTACTCCGTCATTTACAATGGGAGCTGGCAACTGACCACGGATTCTTAAACTAGGGCACGCTATCTAATTTTAATCAGGCCGGGTTTTTGATATTTGACCTAGTTTTTGTGTCACGTGACTTTAAAGTTGGCAGAAACGTCACCTGCGAAGAATCGACCGTCAGTCCGTACGGGGCTGATTTATTTTTAATCATGCATTCATACTGTGATATATCCGACAGTCAATCATTTCAATTAACAACAGTATTCTAGCTGTGATGATCTGGACATGGACATGGGGTAACGGATCTCAAGCGAGACATTTGCGATCCCCGCTCCCACTGAATTTAATGCTTTCACACAGCACGTTTAAGTATAGCGTTCTCACTGCGGCCGTTTACGGCTCGTAACGGCCGTCGACGGTGCGTAACGGTCGTAAGGTGCCGTCGACGGCGGTCGATCGCGATCGAACGTGTGCGAACGCGGGGACGGTCTCAAAATTCTAGCACTGAGCACGCCGTCGACGGCCATAGAACGCCTTCAATGTTAGATTTGTGAGGCCGTCCCCCGTGTTCGCATACGCTCGAAGTCTGCCGTCGATGGCACGGCGACCGCTACGCGCCGTCGACGGCCGTTACGCGCCTTAAACGGCCGCAGTGAGAATGCTGCTTTACAGCAACGCTTTACCTCGAGGACTTCGATGACGGCAAATCGGACGCCGTTGTACGATTCGTCGCGTATTGAGAGCTCGAGCAGTTTGACGAGCAGTTTGAAGACCGATTTATCCGAGTTAATCTTCTCGTTTTCGTCCTCGTTAACCAAGTAGCACTGGATCATGAGAGCCACGCACGACACCATATGTACCAGCACAAACCACTGGTAGCACTGGATCATGAGAGCCACGCACGACACCATCTGTACCAACACAAACCTCAGATCCAACCCAATCGACAAAAGTTTTAAAGCGACTGCCAAAGACATCGTATGTTTTCGGTAGCGAGCGACAAGTATAGCCTATGTAACAAGAGCTCATCAGAAGATGAGATAGCGAACGTGAACGTTTTACGACGACGTCGTACATGTAGAGGCCAAAGCCTACGCCCACTAAACTGAGTTCCTAATTTCTACCATAAATAAGCGTCAATGGTAATCTATGCAAAGCAGCCAATCATGTATGCACCTGCGCCCATCAAACCGAGTTATCAGACTTTGTTTTGGCTAAACAATCGCTGAATAATTGCGCAGATGGTATTAATATGGTCATAAACTATCAAAAGTAGATTTGTAAACCAAGATAAGCCTAACAATTGTTCTACGACGACATCGTACACGAATTGGGTGAAATAATGCAAAAATCAGGGCCATTTCGCCGTTCAATGTCATTCAAGGTCACCGATATTTGTACCAATGGAAAGCTCATATACGACTTCTTATCAAAACAATAGCTAGGCAAATACTGCGTATTAAGTCTTGAATTTATGAACCTGCTAGCAATTTATACCGTGGGCGTCGCGCGGTCCCTCTGCAGACGTTTACTACTAGACAGTAATCGTATAGTGTCGATAGTTATGGCTTTGTTAACTACTTGTACGCAATACGCCCCTGAAATTACCAAATTCGGTAAAAAAAATAACGCAAAATACGGGCCATTTCGCCGTTCAAGGTCGATCAAGGTCACCGATTTTGGTACCAATCGAAAGCTCATATACGACTTCTTATTAGTGATTAATACTAACTTAACTCCTATTTTGCACTATTTCGGAGATACAGCATTCCAAAAGTGAAAAATCGCTATATTTCGCTACCCCTCTTGCGTTTAAATCCCCCGACGGAAAGGTTCCCCTCCGACGATCTCCGTAAAATTTTCAGTGAATGTCAATGGATGGCCAAGGTACCAGACGGCGAAGAAAAATTGCCGAAAATTTCAACGCCTGAGTAGGGTGCACCAACGTTACAGACAGACGACAAACAGACAGACGGAAGGGCGATAGCATATAGCGAACGTGAACGTGAGTTCACGTTCGTTAAAATGAATTAAAGTAAGTAGTGAAGTAGGAACGTCGACCAGGCCCGGATTGAGGTTGGCGTAGGCCCAGCACTACCCAACCGTAGGTCCCTTCGACAGATTTTGCATAAAACTGCATAAAACGTTAATGTTTGATTGGCTAAAGTCTGTTGAAAATATTTTTGCAGTCATCTATCGTAGGCTCCTTCGACGTCGTAGGCTCTAGACATGTGCCTACGATGTCTGTGCCATAATACGACCCGACATCGACGAGTAGCTATTCGTACAACGTCCCTGCCTAAACGTTGTACCGCCTTTGGATTCTTAGTTGGGACCTCTTGACCGTACGCGACCATATGCACGTGCCTGTCTTGCCCTCATTCTTCTAAAGACCTTGGCGCTATATAAGCCATTTACTTACTTACTTACTTACTTACGCAGCCCCATTATGATCAACATTCATCTGTGAAACGCGATGTCATTCAGTGGACAAAACTCGTCAACCTGGAGTTTGGGCGACGTTTCCTGACGAAACGGTTGTAGTATATCGACGGCGCCACATTCTCTGAAGTTCTCGCGGGCAGTCTTGGCCTTCTGAACGACGTTGTGCAGCGTCCCCAGCTGACCCTGCACGACGATCTTCTTCAACTCTGCCGTCTGCGTCAGCCTGCTGAGCTCTCCCGGACGCAGCAAGTCCGATTTGAGATATTCGAACAGGTCGGCGTGGAGACCGGACTTGATTATTCCCTCGCAGAACGCAGCGCTCTTGTCGCTAATGTTCCACATCACCTGAGCAGCAGTAATGGGTCAGAGGTCAGAGGTCAGAGGTCAAGGTCAAAATCAAGCTCTGGCAGGGGCGGTTCTAGGAATGTTCATATGGGTAGGCCAGTCTGGCCAAGCAAATTTTGGGTAGGCCAACAGGAGTAGTGTACGTGGGATAAAATTTCGTTTGGGTAGGCCAGGCACGAGTTTGGGTAGGCCACGGCCTACCCGGCCTAATAGCTAGAACCGCCTCTGAGCTGTGGACACTTGTTAGAGTGCTGACTGGCATGGGATAATGTGCATTGTCACATATATAACGCATTTTACGTTTGGGACAAATAAGCGTATTTTAACGTAGCATGAACATGGGTATGAACATACGGAACAAGTATGCGGTAATTTGTTTTCCACCCCTGGATTCTCCTCCCGCGTTTTCCCCTCCTGTATGTGATTTCCTCCTTTGTAGTTCCCTCCTGCGCTTTCCACTTCCGCGTTTTCAGCGTCACCTTTCACTCATATAGAAAAGGCAAACATCATAAATATGCACTGTCAGTCTACCACAATATCCAAACAATCACTATATAATGTAAATCATCTGCGTATCGTTTTACCTGTAGTGAAATGAGCATATTATGAAGCAGGATCTTATCCAGATCCTCGGCATCAAATAAGCTGTCTTTGAAGTGCCGCCGCCACATCTTCTGGAACGTCTCGACGAAGTCACACCTGAGAAGGTGTTTACCCATCTTTGTCCCTGGCTCCTTAGCGTATCCGAAACGCTCCATCGCCGCGTTTATATAGATCATCTGCTGCTTGGCAGTCTGCATCAGAACGACGTGTATTGACTCAGTTAAATTCAGTGCATCTGTCGAACTAATTATCATAATACTGCTTGTGATTACTTCACACACGCATCGATGAGAAGTATTGCGATCAGCGTATCTGTATGCGTTTGTCTGTCTGTTTGTCTGTTTGTCCGCTCGCATATCTCAAAAAACACATGTCCCAAAGTAAAAATAGGTGATTGGCGACAGGGAATAAAAATAATTTTTAAAGAAAATTTATTAAATATTCTATGATGACGTTAAATAATATATAACAGTAACTAAATTAATATTCCGTGGTGACAACACCATAGAATATCTAATAAATTTCCTGAAAAAATAATTTTGGCTTTTCCCATTGACTTTGATCGTCGTCCTTACAACACTCTCGCACTACCGTACGAGTGTGTGATCTATACAATTTGCACGATTGGAATTATAATAAGCGTATATGAACAGATTTAATCCAATGCGCAGTGGTCGTATACGGTAAAGCGGCCGCATGCTTTGGTAGTGTACCGCAAGAATTTCGGGTTCGAATCCCACAGGTGGAATTTTTTTTTGGTATTTTGAATTACGTGTGCGATATGGTCGTAAAAGGTTCACGTTCCCTATTCCTCATCTCCTGCTCCTGAAGAGCGCTTGTTGAGCCATGATAATGAGAGTTTTTCAGCGACATGCATGTAGGTCTAAATAACAAAAACGATTTCAAAGTTAAGAATGAGATATACTCGATGTGCATGTGATACAAAAGGCCGTTATATAAACAATGAAAATACAGAAGCCAAATACATTTCGTTTTATTTTATTAATAAATATTATATGAATGAGTTGCACGGCGAAACAGATTACTAGATTTGCTGCCAGGAAAAGTAACGAAAGGAAATCAATATAATTATGCATGTTCAACAGTATGTGCGCCTTCGTATTCACGCGAAGCGTAAGCCCATAGCTTGAAAGCGATTCAGTAAATTTGGTGGTTAATAGCATGGCCCTAAGCACCACTGGCGCAGTAACTTTCTAGCCTAGTGTCACCGGAGAACTTAATCGGAAGATTGACTTACAAATGTTAACAGTTGGGTGCCACATGCAAGCATATTGAAATAGCAAGCTATCATAAACTGTTTCTGACCCGAGTGTCGAAAGATTCCAGGTTCGAGAGAACATGCATTCTCTTTTTCATCTCGGGCTTGATTTGTTCAAAATCATCTTCATTCAGCTGAAAATCCTCGTCGATATCGTCTTCTTCTTCATCATCCGTGTTTTGATCATCGCTGTCTGCAGAGGTTGATCCGTTCTCTTCGCCGTCTGAAGTCTGGGCCGCTGACGGCTTGATTGGAGGAACCGGTGTGTAACGATTAATCGTACCCGTGTTTCTACGACGATTCATCTTACGCAGATTCAACCTTTCGTCGTGCTGATAACATCACTTAATATTATTCTGCAACATGCAAGCCACCTATTCACATAGCGCACTGTATGGACAAAGTCGACAGAAAAGCAAATCGCACACACATACATAAACTATAGCGCAATTAAAAACATTCAAATAACTGCAATGCTTAATATTTTGATAATCTTTATTCACCTAAGATACACAATCGGTAGCAATCAAATAGAGAAAATAGAAAAGAAAACTTAACTAGATAAATAATAAATACAGCAATGTCACAGCGTTAGGAACAACAATATTTTCCACTATAAACCAAAGTAGTAGCCTACCTCAGACTGTTGCATGTGTTAAATTTGATTTCGAATTTGGCCTTTCTAATTTCTATCATTTCGCTAGGTAACATAAAACTGAAGTTGGTTCTGCAATCATTGATAACATCAATACTGGATATCCTAAAAAGCTTCATTAAAAATCTCGTCACAGCAAAATCAATAGATTTGACGTCGGATTTCAGTAACGCAAAACATTCTAGTCCATACAATAACATTTATTGGTGTTTCCAACCCTTGATGGTTTGCAGACCTAGTGCGGTTGCATTTATATGTATAATAAAAGGAAACGCTCACGACTGGCTTACTGACTTGTAGCATCATCTTCCACTGTATTAATCTTCAGTTACATGTGCGTTAGTTGATTGCATTGCATGTAATTTGTGCTACGATTTCCGAGACATTACAGATACTAAAGGTTGTAATAGCCAAAGTGATTTGGAACGTTGCCCTTTATCATCAATATTAACGGTGCCATTCAAGACCAGTAGATCACAGCAAGCAAGAATGGATTTTTCCGACAAAAATTTGTGATAGCATGTTTGCATGATTTCAAGGTGTATGTCATCATCGACTGTCAACAAGACACCAACGATACGATACGATATGATACGATACGATACGATACCGTAGCCTTCGGTAGATTTACGTGCGCTCAAAAGCTGACGAAGAGCCGGCATAATCTTGCGCACGGCACCGAAAACGAAAAAAATATAAGAAAAAGTAAAAAAGAAAACCCGGGTTGCTCAGAAGAAACGGTCCGAGTGATAGACCGTGAAGAAAGTCTAGAGGACCGAAACACCTTTTGCAGTATATGTTTGTTCAATTCCCATCTGTAAATAACGGCTCTTAATTAGTTGTGGTTAGGCACGAAATTTGGCCAAATTTGGCGCTTTGTGCCTCTCGTTCGTTTATTTCACTGGGCACTTTCAAGAAGTTAGCAAAGCAGCGCTTCGTTTGGTGTTAAAGCCAGGTTATGTGGAAATGTTTCGAGAATGTCGGTTGACGGGGGCGAGAGAAAATGGTTTGAGACAAATAAACTAATACTCGCCAGCACAGTATGTGTAGCAAACTTGAAGATTCCGAAAATGCCAAAAATATCTTCTTCTTCTTTTTCTTCTTCATCATCTTCTTCATCATTTTCCTCTTCCTCCTCCTCTTCTTCTTCTTTTTCTTCTTCTTTTCTTCTTCCTCCTTCTGTTCCTCTTTCTCCTATTCACTCTAGTTGAGTAAAGTTACTCAGTATTCAGTACGGAATCACCAATGAGACATGCAGTACCACGTAGCCTATGTCATGCGGCTACCGCAATTTGTCATGTTGATTGGATCAGACTGGATGGTCCGAGCAAACCGTCTCCGACGTGCAATTAATTCGCTTCAAAAACTTCACGAACGCCGAAATAATCTCTCAAAGTCAAACGTTGCGGACTTACCGAGCGAGTTATCCATTGTGAAAACGCTGCGTCGACGAATCCAGTATCCGTCGTAGACTAAATCCAGACGTGGTTTCGCGGCTCAACGAGGACACTGTTTGTAGGCCTGCGGGTTGCGGTAAAGCAGATCGATGCTGGGTTGCATGACGCAGAGGCGTCGCCATAGCAACGGTCGACAACAGTACTCGTGCGACTGAGCGTACAGTCGATACTTGGTGTTGGGTGACCATTGATCGACAATCTGCAATTCGGGCACCTGCTCAATGGCCTCCGTACAGTACTACGGACCTTATTTGATGTGTCACTTCGCACCCGGTAGGGGTGCGGAGTATTGCGATCAACATGTACGTATGTCCGTTTGTCTGTTTGTTTATTTGTCTGTCCGCTATAGTTAAAAATAGTGGCACGTTTCTATAGACCACTGCGTAAAAGAGAAATCTGGAGCCGGTTCACAGACATTGTCTTAAAATAATCTTAAGACACATCTTAAGTCAATTCGCAAAAATGTCTTAGGCGATCTTAAACGGTCGACGGCAGTTCTCGGTTTTTGACTTGTAGAAAATTGTTCAGCTCGGCGGCTTAGGGGTATAGTATGCCTAAATCTGGCAGTAGGACCCGGCCTTATCTGCATCATACAACGGAGTCACAAGCAAAAAACAGGCAGTCACTCTTTTATATAAACTTACAATAATGACTGATGACGTGATATTACGCGTATTTTCAAAACTAAACGGATAGCTAAGCAACAGCATCTTGTTATTGGTCCTGTTAACAACGCTGATTAATACGATATTTATTCTCTGATCTCGGGTCGACTCAGCCTTCTACCCTCCGTGTGACGGTAAAATGAGCACCAGGCAAAGAGACGACTGGTATGAGGAATCTCTATATAATAATAGGACTGTCGCGCTGGCCACGAGGCGTGGCTGACGTGAACGGGCGAGGTTCGGGCGGCAGACATGCACGGGCGGCAAGCAGCGAGCGTGGACAGACGACGTGCGCAGACCGGCTGCGGGCGCTGGCGAAGGGAGAGGGAACAGCACGGTGCGTGGCTTACGAGGCGTGAGGGTACAAGCAGGCCGTGCAGACGGACGGGCGGGCAAACGTGCAAGCCGACGGCCCAAATCGAGCCAAAATCGCGCGTAGCGTAGCGCGATTTGGCTCGTACGTTTAATGTTGCTAGTCGAGCGGCAACCGACGACCTTTAGAGGAGCACGTGCTTGCTGTGTTGCACGGGCATTTTCTGACGTGCATCCGTTACAGCAGCACTCATCGTCGGTACGACAGTCTTTGATGCTTGCAACACTGGATTCATCTCATCTATGGGACTTGCAGTTGTTAATGCCGGCCATGCCATGCCATCTCGTACTTCCTGTCCCCGTCAAGCTATGATGTGACATGACGTCAAATAATTAAAAAAGAACAGTAGAAATTCATTTATTGTACACGAAACCGACGTATAAAAACGTTACAAAATAAAACAATGCATCACCGTCGGTTCATTGGCAGTTGCAGGGCTGGTTAAGCCTCTGACGCAACGCCATGAGAATACATATAGAACAAAAACATAGAACAAGTATTAAAATGTCACAATAAGCAGTAAAGTTAAAACCATCAAGTGCACGCTTGAATGAATCAATACTGGAGAAATCGGTGTCACTTGGTAATTCATTCCAGACTTTTACGATACGGTGTCGAATGTCGAACGTTGAGTTCAATCAGTCGAATAATAATACAGAAATTGACATTAATTTCTGAGAACAAGAATCAGGTGTGTGCTCAGTTTGTTGAGGCTGTTGAGAGTAATTGTTCCACGGAGAAAAACGCCGAAAGCTTATCATATTTCTGCATGTATAACTAACAAGGCTTTCTGCAATCATCTACATCACGAGTACAATCGTTGGGGTGTGGCAGTTGCACGCTACAGGCGACTGTTGTTTGCACGCATCGCTGAGAAGGACTACGGGACCGCAGCAACGCATACGTCGGCCTGTGTTGGTTGGCGTTGCGTCAATAAGTTTGAACGACGCAGTTACGACGATGTTGCCTAGTGGCCACGTTGTGTCGCCAGCGATGATAAAATCATCACATTATCGACTGATACTGGCTACGTTCTTGCTCGTAGTCGCAGGTAAGTGATAACGAATTGACTAATAAGTTACTGACTTCGCTATAATATAAAACTCGAGTTGGTTAATAGGTTGCGCCGTTTTCCTTCCGAGACCGATACAATGTTCGTAGACGAAAGTTATGCGGTGTGAAATAGGCATTGTTGTTACGGAGATAAATACATTAGATTCAGACGTAGTGCATTTCCGAGAAGCTTGCCCGGCCAATTTTTAACGTCGTTGTCGTGTTGCAAAATTTTTGTCAAGCGGTTCAAGGTTTAACAGTTAACACCGGTA
>Ga0209780_1005267_pt1 | contig 10173 bp, 4 predicted proteins | sample WorMetexBAHAMAS2_FD_187384 | JGI IMG/M metagenome (GOLD analysis project Ga0209780, IMG submission 187384) | Marine gutless worms symbiont microbial communities from Max Planck institute for Marine Microbiology, Germany - Inanidrilus exumae... | ecosystem: Host-associated > Annelida > Digestive... | reverse complement strand
CCTCCGGGGTCGCTAAATCGAGTACCTGCTTCGGCTGGGGGTAAAGGCGGGATTCTCACCTCTGTCGGGTGTCAGGTAACACTGTGTGATCCCGTATGACATGTGAGTTTCCCGTAGCGGTGAAAGCTAACTTGGTGCTAACTGCTATACACTGTTTACTTTTTACTTTACCATATCAGTCGACGAGCATCCTGAGACGAGGCACCGAGGTGTAAAGACGGTTTCGCGTCTTCTCGGCCCGGAACGGCAGCCGTTACAACTTACTAATAGTTGGCAAAATACCGCGCGGTGTACAGTTCACCCAGTTCTGCGAATTTTTCTGGTTTTTGTCTTGGAGCGGCAGCGCAGTGGAGAGGCCAGTGTCGGAGAGGAGTCACTGATCAGTGTCGCGATGACTGAAAAATACGATACGATACGATACGATACGATACGGTACGATACGATACGGTATGTTTACGTGCGCTCAAAAGCTGACGGGACTGCCAGCTTAATCCAGTGCACAGCACCAAAAAAACTAAAAATAAGAAATAAAACTAAAAACAAACACCGAGTAGCCAAGAAGAAACGGTCCGCATTATAGTCGGTGAAGGCAGTCCGGAGGGGGAAGAATTTGTGAAACAAGTAGGTTTATGCAGCGCAGACGCCGCAGAAGCAGTATAGCACCATTGGCTTACTGCCAATGACGTGCGGTGAGCAATAAGTAAGTAAACAGAAAATAGATGAAGCCATGACTTGTGTTACGGCTTTTACGGCTGCCAACAAAGTGGGATGTTGAAACGACTGAGAAGATGTGTGCACGTGGCAAATGACAAACGACACTCCACATCCTCAGCAGCTGCCCAAAGACCAAGCTGGAAAGTGATCTGCAGCGACTGAACTCGGGTGACGATGTTGCTGTTCAACAGCTAATGGCTTAATAGCTTGTGAACGCACACGACAACTGCACTGTCTCTCAAAACAATACACTTGACTTTCGATCATAACTTTGGCAAATGTAGACCGATTTTTAAAATCCGTCCGTTCACTGACAGATTCGCAAGGTAACTCTTTATGTAACCATTGTAGGGCCTTCCACCTTACTTCCAGTGAGAAAACTTGAAATTTGGTAGGTAGATTGACGGTAGCAAATGCTAGCTGAGGATGGCAAACCGTCACTGATAGGGGTGTGGTCAGTTCACGTAAACCACTTAAATCTTGGTGGGCACCAACCGTATCTCCGGAACGGCTGAAGCTAGAGTGGTCAAATTTTGCATGAAGGTAAATTGTATCAAATCATAGCCTAAGCCTACGGCGACAAATCACCCCTGAATGGGCTTGGTCAATCACGTGACCCGTTTTTTTAAATTTTGTCCCGATCATATATCTGTAATTGGTGAAGCTAGGCATTTCAAAATTCGTGGACTGATTGATACAGAGGAGTACGAGTGCATGCGCGATATATTAGTCCCAACAGGGATGTGTTCAGTCGCGTGACCTCGTTAAATTTTGGGAAATAAGTGATTATATCTCGTTATCGGTGCAAGGTAGAGACATAGTTGTATAATGGAAGGCTAATAGGAAATCGTATGTGGCCTATAGAATGGCACCGTTGCCAATGACCTTGAATGACCTCGAAAGTCCATTTTGCTGTTTGAAACCTTCATAGCTCATGAAACATAGCACGAATTTAATAACACAGCGCGTCACTTGGTTAAATAACTTGACAAATCTTCACCAGTTACCTTCGGAAAGTTCGAAGTTATGCCCTACAACATGGAGATCTCATCGTTACCATAGATTGCTGGGACGTGACTTCACCATATCTGTACTTATAAACATTAGGCCCATTTATTTATTTGCATAATGAATAACATTGGCTACGGTATGGCCGACGAGCTTTTGCTGTAGCTGGACCGTCCGTCAGCTTGGAACTCTTTGCCGGACTATCTCCGGCGTCTGATTGCAGCGTTGACAGTTTCAAACATATGCGAAAGACGTAAGCTTACTTGTTTGCGCGGTTCTAGAACATTTAGCGCAGGGGTGGGCTTTGTCTTATGACAAGGCGTTTCATAGATTGACATTTACATTACATTACGGTGGAACAAATCTGATCAACATCGTCGATTCGGCTTAGCATGAGCTGCGAAAATCGGCTTCAATCTCATATTAAATTACTTACTGTCTGCAGTGCTAGCTGTCGGCGCAACAGGCACATCAAATATTTAGGATAAATCACAATGGTTTGGGTATCAATGGTGTCAAATGGCAATGTACAAAAATGACTCGGTTTTCTGGTGATCTGGTCGAAGTCGAAAAGGGCATGCAAGAATTATTTCAAGAATGAGTAAAAGGGTTAAGGTATTCGCTTTTAGTTCCGGGTCATTTGTCAGCGGTGTTTTTGGCCCTAGAAAGCATTATTTCAGTTGAACAGGAACCAGAAACCGCAAACGTGCGTGAGTGTAGTCCATGATTTAAGACAGCAGGTGGTAAATGGCTCCGTCAGCGTGTGCCGTTACTTATATCATAGGTGACATATTGGTTTTGGTGACTCGTGGTGAAAAATAGTACACGTTGCCGTCGTGCATAATTTAGTAACACGGCGTGTCAATGGCTCTAGCTACAGCTCCATTCAGACGATATAGGGCGGGGTGACTAAAATACAGGACCAGAAAACGACGGACTAAAACGAATATATAGGTGGGCTATATATTCGGGTCGACTGAAAACGCTCGTCGGTTAGTATTGGTGTGGTTCTGTCATCACTTAGTTTTTTATTTCCATATTTTAACGGAAAACGTGCACACGAAGACGCATAGCTAATCGCTAACCACTGTGCATATTAAAAACTTGAAAAAAATAACGATAACATAAATTGTAATGAATTATTGTAAAACGACACATAAAACAAACATAAACTAGCTCGTCGCGATGTAGTTCTACAGTCAATCGATTAATTAATACTTTAATGACACGCGAATTATGTACAAATGGCGACAGTGAATAGTACGATAAACAAAAGGCGAGCGAAACTCTAAAAGGTCATGACGAATTTTTGAACTATCAGCTGTACATGGTACACGTAGTTTAAGTACAGTGGTGTTTCTAGCATTCAAAAAGTTGGGGCTATTTTCGGGCCAACATAAATGTGGGGGAACAGACTCGACGTGCGTGAAACAAAGCTATCTACCGTACTCAGCTCAAGTTGTGGAGGACGTAAGGCTGGTCAGCTCCATTTTTGCACCGTCAGTTTTACACTTTTTTATTTGGTTTTTAGGTCGACTCCTCCGAGTCGACCTAATAAAGTAGGTCTTAAATGTCCGTCCGTACGTCCGTACGTCCGTCCGTCCGTCCGTCCGTCCGTCCACAAAATGTTTCTTCGATTTCCATGAAATTTGGTATGTAGTTAGAGGTCGATAAGTGATTCATGATGGTATGCAGTATGACCCGATCCAAGGTCAAGGTCGTGGTCATGAGCCCTTGAAAGTCCGAATTTAGGCCATTTTCAAGACTATCTCCTCCCCATACAATGGGGCTGGCAAATGACCACGGATTCTTAAATTAGGGGGCAATACCTAAAGCTTATCGGGGCCGGATTTTTCAGTTTTGTCCTCGTTTTTGTGTCACGTGATTTTGAAGTCGGCAGTAAGTAGGAGTCGACCTCCAGTCCGTACGGGGCTAATTTATTTATTTGTATGTCGTGTAATTTCAGGTCTGTCATTTTCAGCGCCTCCGATAGGGCGTGTAAGTAAACAAAGACTATTTATTCCGGATCTAGTTTTACTCTGGAAAACGCTAACTTCCAATGCAATACGATGCATTAAGCATAATATGGTTTTCTGTTTCGTTTAGATTCGAAACTAAAATTTTGGCCTTGGCTCGGCCTTGAGGCCAAGCATTTGGCTTCAACTGCAGTCTCGGGTCTAGGCCAATATTTTGGCCTCGGCAGAAGCCAAGGCCAAGTCGCGGCCGAGGACAATGTTACGAGGCGAGGCCCTGGTCAAGGACAATATTCTGGCTTCATCCGAGGCCAAAATATCGAAATCAAGGACAATATTGTGTTGCGTGGTGGCTCAGCGGTAGGGCGTTGGACTTGCGATTTATAGGTCGCGGGTTCAATTCCCGGCCGGACGGATTTCACGTAACATAGGTCAACTCAGCCTTGCATCCCTCTGGGGTCGCTACATCGAGTACTTGCTTCGGCTGCGGGTAAAGGCGGGATTTCTCACCTCTGTCGGGTGGCAGGTAACACTGTGTGATCCCATATGGCATGTGAGTTTCCCGTAGCGGTGAAGAGCTGAGTTGATGCTAAACTGCTATACACTGCCTGCTTTACTTTACTTTACTTCACTTTACTTAATATTACTTAATAATTTGTGTTCATATTACGATGCCGAGACCGATGTAGGCCTATTTTAGCCTCGACCTATGCATGCGCCGCTAGCCTGCGATTGGCTTAGGCATCTTGACGCTTCACGCCCATCTGTTGCTACGGCGATCTCTGCTTACAATGGGCCGTCACGTCTCCAAAAAATTGCCCCCTCTCCTGGGGGAATTTACACCCCATCTAATAATGGTTCCTTGGGCCCACCCGAAAAAAAAGAAAGTCAGAAAGTCATTGAAGACGGAATTGTTCGCGCGATCATACACTGTCTAACTTTATAACGAACTGCTCTAGCACTTGACTCACTGTTTCGTTTTCCCTTTGTTCCGTGACCTAGAAGTTTTAGGACTTATGTCACGTTAATGCAAATTCTTTAACTAACTTAACTAACTAACCCGACTCACCATCCAAAACGGCATCTCGATCGGTTCAGCCGTGTTTGCAGGGCTTACGAACGTGTCCAACAGACCGACAGACTGAGCGATCGACCACGCTACTCCGTGTATAGCAAGCGGCCGCTTCGCTAGATGCGACATGGCCTAATAATTATTGTTTACTCGGTTTCGTGCAAGTCCTGTGGGAGGCAGTGAGGTTCAACTCCCGTAAACCCAACTTGGCTGTTCGTGCTAATACGATTAGGCCTAACGACATCGACAGTCGCATGGTGTTGCAGGTCAGACAGCTACTTATCATCGTTCACCTCTGCTACAGGCCGTGTAAATCCTCATAAACTGGAGTTGCCGCGGACGCGATTCAACAATACCGCACGACCACGTGTATCATAACTTTGACTTAGTGGTATATTTTATGAACGGCGTTACGCGCAGCAACGAACTTATTCTACGTCCGACATAAGCAGATCCAGCCCGTCGTGTTGAAACGCGCCCCTTTTCCTTTGCCCAATTTTATGTTTTCTCCCCATACCCTCCTCTAGTCGATCCCATCCACCCCTCACTGCTCCATTACCATCGTGCCCTTTCCTTTCCATATGCCGCTCATGTACGCCGTCCTTCCGCCTCTCCCCTTCCATCCCCTTCCGTGTCCTTATGATCCGCGAAATCCGGTCGTAGAGAATGCAATAAGCAAACGCGGGGTCTGATAGATCCAGACCGTCAAATGTCTTTGTGTGCGTGAAATTGCCAAAACTTCCGACTTCATTGATGTCTGACAGATATTGTAACTTGCAGATTAATAATGCACTGGAAAAAGGACACCATCTTATGTTGTTGGGGCCACGTTGGGGCCCGTGGCCCCATTTGGCCCCTAAATCCACCCATATACTTCGAGTTCGATTACCATTGTCATGGGTGATCGTTTCGCGGGTCTACTGTATTGATATTTAAGCCAGCAATCATGCATATCAACCCACACTGGCACCCTGGCCATCCTTTCCGTGGCCATGGTACAATGAATATTGACGATAGTTTCGGTCATTACTAGGGAAGAAACAGTGAGTTCTGCTGGCATAGGCCTATTGATCAAGTCGGCTGAAGGCATTTGCTATTAAGTGAGCCAACTATCTGGCTAATGTCAATCACATGCCAGCTTTAATAAATTTAACTCGCCGTCTCAAAGCGCCACAAAGGGGATAACGGACCTCGTTGACTATGTGAAATTTTCCTCTTTATTTTCTTCGTGTGAATGAAGTTGGGAATCGACACGTAAACTGTCTGTTAACATTCTAGTTAAAACTGGATTAAAAATGAACATACTTGCGACTACAGTTCGGCTGCCGTTGGGAAGTCGCGCGTCATCGACATACCGCCGCCGTCGTCTTATGCTGCTAAGTCAGTCCGGTGCATCCTCGAGATGACGGCTGCAGCAGCTGCTGCATGGCGTAGCTTCAAATGGGCGCAGCAGATGGAGCTGACAGCGACGACCACGCCCGGCAGCACCATCAACGATTTTTAAAACCTCGGTTGACATAACCGCTGCAGGTGCGACGCGATATATAAAGTGCGTGTAATTCATAGCACACGTCGGCGTCTAATTTACGAACAGCCACACAAGTCCATTTGGTATCATTGCCGTGTTGGCAAGGACCACCAACAGGTCTGTGAGTGCTCTTTATTGGCGTTCGTCGGGATGACTACTGCAACGCTGTGCAGCCTCCCACGGATACGCACTTAAGCCCGGTCCACACCAGCAACAATGCCGAAGCAACATTGTCGAATGCTACAAGTTGAACGATTCTTTCGACAAAGTCGAAAAACATTGAACATGTTCAAACTGTTTCGGCTTTGTCGAAACGACGAAATCACACAAAAAACTGGCAACAAAGTCGAACGTTGCTTCGACATTGTTGCCTGTTGCTTCAACATTGTTGCTGGTGTGGACGGGGCTTAAAATAGTGGAGTGTACGAGGTTCCAATCGCCGACACGATATACGGCCATCCCTTCAAGTTTAAGAATTACCCACACCGACAACAGTCGCGTGGGTAGGTTTTCAGCGGTGTTTGCGTGTTTGTGCGTTTGTTTTCCACGCGATATCCCAAAAACAGACGATGCAGCGAGGATGACCAAAGTTGACATAGACATGTTCCACCATGAGTAGTGGAAACCCGTTTACTTTGGATTCACTCATAAGGTGAAAGGTCAAAGTCACGATGCACAAAAACAGTGTGGGCGTGGCGTTTTTTGCATTGCTGCGAGTGCTGGCTTCTTCTAGTCCTTTAGGATCTCTTGACAGTTAAAGCTAATCACTGTATTGTATTGTGCATTGGTATCGACTTCTCTCCAGCGTCAGGGAACGAATAAGACGACTCCGTGGTCTGGGAAGGTGATAAGCTGCTACTGACAACCTGGGCGGATATACGGCCACCAACTATTTTAGTCCATTTTTGGCCGTTGGAAACAAAGTCATTGGCGTCCCCAACGAGAAAAGAAAAGTTGAAAAGTTTTAAAGTCACGACGAAAACTCCACAGAACGCGTCAGATCTCGAAAGTAGTCTGGTAACGAGTTCCAGGCCACCGGGCCGGAAACAGAAAAGGCCCAACGACCGAACATCGAACGGCGGTGTCGAGGCACAAGCAGCTGACGGCAGCCAGCGGACCGCAAGTGTTGCCGATGGCTGATGCTAGACTCTTTAGACGTCTGCAAAACCATGCTCATTGTCTTTATCCTATTCTACCTCGTAACATCAAATCTCGTCAGCTCCTTTTTAAAAAAGGCATGTATTTACTCTTCCGCGCTGTAGGACCCTCCTTATAGCTTGTGTAACAAGAACTCATCAGGAGATGAGATAGCGAACGTAAACCTTTTAACGACGATATCGCACACGTACTTCAAAATACCAAAAAGAGAACCTACTTTATTTAGCAAATTAAACGATAGCTAGGCAAGTACTGCGCATTAAGTCGTGAATTTATGAATCTGCTACAGAATTTCCACTTTGCAGTTATAGAATATTAATACCTCGTTGGCTTGCAGTAAGCTCATTGACGAATAATAGGACGATCGAGAACCAGCTTCATGCAGCTGGTGCTCAACTCAACTGTCCTTGGTTATATTGAACAAACGGCATAAAGCTACATGTAACACAAGCCACAAACTAGAACAAGGTGTCGCCCTGGCGGAACGTAACAATACTGACCTGCTGCGTGATGTCCCCTATTGAGTTACGTTGCGCCGTGGAGTGTTACAAACGCCAACAGACGACGACAGAAGACGACAGACACCAGCGAGCGTTACTAGTCTGGCCCATTTACACCATGTATAGGCGGGCCAGTAATAATCGACTGTCGTGTACATGTAAATGAAGACGAATTTGGGGACGGAATCAAACTGGCGATCGTTCTTGTTCGCTAATCGTCACAGTAATTTTAGTTGCGACTATAGGCCTAGCGTTATTTGCCGTATAAATTATTCGACTTAGTCGCCTAAATGTCGCGACACTATCTTAGTCCCTGTATTTATTATTTTAATGTTCGTTCCTTCGTATATCTCTGGAGATATGCCGACCGTCAGGATCATTCCTGGGTCACGCAATTTCTCAGCCAAATTCGTACCTGTGCAGTGTTATGCGTCTAAAAGTCTTCATGGCGTGGACTAACTAGTATCGCAGATTACAATTCAACTAGAAAGCGGGCAGAGCCCAACGTGCAGCCCGCCCGGCATACGCAGTGTGCGACGTACTGTGCATTTCTTACCTATAGACTGGCTATGCTACTGCCACCTAGCGAATGACCTTATTAACTTCTCTGCAGTCACCACCCATTCAAATGAGCTACAAGATCTCAGGGGTTATTTTACCAAAGTTCCATAAATTTGTAGCCCGTATGAATTTTTTTCATCGACGGTGTTAACGCCACAATCCGCGTTGCGATCCGTCCACCCGTTGTCGAATGAGATGGGAGACATTGGAAATAAAAGCAACATAAGCAAAACATAAGCCCCCCCGGCGGCATCGCGATGCCGGGCGGGCAAATGCACGTTTAATGCACGGGGAAAACAGAAGCTTTATTTCCTGCCCTAAAAGCTTTCTCTATGACGCGAAGCGACGTCTTCCAGTAAATCCAACCATGCCAAAGAACTTATTGTATTTCGTGAAGTTGTAAGAGAGCTCAATTATCATTGAATTTTGCACATTTTGAGCATTACACTGCATTTAACAATACATAGATAGTGGGGGACAATGCACTGTCATTCACTGTGGCGTTAAGTTATATATTATACTTATTGTGACGGTCGTAATAGGACACTTGCATGCGTATATCTGTTGACTTATCTTACATATTCCCAAAATTTCATGTGTCGATTAATGCGAATTAATCGCATCTTATACTATACGATAGATTCACGTTTTACTTACAAACACGTCGCTCTCTGGAACTAGCATTTACTTTAAGACTAAAGCCCGGTCCACACTAGCAACAATGTCGAAGCAACGTTCGACATTGAAGCATTCGACAATGTTGCTTCGACATTGTTGCTGGTGTGGACCGGGCTTTATTAGGCCTAGTTGTCGCTTCGTACAGATTATACCTTGATATTTTCAACGACCTGTTTAAACAGTCGTCCTCAGCTAAATATTCACGCCATTAGGCCTATGTGAAGTTTTGCGCTAATAAAATCGATCCATAACTTTTCGAGATATCTTCGTTGTAGTTAAACAGTAAGACAGATATAATTATCACAACCTGAAACGAGCCGCAACATTATAGCCTAACTTTCTTACACGTTGGCAACTTGGTAGAACTAATTATTGTTATACTAAAACACTTAGGCTTAACATAATAAGAAACTCTACATGAATTAAGTAATAGGCCTAATTGAACGACGTGGTCTTGCAGAAGCATTCACCAGCGATTTTTAGTTTGTATCGTGTGCTCAAGAACACTAATGGAACCTCAGAAATGCATCAGGGTGATTCCAATTTTCTTCATTATGTAATTACGCTGATAATAATATATAATATCGAGCACGGCTGGCGACAGTCTAGACGTTGCAAAGCGGCAGAATGATTTTAATGGTCAAGTTAATAATATGTTGTGTTTTTTTCGGAAAGTTGCCATCTATCGTTAAATCCCGTTTATTCTGTTCGTATTGTACAAGCTTCTACGGTTGTGAGTTATGGGATTTATCGTGTGATCAGATAATGCACTTTTGCACTGCATGGAGAAAAGGCCTTCGCAGGGTTTGGGATTTACCTTATCAGACTCACTGTTACCTGCTTCCGCTGTTAAGCCATTGTCTTCCTGTGTTTGATGAAATATGCAGCAGGTCAATGAATTTTGTTTTCACATGTTTGTCTCACACTTCTAAACTTATTAGGTATGTTGCTCATCACGGTATTAGGTTTGGTCTTAATTTC
>Ga0209780_1005266_pt1 | contig 10175 bp, 2 predicted proteins | sample WorMetexBAHAMAS2_FD_187384 | JGI IMG/M metagenome (GOLD analysis project Ga0209780, IMG submission 187384) | Marine gutless worms symbiont microbial communities from Max Planck institute for Marine Microbiology, Germany - Inanidrilus exumae... | ecosystem: Host-associated > Annelida > Digestive... | reverse complement strand
AACCAGTCAAAATGCCGATTGGAGGGTAAACTGGGGTGCCACCACTGTGTCATGCAATTTTGGTCGGTCTTTGGCCGGCGAACTTTCCCTCTCCTGCGCTTAACCTGTAACTGACGGGTGACCATTTATATTGGTAAACCGTCTACTACAGATCAGCCAATCAGGCCAACTCAGCCTTTCATTCCTTTGCGGTCGAGAAATGAGTAGTAAGTTGCAATTGGATGTTTGCTGCCTTAGTTAGGTGTGGTGCCATCTGGTGAACGCTTACGAAGGAAAGGCAGGCATGGTGTAATTTGCAGGTGAAACTGTGTGATCCATGTCTGAGTGCTTTGAGACTATGCATAGTATAAATAGCGCTGTATAAATACTCTTCCTTTCCTTTACCTGCTACCAGCGTACCAAGTGAATGGTCTTTTTTTTGTGTCAGCTGGAGACATTTGATCTAATCAGTGAACATATCTGCTGGTCGAAGGTCTTGAACACTTAGTTTTTAAAAGTGAACTTGGGTGAACTTGATTTTCATTTCTAGTAGTGGTGACAATGAATTTTGAACTTGAACAAATATCATAAATATGTATATATGATAATATGTTCATGATGATGGCAACATCACATCAAAGCAATTCATATACAGCCAAAAACAGCTGCAGTTATGTTGGCCGAATAGTAATGTTCGCCTGTATGATATGGCCCCAGTGATAATCAAATAAGATACTATTGATATCCACTGATACGAATACCTATTACTGGCTGTAAGTGAAGTAACTGAACCTGGACATTTGTAAAGCACTTTTAAATACTATAGCATTTTCCAGAGCGCTCAGGTATGGCAACATACAGTGTTACCTGCAAACAAGCCATACCTGCCTTTACTCCCAGCCACGGAGCTTGATCACCGCCCTTTTGCTGGTACTCATTTTACCGTCCCACTGAGGGTAGAAGGCTGAGTCGACCTGGGTGGCTGGTTACATACGGAAATGAAGTGACGTCTCCGGGAGTCGAACCCAGACACGGTCACCCATCCCAGTACTAACCGGGCTCTGCGAAGATTAACCTCATTCATCACGACCAATGCGTTACCACTACGCCAAACTGTAAAACCTGTAGCAGTATGAAATCGGTGTTTTGTGCAGCGTTATACTTATGTCACTTTACTGATGAACATTGACAGAGTCAACAATCGGAGTATGCACCTGTTAGTGACAGTGAGGATGGACCACTGGCTGTCTGAGATAAGATGTTTACATAAAGTTGTATGTGTATTCTGTAATTTCTTTTGTTACCAGTACACTGCTGACACACCCACATACACACTCTTACTTTATCGACAGTTAATTGTAATATGTGATTTCACATATTTGTGCATCCATTACAAAATCACACCAGCATACTGACCAGTACATAGGTCGACTCAGCCTTGCATCTCTCCAGGGTCGATATGTCGAGTACCTGGTTCGGCTGGGAGTAAAGGCGGGATTCTCACCTCTGCCGGATAGCCGCTGACATATGTCATGTGAGTTTCCCGTAGTGGGAAGACTAAGTTGTTGCTAACTGCTATACACTGTTTACTTTACGTTACTTTACATGTAACATGTTCTTAGATGTGACAGCAGTAGTAGTAAGCTCTGTTAATGCTGGTGTTCAGCTGTTGATCTGCCTTGCATTCATTTGTCGTCAATGATGAAGCATCAGTGCAGCAGTTTTGATAGTGATGTCCATCCCTGGCATACCGTAGCCGAGCGGATTGATCCAAAGCTGCCTCTTGGTCAACAGACGTACGTATTACTGCGTCAGTGCTGACTGTAGCTTTAGCATCATTGATTCTGTGGTAATATTTCATTTGTAATGTAGCTTTTGCTTAAGGTGCTTATTGATGTGTTGTATTCAGATAGTGCTGTGTTATTTTCTGTTTTGTGGTCTCTTCCAGTTTAGTATCGCGTGCTACTTACAATGTGTCCGGAAAAAAAAGGTGCCGCTTTATCTCTGCCTTTAACTGTGCCAAATACTTACCAATTTTCAAAATTCTTTTACCGACAGACTTAGCAGTAATTCGATTTTCGAGCACAAACATTTCACCGGGTAGTGTAGCAACGTGTTTGAGATGTGATGGGGGTGTTTTATTGTCACTTTTGACAAATTTACTGCTAAGTTTGTTGATGAAATAATTTTGAAAATCGGTCAGTATTTGGCAAAGTTAGAGGGAAAAAATATAGTGGCACCTTTTTTCTGGACATGGTGTATTAGCTGTAGCTTTTGAAGCAAGTGGCTGTTGCTAAGTGCATATGATTCCCATGAGGCCATATGAGTCGTCACTGGTTTTACAGAACTGATGGAAGAAACAGTGGTTTACGATGGTGTGATGTATTTCACCGGGAATGGTGAAGTGGCAATGGCTCTGGCTATCCTGCTGGATTTGCATTAACTCAGCAATTCTTGTGGTTTCTACACCGGGAGTCAAAAAAACCCGTACCTCTACGACATTGTGGCAAGGCTTCACCAGAAAGCACATATGTCGATAATTTTTGACAGATACAATTGCACTACATCAGTTCATCTGAATATGCAAGTAACAAGTTTGGTGGTGTTGAGAACCACCTGCAGTTTCCATGGCAGTGAGGAACGACTGGTTGCAGTGTTGGCTGACTTTGAACTTTGAACAGGCAGCTGTCGATAAAGCAATCGACTGGTGGAGAAACGACTCCGAGCTTGTGTGAAGGACAAAGGAGAACACTTCAAACACTTGCTGTGATTGGCTGTAGCCTACTGTGTGCTGCTTAGATGCATAATTTCAAACAACTTAAATGTTTAAGTTATTTTCGCCAACACAAGTGTTTTACGAATGACGCATGATGGATAGCGCAAGTGTGCCGATAGTAACATCATGTCTGCTGGTAGTCTGCTATACATGTGTTATGTACAACTTTAATATTATGTCAGGAACTAACTACATGTAGACCTATGCATATTGATATTTAAAGCAGTGTTTATGACGTTGTGCCACAAAATTAGAGGGGTCTGAGTTTTTTTTGACTCACAGTTTAGTTTGGTATATTATTGTTATGAGCGCATTAGAGATTTTTTGACAATGCGCTATATAAATTCACTTTTACTTACTTACTTACTTACTTACTAAGTTGATGGATGCTGTGCAGGTGGTACCATGGTTCAATTAGTCGACTCGACGCCGAGGCGTTACTTCGTGTGCATAGAGAGGGAAGCTATTTAGTTCGCATGAGCGAAAGTAACCGGTGTGATTATTCACTCTCGTTGAAGTAAGTTACGAATATCAACATCTCAATAAACGTTATTGCATTTTTTCTGCACAGTGCTTTGCTAGCGTGGTTGTGGTGCTGTGTCCATCCGCCATCACAAGTTGGGAGTTCTGCTAAAATGGCTCAACGTAGAATGATGCTAACAATATTATAAGATAGCCCAAGGACTGTAGTTTTCTGATGCTAAAAAGATCTCTGCACATTTTCATTGGGGTCACCCACAATGGGAGTGCCAAATAGAGGGGGTAGGATAAAATTGGCGATTTTCCTACCAATATCTCGCTATATCTAGACACAAAAATAGGTCATTTTGGAGACGTTCTTTGCAGCCAATCTCTTGGCTTGGTGCTGAAGAAACTAAACCCAACACAACAAATACAAGCAACACAGGAATAAAATATCTAACCTAACACTATAAACATGCAAATAAAGGTAGACTTAAAGAAACACACAGAAACAAAATCTAAACCTAAACCAGCATGCAAATTTAAGAACGGTTCATATGTGTATATCACTGTACACAACTGTCATACACAGCACAGAGCAGTTCTGATTATTTTCCCTTTTAAGTTCTAACTTCCAGACAATCATCACAGCTCTGATGCTGTCTTTTGGAGGGGATGGGGAGAAACGATGCAAGATAGGGACATAGTTACTATTGAATGTATATGGAACTCGTATGCACTCTATCGAATGGTGCTATTTCCAGTGACCTTGAGTGACCCCCTAACTATCCCAAACCACCCCATTTTCTACATATTGTATTTTCTTTCATATTTTTGTAATGTATGGAGTTGTTAGATAGGTTGATTGTACCAAGTCTTAGCCCATGGACGAGAAACCAACCCTGAAAGGGGCGTGGGCAAGTGATGTGACCCGTTTAAATTTTTGCGGCCCCAGTCATATCTGCAACTGCTGATGCTGGAGATGTCAAATTTTCTATACAAGTAGGACATATGAAGTGTTAGCCTTGTGGTGACAAACTAAATCTCTGGGCGTGGTCAGAGTCGCATGACCCATTTTTAGGTCGACTGTTCTGATTCAGTCTAATAAAGTGGATCTCATATATTGTATGTCCGTCCGTCTGTCTGTCCGTCCACAAAAAGTTTCTTCAATTTTAATGAAATTTAGCCTGTAGGTAGAGGTCGATGAGTGATGCATGACGGTATGCAGTATGACCCGATCCAAGGTCAAGGTCACGAGCCCTTCAAAGTTGGAAATCCTTCCATTTTCAAAAGCTATCTCCTCTGCCATTTACAATGGGAGCTGGCAACTGACCACTGATTCTTAAACTAGGGCACAATATTCAAATTTCGTTGGGCCAGATTTTTTATATTTGTCCTAGTTTTTGTGTCACATGACTTTGAACTTGGCACAGACGTCAGTTGCAAAGAGTCAACCATCAGTCCCGTACGGGACTAATTTATTTAAAATGTTGGACATCTGTCATGGATGCTGTTGAATATTATATGTGTACGTACACAAAAATGTTTGCGTTACTGAGTGTGATGAACCTTGACTGTTGTGGTCTGCCAGGAGTCCTCGTGGTTTTATGCACATGAAGATTGTCAGCTGTGAAGATGGTGGTGGTTGCGGCGGTGGTCACTACATCCTTGGCCAGTTCAGCCAGCCGTTCGAGAGCATCCCTCAGATGATTCACCATTACACGATCAATAAGCTTCCAATCAAAGGTGCTGAGCACATGTCGCTGATGTACCCAATCAACAATGAACTGCTCTGAACTCTTCGACGTCATTTATTTGGCAGACTCGCGGTTTCCGGTTCTCAAGTTCTTGATGTGCTGGAGATTCGACTGAAGCTGATGGCAGACGGAGTGAAAATTGGTCCGCGAAACAGCAGCAGTGACATCATTTGCCAAATTCGTGGATGTACTCAGTCATTTACTTGTTGTTAGTCGGTGCCGCTTCTACGGTTTGGTGCCAAAACATATTACCAAAGTATGCTGTCGTATTCCCGCAGAGCACCAAGCCTATGTCGGCATAGGTTTCTGGTACAGTATCCGTATGGTGTGTCGTCAACTTCAATAGTGACATGGTGCAGAGTACCAGCTTGTTACAGCTGGTGCTGTCTCCTTTCTCAGGTTTCTTCGTCAGTGTCGCAAAGATTAAAACCAGTTGGTAACGGAGTAGTTCCCGAAAGATTTCCGGAATTGTAAATGTAAATATGCAAATATTGCAGTGTGTAAATAAAATGCTAATTTTTGTTGAAAATTTGATAAATTCATCTCCTGTTATGATTTAAAGGATGGATATAATGGGCACAGAATTTTGTCCAATAAATTTGGTCATTTTGCTCGGTCAGCAGTCACGGTGTTTATTCTCATTCCCTCATTATTAGTTTGACATAAATTCCCGTTGCTGCAGGAATACTGTGACCGTTTAGGTATTAGCATATTGCACTATTTTCCATTATGGCTTCATTCTTTATGTTTGTTCTTTGTCTTGAAGCTGATGCTATGGCGTGATGGCTGAGTGATGATTAGTCGCCTTTTGTGCAACAATTTATATTCATTGTATACATCACTTTCTAGGACCAAGTCTCATTGCTATCAAAATCGCGCTATTCTGATATTTGTGAGCTTTGCTGTAACTGCCGTTATTATTATTATTAATTAATTAAGCCTATTATTATTAAATATGCTGCCAATTCAAGCGTGTTGTAAGTTGGTAAAAAACTGCAAGGGCACAATAACAGTGAACTAAAAAGTAAAAATTAATTTTGAAAGAGCCACCAGTACCATCACTACCTACAATCCTACATGTTTGTTGCATACTTGACTATTGCGGTTCTTTGTACTGCAGTCATCCAACTGCAGTCGGCCAACTTCAGCAGATTAAAAACTTTAGCATATGCTATAAAATTAAAGCTCATAGATTCTCTTATTCTTAGTTCTGCTTATTGGCTTGAAGTTAGTGAGGAGCTCATTTTGTACACAAAGTTCTCGTAACTACAAATCCGTTTCATCCAAAATATCAGAAATATGCTAAAACACATCACGTTCTTCTCCATTTACCAATCCTTTCCTCTGTTGCCTACGGAATGCCTTTGTGGTTCCAGACTCGGACAAATCTGATCTGAATCATAGTTTGTCAGTAACTGACATTCTCTAGTCACTTTTTTTAGTATTTTTCCCCGTAAATTTTTTACGTTGGTTGCATGCAGTATTCATCACACACTTAGCAGTCATATTGCATCAGTTTAATGTCTCCAAAATGACCTATTTTGAGTCTGGTTGGAGTAAAACCTTAACTCAGTTAACCAGTCAAGCATCAGTTTGTAAGAATCCACCAATGACCCCCCGCATACAACTTTTTGTTTCAGCCGGAGATCATGGCATGCATTGATAACTGCCATTTTCTTGTTTTGTGCCAGCTATTTATCATATCCGTACATGTATCACCAGGGATTTTTGAGATTAGGAAGTATGTCGATAGTTGTAAAAATAGTAGGTAATGTTAGTTTGACAAATAGAGAAAGATGGTGATGATTTTTTAAAGACTGTAGTCACACTATTTTACATGATTTTTTGCCTCTTGTTTACAAGTAAGCAACTGTCTTCTGTGCAAAAACGTTTTCGGCAGTCCGTGTTAACACAACAGATAGTCAGTATTCATATAGTAGTCGGTGGTTGATATAGTCGTTTGCCTTCAGTATGCGTGCTGTACGTTGATGTGCTAGTCAGAAGCTATGCAGTGCTTTTAAGTGTTCTCTGATTTAATTCTTTTATAGTCCGAAACATATGCATCAACGTTTTTTGTAACACTTTATATTGCTGTTGACGTGAAATAGGTTTTCCGTCACTTATTTTTATTCTTTGTTATTTCTAGATGTTATGTGTGCATCGGTGAACTTGCAAAGATGTCTGCTGCGTTGTTTACGGGTTTATTTAGATGCTGCAGATTGGCTTGCTATTTTAACAGTCAGTTACAGTGAGCATCTTGACAATGGCAGTTTCTCAAAAGTCTCCTGATAAAGGCTAGAAATGGTGAATGATATGACATGCAGTGTGCAATATGTGAATACATTCAGTAACAAAATCATTTTTACTGCGTGACATAAATGCTAGTGTGGGTTGTGCTGTTGCCCTGTGTCTGTCTGTCTGTCTGTCACAATGTGGCATTGTACTGAAACGGCTAAACGTAGGATCTCACAAACATTGCCCCACAGTATCCCAACGACTGTAGTTTTTTGCAGCCAAATATTTGGTGAAATTCAAATGGGATCACTCCAGTAAGGGTGCCATATACAGGTGGGGTTGGTTAAAATTTGCGATCTTTACCGATATCTTGCTGTATCTCAGAAATGGAACGTAGGGACTTTATTAATATATACACTGAACATTGTAGCATTCCATGACAGTTCTGGATATAAAAATCTTGTTTAATTCACATAAAACAAAAAACTGACAATGGTAATAGTTCCAGGTAAGAAAAAAAGAGTTCTGCAGATTTTGATTGATGTTAGAAAAATCCATGACTTGTTGGATTTCTGCAGTGTATTATAAACGTATATTCATAGAAATACTTGTATAAAGTTGTACAGCAAAGGTGTTTCACATACATGAAGGGAGTTCCGAAGTATTTCGTGGGTGAATGTATATGTTACAGCGTGCACTTGTTCTGAAGGAGATGATGTTTTTCAATCCAGATAGCACTGTATTAACTGATAAGCTGTCAAGCAGCCATGGGCGCAAATTATGGGGGGTTGGGGGTGGGGACGAGGCCCCCAGAGATTGGACTGAGTGGACTCTAATGCAAATTGTCTCCCCAGATTTTATCATGTTTCAAAATTTCAAACACCAGATTGTTAGCATTACAGTGCAGTAAAAAGCTTACGAACCCCATTATTCTAGCAGAGTTTTCACTATGTCCCAAAAGTACATCTTTAACGTCCACCAAATCAACACTTCAGGCGGAAAATGCAACATTTTTCATTTTTCTGGCAAGGACATGGGCAAAAAGTACCTCGCGGAATGCACCAAAACACGCCATTTCGTGTGAAAAAAATCAACTTTTCAACTTTTTTTGAGGAGGAGGGGACACAACCTCTTCCACAGACTCCTACCCCGGTGGGAAGGGGTACGCTGTCCCCGCACCCCACTGCTCGCCCCCGCCAAGCCTTCTGGATCCACGCTGCGTCCCCCCAGAATTCTAGCCAGATTTACGCCACTGCAAGCAGCTGATAGACTGTTCACATTGAACAGCTGCTCTGGGTCTATGCAGTTGACAGCTTGCGCTATGTCTATGTACTGCAAGCACTTGTTTGCGAACAGTCGGTAACACGGTGATAAATAACGGATGCCAAAGATAACTGCGTGTACGTTGTGTGTATCTGTATCTGTTGATTATTTTGCAGTTTACAATTTGTTATCGTATGTTAATTTCATGGCATGTGTATCGAATCTGTGGGTGCTGAAAGTTATATTGTTATACTTATTAAGACTTTCATCATATTCTCTGTCGCTGCACTGAAGATTATCAAACATTACGGTGCAATGCTGAAGTAAGCAATAGTAGTTGTGATGATGCTGATAGTAATATAAGCATTTGTAGGGCAACATTGCCAGCAACTACAACTGATCTGAAATGCTAGTGGTCACTAGGTGGCAGCAGTCCTATTATGTGGATGAGCTGGGCAGAGATTTAAGCCCGTGACACATGACCCAGCATTGACGGCCGTCAATTAAGACAGGACATTTGTATATAGCGCTTTATCATGAGTGTGATACTCGTCTCTAAAGCATTGAGAATGGCACGTGTTAACGAGGGATTGCACAGTTTTACCTGCCACCCACACGTTTATCCACGAATGGAATGAGACATCCTGCCTTTGATCCCCGGCCACAGCGCATCACTGCACTTTGGCCGGTACTCATTTCCCGCCCCACAGAGGGTAGGAGGCTGAGTTGGCCTAGGGTCAGTGTGTCGTTGGCTTTAATAGTTTGCGGTAAATGACTTTTTGCAGTTATAACCGGAGAGTCTTATGTGAACTAGTAATATAGAACACAACATTGTGTGATTTCGCTATGTGCCGTAACAGCCTCAGTATAGAGTCAATGCAGTTGCCAGTGGGTTATGGCAAAGCCACTTATATTTTGTATGAATGTGTATATGGTTAAAGTAAAGTCACGTAAAAGTAAACAGCATATAGCAGTTAGCAAACAACTCTGCCACACCGCTACTGGAAACTCACATGCCATATGGGATCACACAGAGGGATTCTCACGGCAGAGGTGAGAATCCCGCCTTTACCCCAGCCAAAGCAGGTACTCGATTTAGCGACCCCGGATGGATGTAAGGCTGAGTTGACCTATGTTAAGTGAAAGTGGATCGGCTGGGATTTGAACCCGCGACCTGTCAGTCGCCAGTCCAATGCCCTACCGCAGCGCCACCATGCAACGCAAACAGTATTGCTAAGTGGAATGTGTGAAAATAGTTGTTATTGCTACATCCATTCGTTGTAACATCAAACATCAGTAGGGGACAATACCGAAATATGCCACAGTAACGAATGGGTTAATGTGTTTGTTAGTTGACACTTCATATGCAAACGTGTTTCAATGTTCTGTCCGTTATGACATGATTGTGTGTTTTCTTTTTTCATTCAACTTTATTGTTGTCATCTGTATAGTCTGTATTGTATAGAGTTTATCTCAGCTCCGATACGTGTACGGTTTTCAGAGAGAAAAATATGTATGAGACAGAATTACAATTTTTGGAAGATTTGCAGATTTTTTCACGCAATAACAGCTATGGAACAGATTCTGACAAAAGAAAGAAATGTGAAGTATATCGGAAGTGCCAATGTCCATGTGATTATTTGGGTTTGAAAGTTTTTGTGCAGATTTTGTTGTTTGGGGGCAAAATTGGGTAACCTTTGGTT